>SMEQ01000152.1_pt1 | contig 21910 bp, 21 predicted proteins | sample 2456281 | NCBI WGS metagenome assembly SMEQ01 (sample SAMN10132596, study PRJNA489261) | soil metagenome | isolation source: day1 antibiotic-loamy sand soil ammended with raw manure from dairy cow... | place: USA | collected 2015-04-01
CCTTATTCTAATTTTCATGTTGGTGCTGCTCTTCTATTAGAAAATGGTGAAATAGTAACTGGCAACAATCAAGAAAATGCCGCATACCCCTCTGGACTATGCGCAGAACGCACTGCTGTGTTTTATGCAAATGCTAAATACCCCGATCAGAAAATAGAAGCCATAGCAGTAGCTGCATTTTATAATGGGCAGTTTACCGATGACCTCATTTCGCCATGTGGTAGTTGTCGACAAGTACTATTAGAAGTAGAGAGTCGCTACAATTCGCCTGTTAAAATTTTGTTATACAAAAAGGGCGAAGTATATATGGCAGATAGCATGAGTAGCTTAATGCCTTTGAGCTTTACAAAAGATGCACTTAAATAACAACAGTAACAATTAGTAAAAGACATCGGTAAATGATTTCAAAAACCACTTGCCATCTTTTTTCACAAAATAGTAATTGGCATAAATGCCATTATCAATTCCTCGGTGCTCTATTATAGATGAATCGTTGTAGACACGTACGTGCTGTTTATAACTATCCATTTGACGAGTAACAAAGGTACTATCATATGAAAAGTCTATTAATATCCACTCCTGATATGTTATCTTTTCATCTACAGCATCTACGCCATATTCAGTGGGGTCTAACAATGTTGCTTCAATTGGAAACATAACACGTTGACGCTGAAATGTAGGCTTGTTGCTGAAGTTTACCAAAAAAGATTCAAAATCTTCTTCGGCTAAAGCTATACTATCTGCTGAGTGTGATTGATTATTCTTACCATTAGCTCCTTTATTTTGAGAACACGAAGTTGCAAAAAACGCAACACATATAAGTAATAATAATGATGTAGTTTTCATCTTTTATAGTTTAATTGATAGCTCTTTGCTTAACTCTTCTGAATTAACATTGAGATATCGCATACAAAAATATGAAAATAATAGCATAAAACAGACAAAAGCTACTGAAATTCAGCAATATATTATATAAATGGTCTTTTTTATATGATTTCAATGCAATAAAAGAAATTATAGCTACCTTTGTTTACAAGTAAAAGACTATAAATGAATCTTCAGAATAAAATTCATCACCTTTTTTCAACACAAAGAGAAGCGTGGAAATTGCTTGACGATAACTGCACTCAAATGAGCAACATCGAACTTAAGTGGCTTGTTTGGGGAAGCGATGCAGAGGTGGTTTTACAATATAATCCATCTCGTATTATTTCGGCTTCGGCCAAAGTTGATAAAAAGAGTATCGAAGAGCGCAAATGTTTTTTATGTGCAGAGAATAGGCCAGATATGCAACAAGGCATACCTTTTATGGATAAGTATATAATTTTATGCAACCCTTTCCCTATCTTGCAAAATCATTTAACTATCCCGTTGCACTCACATGTGCCTCAATTGATTGGTAAAAAGATAAATGACATGTTATCGTTGGCAGAATTACTGCCCAATTATATTGTGTTTTACAACGGTGCTAAATGTGGAGCTTCTGCACCCGATCATTTTCATTTTCAAGCTGGATTGAAAACTAAGATTCTTTTAAGCAGCGAAAACTCTCTGCGCTCTTGTTTAAGAATTGAGGGTGAAACTAAAGAGGACGCAGAAGAGCAGTTTTACTATGTGTTCGATTATTTAAAAACACATCAACCCAATGAAGAGGAGCCAATGATGAATATTATTTCTTTTATGGAAAACAATAAGTACATTATTCACGTTTTCCCTAGAAAGATACACCGCCCGTGGCAATTTTCAGCCAAAGGTAAAGCTCAGATTCTTGTAAGCCCTGGAGCAGTAGATATGGCTGGAATGATTATAACCCCAAGAAAAGAAGATTTTGATAAAATTGACAGAAATGATATTGAAGATATTTATTCGCAAGTTTCAATAGCAATTATATAATAGATGGAAAAGATGGAAAAGATAAATTCAGAGATAATTCTCGCAACAATTAGCGGTGAAGACAAACCTGGCGTAACTGCAGGTCTTACAGAAGTGCTTGCAAAACACAATGCTTTTATTCTAGATATTGGTCAAGCTGATATACATCGTAGTTTATCGCTTGGTATAATGTTTAAAACACAAAAGAATGCAAACGGTGGTATTCTAAAAGACCTTTTGTTTAAAGCTTATGAATTAGATATAAATATAAGATTTACACCAATTAGCAACGAGCGCTATAGCAATTGGGTGAAGATGCAAGGAAAAAACCGTTACATCATTACCCTACTTGGGCGTGTACTAACTGCAAAACAGATTTCTGCTGTGGCAGAAATTATAAAAGTGCAAGGTTTAAATATCGATAACATTGTGCGCCTTACGGGTAGGATTCCTTTAGACGAATCTGAACAGTGTTGCAGAAACGCTTGTGTTGAGTTGTCGGTAAGAGGAACACCGCTTGATAGAAGAAGTATGCAAAAAGAATTTCTGCGCTTGTCCTCACAAATGGATTTCGATATCTCTTTTCAGCAAGAAAGCATGTTTCGCAGAATGCGCCGTGTAATCTGCTTCGACATGGACTCTACGCTTATACAAACAGAAGTAATAGACGAATTGGCTGTGAAAGCTGGTGTTGGCGACCAAGTAAAAGAGATTACAGAGTTGGCAATGCAAGGAAAGATAGACTTTTCGGAGAGTTTTAAACAACGCGTTAAACTTTTAAAAGGGCTTGATGCATCGGTAATGCAAGAGATTGCCGAAAACTTACCCATAACCGAAGGACTTGACCGATTAATCTCTGTTTTGAAAAAAGTAGGATTTAAAATTGCAATTTTGTCTGGTGGGTTTGACTATTTTGGCAACTATCTGAAAGAAAAATATCAGCTAGATTATATGTATGCAAACGAACTAGAAATTAAAGACGGCAAGCTTACAGGAAATTATATTGGCGATATTGTTGATGCTAAAAGAAAAGCAGAGCTTTTAAAACTGATAGCTCAGGTAGAGAAAGTTGATATAAGACAAACCGTTGCAGTAGGCGATGGAGCAAATGATTTATTAATGCTTGAAGCTGCAGGTTTAGGTATTGCTTTTCATGCAAAACCAAAAGTTATAGAAACTGCAGAGCAGTCGCTTTCAAGTGTAGGTATAGACGGTATTCTCTATTTTTTAGGATACAAAGATTCTATGCTAGACGATGAGTTGTTGCAGTAATTACAAAACATTGATTTCTTATGGCACTTATAGATAAATTTTTAAAGAGAACACTCTTCGAACAAGAGTTTGAACCTCCTCTAAATATTTTGGTCTGTTTTTCGAAACACGACACAGGAGTTGCGCTTTGTAGAGTTGCAAACTATTTAACGCATTCGAAAAGCAAAGATGAGCAAATAGCCTCGTTGCACTTATTAGAAAAAGAAGAATATGATAAAATAGAGAATATAGAGGAGTATAAAGCATCGCTTTACGATGGCATAATTGAAGAGTGCAGAAAAGGTACAGCTATGGTACGCACATTCATAAAACCATCGGAAGACTTTGTGGGTGAAATTTTATCAACATCCGATAAACTAGATTCTAATCTAGTCTTAATTGGTATTGGCCAAACAGTTCTTACCCCTCAATTGTGGGGTTCGTATCAAAAGTTTGCAGCTAATCAGGGTGTTTCACAAGACACAGACGATACACTTGATACAATATCCCACAAGGGAGTAACGTCTCTACTTGAACGAAACGAAAAAACAACAGGTATATTTATAGACCACGGCCTTGATACAATTGATAATGTATTTATACCTATTCTAGACAAAGTTGATATTCATATATTTGACTATATAAAACGATTGGCAGAGAAAACTACTGCAAAAATTACATTGTGGGATGCCATAGGAGTAATTGATTCGGTGCCTGATTTAAAGAAAGCCTTCTACCTGATGCAAAAAAATGCAACTGGTAGTGTGTGTATGTGGGATAACTCTAAGAAAATTGATTATGACTACATAAAGCAGCAAGACCTTGTTGTTATGGGCTTTGAGGGTTGGACCAAACTAATTAGCTCTGCTATTACTTGGAGCCACTCTCTTCGTTCTACACTTATAATTCGTAAAAAACTTCACGATTAATATGAATAGCACCCAAATAAGAGATTTTGTAAATAGAACCAATGTGCTGATTGAAAAGAAAGAGCTTAAAAATGCTTTCGATTCTATTGGCAATATTACTGAAGAATTACATAATTGGAAAATAACGGATAAACTAAACGAACTTAAGAACAACTACAAGTATATGCTACACTACCTTATAGAAGGTAGCGATGACCCAGAGCAAGAAAAAATATATAACAAACTTATTCGCGATACATATAAATTGACTATTGATGCAGCCGAAGCTGCATTGATAAATGAAAGCTCTGAGTTGTTTTACGAGAAAATGAGAATTTCTTCTGTGCGCTCTCCCCTATCGTTAGATGAATACAGCGATGAGATTAAGAAAAAGGTCGACACCAGATCGCTATTATCGCTATTTGAAGAAGGAGACGAAAAAAACAGCAGAACAAAAAACAATGAGAAAGAGCATGAGCGTTTTGTAAGCGAAATGTTCTACTCAATTTTTTCTTCACCTCGTGCAAATAAAGATAACATAGATGCGTATTATCGTTTTCTGCATGACGATATTATACCCGTAAACGATAAAAACATGTTCATCTCTGCACTTATGCTCAACATAATGCAGCGATTTGATGCAGAAAAAATACTTTTCCTTTTAGAGTGCTGTGCGCACAATAATATGCATATTTCTATGCGCGCTATTATTTCGCTCACTCCAATTCTACAACAATATCATAGTAGATGGCATCTATATCCAGAACTAATAAGTAGAATGGAGCTATTGTCAGACGAAAGTTATTTCAGTAGAAGACTTCTCATAGCCATTATCCAGCTTATTCAATCGCGTGAAACCGAAAAGATAACTAAAAAGCTTACTGAAGAGATTCTACCCGAAATGATGAAGCTAAGTCCTATTATTGGCAAGAAGATAAAAATGGACGAGTGGATGGGTGAAACAGGCATGGACGAGAAAAACCCTGAATGGCAAAAGATTCTTGACGATGCCGGTATAAGCGATAAGCTAGAAGAATTTTCTAATCTACAACTAGAAGGTGCTGATGTATTTCACTCTACGTTTGCCAATCTTAAATCTTATCCGTTTTTTAATGAAATGAGCAACTGGTTTCTACCTTTTAGCTTAGATCAATCGCAATTGCAGGGTTTTATATCTAAGGATGCAGATAATAAAGGAGTTATAAACTCCATTACCAATGCTTCATTTATTTGCAACTCAGATAAATACTCGTTTTGCTTTAGCATAATGATGATGCCCGAAGAATATCGCACAATGATGAGTTCGCAGCTTGGTGCCGAAAGCGAACAAATGAAGAGTTTGCAAGATGAAGAAATGGTAATAAACCCTCATAAAGAGGAGGAAGCTGTTTGCAAACAATATGTGCAAGATTTATACAGATTCTATAAAGTATATCCGCGCAAAAACGATTTCATAGATATTTTTGCATTCCCCCTCAACTTTCATGAAATTAAAGCAATAGCTACTATTGTATCAACTCCCAAAAACTTGGAGAAAATAGCACTCTACTACTTCGAGAAGAATCATCTTATTGAAGCACTTAGTGCTTACGAAATGCTATCTAAAGTAGATGCTGCAAAGTCTGAGGTGTGGGAAAAGATTGGCTATTGCAAACAACAACTTGCCAATATAGATGGGGCTATACAGGCTTATTTACGAGCAGAGCTTATTGAGTCTAGCAACACGTGGGTGTTGAGGCGCATAGCGCAATGTTATAGATTGCTGAAACAACCCAACGATGCCCTACTCTATTACAAAAAGCTTGAAAGACTACATCCCGAAGATTTGAATGTTCAACTCAACATAGGCCACTGTTACTTAGAATTGAAAGAATATGACAAAGCTTTAGAAAACTACTTTAAAGTGGAGTGGATTGACGAAACAAACACACGCGTATGGCGCTCTATAGCGTGGTGTTCATTCGTGGCGCACAAGTTGGATGTTTCTCAACGATACTATCAGAAGATACTTCAAAACAACCCCACCTCACACGATTTTTTGAATGCCGGACACGTAGAGCTTGCTCTGGGAAATATGAAAGATGCTATGGGCTATTACACCGAAACGATTAGAAAAATAAAAAATATAAAGTCGTTTAAAGCACTACTTAGAGGCGACTTCAAAGAGTTGGAACTCTCTGGGGTAGATTTAAAGATTATTCCTGCGTTGCTAGATAAGATTGAATATGAATTGTGATAAAACATAGTTTTACTGATAGAGTTTGTGAGTCATTATGTACTCATAAACTCCATTCGGTAGAAATGAAGCAATGTTTTTTTTCTCTCCTATACTTGTGCGTATAAAAGTAGATGATATTTGTAAGATAGGTGCATTGCACGATTGTGCATTGTGGCTATACTGCTCGTCTATTGCTAACTCTTCGCCCAAGCGCGGATAAATTAAAATCTTATTCTCCTCTATTATTCTTTTATATGCTCTCCACAAGTGAAAGCTACTCCAATTATCAGCACCTACAATTAAAGTAAAATCTAACGCTGGATAATCCTCTTTTAGTTTATCGAGTGTATCTATTGTATACGAAGGTTTAGGCATAGAAAACTCTATATCAGAAACCTTCAACTTGTTCATTTTTTGCACGGCTATTTGGCACATTTCCAATCGTGCATTCTCGTTAGCCAACCCATTTGCTTGTTTCAACGGATTGTGTGGCGTAACCACAAACCAAACTTCATCTATATCAGCAAACTCAGTTATATAGTTGGCTAGCATTACGTGGCCAATATGAATAGGATTGAATGACCCCGAAAATATACCTACCCGTTTTCTTTTGATATCTATTTTACTCATCAATATAAAGAAAATAAAAGTCGATGCACGTTATTAACGAATACACCGACTTATATATTTATTGTTTTATTCTTACGAGAAATTTATCGTCTTTGAAACAACGATATTATCCACAACAAAATAATTGCACCTACTGTTGCAGTTACAAGACTTCCAATAATACCTGTTGTATGTATACCTAAAAGACCAAACACCCATCCACCAAGTACTGCTCCAATTATACCTACTACAAGGTTAACTAAAATGCCAAAGCCTCCGCCTCTCATCAATTTGCCAGCTACAAAACCTGCAACTATACCAATTATTATAAACCAAAGGAATCCCATAAAATATTTTTTTAATTATTAATAATAGAAACTACTGTTATATATAGAAATAGTTTCACTGTTACTATATTAACACTCTATAATCCGTTTTGTTTATTTAACCTGCAATATTCACGCTTTTAGCGCTGCGTAGATTGCATGGTGTAAAAAGTGATATATATGCTGATTAACTCATTCTACCTTTATAGTCTTCGTAATCAAATTTACGATACATTTCAAGCTCATTATCCATTGTCCATACACCTATTGAAGGGTGCGAAACACCGTTAAACATAGTAGTCTTAACGATAGTATAATGAATCATATCTTCAAACACAATCTTATCGCCCACCTTCAAGGGCTCGTCGAATGACCAATCACCAATAAAATCGCCACTCAAACAACTGCTTCCACCCATCCTATAAGTAGGTTTACCTTCAACTGGCTCTTGGTGTGCACCACGAATACGGGGCTTATAAGGCATCTCCAAACAATCGGGCATATGACATGCAAATGACACATTGAGCATAGCAGTTTTAACGTTATCATTTTCAACAATATCGTTAACAGTAGCAACCAGCACTCCAGTTTGCCATGCAAACGCACTGCCTGGTTCCATTATAATGTCGAGATGTGGATAGCGTTCTTTCAGCGATTGTAGAAGAGCTATAAGGTGTTCTGTATTGTAGTTTTTCTCTGTCATCAAATGGCCACCACCTAAGTTGAGCCACTCAATGTCATTTAATAGATGTCCGAACTTCTCTTCAACCACCTCTAAGGTTTTCTCTAAATCGTAAGAGTTGTTCTCGCACAAGTTGTGCAAATGCAATCCTGACAACCCTTTGGGGAGTTTATCTCCGATAAGAGCGCGAGTAACACCTAAGCGAGACCCGGGAGTACTTGGGTTGTACAAATCGGTATCTACAACAGAATACTCAGGATTGATGCGCAAACCACACTTAATGTCTTTACCTGATGCAACTACTTGTGGATAAAAGCGCTCAAATTGAGACAAAGAGTTGAAGGTGATGTGGCTACTATATTTAAGGAAAGTAGAAAACTCCTCATCAGAGTACGATGGCGCATAGGTGTGTGCAAGACTGCCCATCTCTTCATAAGCCAATTGCGCCTCATTTACTGAACTAGCTGTTGACTCTCCAATATACTCGCGGATAATTGGAAAAGATTTCCACAAGGCAAATGCTTTGAAAGCTAAAATTATATTCACTCCCGCTTTATCTTTTACAGATTTAATTAACTGTAGGTTGTTTCTTAGTAGTCGCTCCTCCATTACATAGCAAGGAGAAGGAATTTTATTTATATCTATCATTGTTGGTTTATTTCTATAATGTTATTATATGAAGCAAAGATAAGTTTTTAATCTATCTACTTAAAATTAGATGACCCTAATTATTGAAAATGTAGGCTAACCTTGCATTTTCCTTGACAAAGTTACAACCCATTTGCTAGGTACAAATCTAACGCTTAAGGCCAAGGCTTTGTTCCAAAATCCATGTATTTTTACAGCCTTTGCATTCATCATTGCCTTATATCCACATAGAGCAACAGAGTGAGATGATGCGAGTTTCATGTTTTCCGCCAATTTACTTTTATTCATTTTAGAGTCTTCTATAAAATGAGTATTAGTAGGGCCTGGACAGAAAGCTGTTACACTTACACCACTCTTTTGTGATTCATTGTTCAACGCTTCAGAAAGATGAAGCACGTAAGATTTTGAGGCAAAATAAACAGCCATCATTGGCCCAGGCTGAAAAGCTGCTGTAGATGCAATATTCATTATCTTGCCATGTTTGCGAGCCATCATGTCTGGCAGAAACAGATGACACAAGTGTGTTAACACTTTTATATTCAAATCTATCATTTGTGCATTTCTCTCCCAATTAGTATCAACAAAAAAGCCAAACTCACCTATACCGGCATTATTAATGAGGTTGTCTATTTTAATGTTTTTCTCTTTAATCTCATTGTAAACATCTATAGCACTTTCTGGCAGAGTTAAATCTTTTGCAATTACCGCTACCTTAATAGCTGTATGCTTTGCTTTCAACTCATTTTTAAGTAGTATCAAATCACCCTCGCTACGTGCTACAAGTACCAAGTTGCCTCCATTTGCAGCATGAATCTTTGCAAACTCCATTCCTAAACCTTTTGAAGCTCCTGTAATAAGGGCTGTTTTGTTTTCCATAATTTGCTTTAAGTTAAGTGACATAGATTGGAATAAAGATAATAAAACAATTACACTTACTCTTCATAAAGATTGGATTTGTTTTTTTGTTGTTTACAAACGCCTTGAGTTTAGATGACACTTACCTTGAAAATGAACAAAGACAAACAGGCTTAAGGTGGAGCTATTGAAGGTGTAAAACTTTAATTTTAACTTTTAATTGCAATCGCAAAAATGATTCTATTTTAATAAACATTTCAACCGCCGTAGAAATCTCAATATCTCATGAAACTCTCATCTACCACGGTAGATTTGTTTGGAACGAGATAAAACTCGTTTCCACAATAGTTTTTTGCTCATTTAAGACACTTTTTTTGCATTTTTGTGGCTTTATTGCGCATTGGCATCAAAAAACTCCTTTTCGCCAAGTTAAATTATTCATCCATCTCCGCATTTTCATTTTTTATTCTGCAAATCCTTCTTTTAGGGCATAAATGCGCAATATTATGCAGAAAAAGCACCATTTTTTCTTTTCTAAACATTTCCACCGCCGTAGATTCAAGTTTCATGAGGTGTTCGTCAAATCCACCACGGTGGATTTGACTTCTGCCTGATTTATATAGCACTTACCAATGAATTGTAGAAATACAAGGTCTATTATTTACGAATTGAAACTTGTGCAAACATAAAAGCAAAGTGAGTGGCAGATAAATCACCTCATAAGAAACGAAAATAGAGTTTTTAAAAAAGATTTGAGGTAAAGTTTGATTGCAAAGCTGTAAAACAGGTTATGATTGCAGTCAGTAAAGTGTAGCTTTATTAGTACCCTTTAACATTGTAACTTTTTTAATTTTTACATTTTTCGCTCTCATTGAACTTCAACCTACATATCCAGTGGACAGAGCAGTGTCTGTTAAGTGCAATCACAAATTAAATAACTTCCACAAGTGATAGAGCGAAAGTTAAACAGATAACTTTGTTAGTAATACAGTATAAAGCCAAAAAAACCTGCTTTATTAAAAAACAGGTTCTTTTATTTCTTTTGAGTAATATATAGAATTAAATCATCTATTACTCATGTGTGTAAGCTTTGGTTTATGCTTCAGCTTCTTCAGCTATAGGCATAACTGATACAAACGATCTATTGTTGCGTCTTTTGCGGAAAACTACTTCTCCATCAATTAATGCAAATAGTGTGTGATCTTTTCCAAGTCCTACGTTTTCTCCTGGATGGTGTGCAGTACCGCGCTGACGAACAATAATGTTGCCTGCTCTTACTGTTTGACCACCATATATTTTCACGCCCAATCGTTTACTTTCCGATTCGCGACCGTTTCTTGAACTACCGACTCCTTTTTTATGTGCCATTTTCTTCTGATTTTACTGATTAAGAAATAATGTCTTTTACTATTACGCGTGAAAACTGTTGACGATGACCGTTCAACTTGCGATAACCTTTTCTTCTTTTCTTTTTGAAAACAAGAACTTTATCACCTTTCACATGAGAAAGTATTTCAACTACTACTTTTGCTCCTTCTACTGTAGGAGAACCGATAGTAATATCGCTGTCGTTCTCTATTAGTAAAACTTTGTCAAATTCCACGCTGTCACCTTCATTGGCGTCTATTCTGTGGACGAATAACTTTTGGTCTTTTTGTACTTTAAACTGTTGACCTTGAATATCTACTATTACGTACATACTATAAATAACTTTTACGTTATAAGCCTTAGGCGAGCCACTATCTGTGTCTTCTTTGTAAGCCAATTAGCTAATTGAGGTGCAAAATTACAATAAATATTCAATCTTACAAAACTAAATCAATAGTTTTCTTCACAACATTCATTCTATCATACACTTTGCCAATATTATCTATAATATCACTTGCTATAAATGAACGTGGATTGATATCCTGAGATGTAATATTTGCAGTCATGCCATGAATATACACACCAAGCTGTGTGGCTATCAAGGGGGTGTAACCTTGCGCTAACAGGCCTACTATAATTCCTGACAATACATCGCCACTGCCAGCAGTTGCCAAAGCTGGTGTGCCACTACTATTGACATACAAATTATCTGAATCGATAATTAAACTATGTGCACCTTTTATCACAACTATCAAATTGTATTTGCGGACAAATTGTCTAGTTCGTTCAATTTTATCAAAGTCATCATCCCACGCTCCAATCAAACGCGATAGTTCGCCTGGATGTGGAGTAAGTATAGTATTGGGTTGCAAGTATTGTAACCAATCGGGGTTTTCAGACAATATATTCAAAGCATCGGCATCTATAACTAAAGGTGTTATACAGACCTTCAAAAAATTATGCAAAGCCTCCTTTGTATCTTTATGCTGACCCATTCCCATGCCTATAGCAATGGCTGTAGGGCTTATGTTATAAGAGATAGATGATATATGTGTATCTTTTTCATCTTGAACCACCATTGCCTCAGGAAATGAACTCTGAATAATATTGGCTCCACATTTAGGCAAATAGGCTGTAACCAATCCACATCCACTGCTTAAAGCTGCTTTAGATGCCAATGTAACTGCGCCAATCTTGCCTAAACTACCACCAACAATTAAAGCATGACCCTGAATGCCTTTGTGAGTATATTTGTCAAGAGGCTTCAACAAACCTGTCATAGCATAATCTGTAAGATAATACATATCTGTAGTTGCTTCAGCAATAGCTTTTGCATCAAGACCTATATCTACTAAGGTGAGGTGACCAACAAACTGATTGTTGAGAGGTAGAAAAAGCGCTAGCTTTGGTATCTGAAACGTTACAGTTTCAGTAGCATTAATTGCTAACGTAGTTGGTTTGTCCATAAATAATCCACTCGGAATATCAATGCTGACTACTGGTTTATGCAAAGCATTAATTCTCTCTATCACATCTTTTGCTAACCCGCTTAATGGACGTGACAATCCTGTGCCAAATATTGCGTCTACTATTACATTTATATTATCTAAACAAGGAATCTGATCTACGGAGGTGATTTTAATGATATCTACCCCTCCTTTTTCGGCTCTATCTATATTGAGCAAACAATCTTTGGAGTAGTTATTACTTACTTCTACCATAAAAAGCTTTACAGAGTAGCCTACTAAATGTAGAAAATATGCAACGGTTACACCATCGCCACCATTATTGCCTGTTCCACAAAAAAGGGCTACACTATTACACTCTTTGATGTAGTAGTTTTCTATAAAGTAGTCTGTGAAGGTTGATGCTGCCATTTCCATTAACTCGTAGGATTGTATTCCTTTATATTCAATGGTTTTAGCATCTACTGTACTGATTTCTTTGGAGGATAGTATTTTCATAGCGCATTGGGGTAAGATTAAGTTTATACTCTCGTAAAAATAATCATTTTTGCAATGAAAACGAAAAAAGCATCCACTTTAATGTGAATGCTTCTCTTAAATTGTGCGCAGGATGAGACTCGAACTCACACACCATTTCTGGCACTACCACCTCAAGGTAGCGTGTATACCAATTTCACCACCTGCGCTTTTGTATATGTATGTACAAACAATTTAAGCTGAGTTGCCTCAGCACTTAATTTATATAATATATTGTTTGATTATATTGAGCGAAAGACGAGACTCGAACTCGCGACCCTAACCTTGGCAAGGTTATGCTCTACCAACTGAGCTACTTTCGCAATGGATATTGTGTTGGATTATTAAACACTCTTGTTTAATTTCTAGTCTTGCCAAGGTTAGGTTTTTATTGTCTAATCTTTGGGGCAAGGTTATGCTCTACCAACTGAGCTACTTTCGCAATGGATATTTTGCTGGATAATTAAACTCTCTTGCTTAATTTCTAATCTTGCCAAGGTTAGGTTTTTATTGTCTAAACTTTGGGGCAAGGTTATGCTCTACCAACTGAGCTACTTTCGCAATAGATATCAATTTTGAATCTAAAAAAGAATAACATTACTATTTATTAGTTTTGCTCTTAAAAATAGAACCATTTCCAAAATTGAAGTGCAAAGATATAATTAACTTTTGACTTAGCAAAATAATAGAATCAAAAATTGAGGTATTCTACTATTTCTGTCAAATACTTTTGGTCTATTTCATCAAATTGACTCAACTTATCGCTATCTACATCCAAAACAGCTACTACTTCGTTGTTTCTTATTATTGGAACTACAATTTCTGATTGAGAATAAGAGCTGCAAGCAATATGACCTGGAAACTGATTTACATCGTCTACAACAATAGCTTTCTTATCTTTCCATGAAGTTCCACATACTCCTTTACCATAAGCAATTCGTGTGCAAGCAACAGGACCTTGGAAAGGGCCTAAAACCAACTGATTGTTTTTTACGATGTAAAAACCAATCCAAAAGAAATTGAAAGCCTCTTTTAAAGCTGCTGCCACATTGGCTAAGTTTGCTACCAAATCGTTCTCTCCTTCAATTAAGGAGCGAATTTGAGGTGATAAGGAGATATACATATCTTCTTTACTGCTAATATCTTTCGAAATTATTATTTGCTCTGCCATAACGTTATCTTACAAAACACTTTTATTACTTTTATGAGGTGCAAATATAGTAAAAATAATTTTATTTGACCCAATCATACGAGTAAATAGATTTAACCCACACAACTGCAATACAACGAAAAAAAAGTCACTCTACGTGTAAACGTAAAATGACTTTTTTATTAAAATGTTTTTATAATAGAAAAGACTATTATCTAGCCTGCTCTTGTGCGTCTTTAATCATCTTAGCATTTGGAAGAATAAATACTTCCACTCTTCTATTCTGACTTCTACCAGTAACTGATGTGTTATCAGCAATTGGTTGTGATGAACCAAACCCTTGAGAGTCAATTCTATTACCAGCAACACCCATAGAGAGCAAATAGTTATATACAGACTCAGCTCTTTTTTGAGACAGAGGGTTATTGATAGCATCGCTACCAGTACTATCTGTATGACCATAGATTTTTACATCTGTATCGGGGTTGTTTTGCAATGAAGTAGCAAACTTGTTTAATGAAGTACGTGAAGCAGCATTTAGTGTACTTGAGTTTGAGGCAAATAAAATACCAGACTCGAATGTTACTTTTATAGCTTCTCCTTCGTTTACAGACTCAACTTGAGCACCTTCAATAGCTTCTAGTTCAGCTTTTTGTTTGTCCATTTTGTTTCCAATAATGGCTCCTGTAGTGCCTCCAAGCACTGCGCCAATACCTGCGCCCCAAGCGGCACCTTTGCTTCCACCAAAAATAGCGCCTACTCCAGCACCTACTCCAGCACCAGCTCCAGCGCCAATTCCGCCGCCTTTAACTGTGTTGCTAGCTCCGCAACCTGATAGAATTAAAACTCCACTCAATAAAATAGTGGCAAATAATGATAAACGTTTCATAAATAATTTATTTTTTTGTTGTTTAATTTTGTATAGTTTGTAATTATACTTCTTACTCTTCGTCTTCTTCGTCGTCGTATTCATCTTCGTCGTCCTCATCTTCGAGGCTCTCACAGTAAGAAAGCTCACCTTCCATTACAGCTTCAACAACTTTAACTGTTAAACCTTTAATATTAGCAGACTTCGCATGTTTAAAAACATAGTTAATAAGGTCTTCCTCATCAACCTCTATTTCAATTTCCTCTTCTGCATCATCGCTCAAATAGCCTTTCTCTTCATAGTATTCATAAATAAGATCGACAAGATAAACAATGTCGTCGTTACTTAGAAGCCCTTTAAAACTATCTGGCATACAACTCTGAATAAACTCTATTGAGTTATCCTCATCGTAATCTAAACCAATACCCTTCTCACTCATAATGAATTTAATTAAATTGTAATTTACTGTGTAGTGTTAAAACAAAAAATAAAAAGATTAGTTCATTTATTTAATTCTTTTCATGGTTCTTTGCAGAACTTATCATCTGAACTTTCTCAATATTATTATATTTATATAGAAATATAAATCTTTATGTCAGCCAAAAACCAGAATTAAAATTATTAATTCTGGTTTTTAGATATAGCCTATTTTGAGATATATCTATCTTCTATTTTTAGCGTTTTGTTTTGCGCGTTGTTTAGCTTGAAGCTCTTGCGATTTTTGTGCTTCTTCTAATCGAGCCATAAAGCCTGACTTTTTCTTTTTCTTACTTTTATTTGCCTCTAATTGAGCCAACAACTTATCTTCGTTTACAAACTTACGGAAAGAAAGAGTAAGTATAATAGTAATCAATGTTGAGATAAAGTAATAGTAGCTCAATCCTGATGGATATGAATTAAAGAAAAACAACATCATAAAAGACATCATGTATGGCATATACTTCATACCAGCCATTTGCTGCGAACCTCCACCACTTGCCTCCATATTAAACTTAGCATAAATAATGTTTGTGCCAGTCATCAACAATGTAAACAAACTTAAGTGATTGCCTAAATATTTAGAGATAAACGGAATATTGCCACCCCATGTTATAAGTGCATCATAGGTTGATAAATCGTCGGCCCAAAGAAAACTTTGCTGGCGCAACTCAATTGCTGATGGAAAAAACCAAAACAGGGCAATTAGAATAGGAGATTGCAATAACATAGGCAAACAACCACTCATAGGGCTTGCTCCCGCTTTATTGTATAGCTCCATGGTTGCTTTCTGACGCTCAACTGCTTTATCTTGACCAGGATATTTTGCTTCAATTTCTTGAACCTGAGGTTTCAACACCCTCATTTTTGCTGTAGACTTATATGACTTGAAGGTTAATGGCGATATAATCAACTTCACCAACAATGTCAGCAAAAATATAATTAAACCCATGCCCCAACCCATAGATAAGAAGAAGTTGAAAATAGGAATTACAAAATATTTATTTATCCAGCTCAACCAACTCCACCCTAAGTTTACCATTTGCTCTAAGTGAAGACGCTCATTTTTATCTACGTCTGCATTTAGAGCTTTCATAGATGTATAATGAACAGGGCCAAAGTAGTAACGAAAACCTGCAAACAACTGTCCTGCATCATTCACAGAAACAGGCGCCCAAATCTCTGCTGTATAGTCTTTTAGATAACCCTCATCTTCTATACTCTTAGTAGATAGTATTGTATTAGTAAAAGGTTTGTCGGCAATAAAAGTAGTAGTAAAGAACTGGTCTTTGTAAGCAAACCAATGTATAGGCTCGCTATATTCTTCTGTTTTATCTTTATTCTCCGACATTTTCTTTACATCCAACCCTGCGTGCTTGTAGTGGATGGTTGCATATCTACTCTCAAACTTACGTCCTTTCTCTTGCTGACGCAACTTTTGATCCCATTTGATACGGAAATTCTGAAGACTCTCTGCATGCAATTCGCTTGCCATGCCATTAACTTTAATATCAAAGTCAACCAAGTAACCCGACTGAGGAAGTGTGTATACAAAATCGATATATTGCGAACTGGTGTAACCTAAACGCATAGTTAAGCTTTTACCATCGTCAGACAAGTGAGGAGTAAAAGTTGCCATTTCGGTATTCAACCTCACACTTCTATTATTGAAAAGCTCTAAGTTGAACCTTGCCTCATCTCCTTTAAAAAGGAATAGCGTATCTTTGTCGTATCTTTTAAAATCTTTCAGCTCTGCCGAATGCATCCATCCACCTTTGGTAGACACTTTCAAGCGTAGGTCTTCATTCTCTATAGTTATGTACTCCTCGGCAGCATTATTGTCTGCAGACATGAAAGAAGATGCAGTATCAACAACTGCTTCGCCCTCAACTGCATTGTCTGCCACATATGTAGTATCTTCTGAAATAGAAGATGCACTTCCAAAAAAATCAGCAACCACATCAGGCTCATCAATAGCCAAGCCGTCTGCTTTAGGCAAATCGGCTTGCATTTGTGCCCTGTCAGATTCTACCTGCTGTATAGAATCTTGTATTCTTTTTCGCTCACGCAATTGTTCTGCGTTTGGTTGTTGTGTAACCATAAAAGCAATCATCACAACTGCTATGAGAAGAAAACCAGTAATAGTATTTTTATCCATTTGTATTTTATATTGCAACTACACTATAGATATAGTGCTATTCTTAATTTATTTCTTTTTATTATTCTTAATTACAGCCGACATAAAACTCATAAAGAGTGGATTAGGCGAAATAACTGTACTGTTGTACTCTGGATGAAACTGTGTTCCTACAAACCACTTCAATTCGGGAACTTCAATTACTTCCACTAAATCTGAGTCGGGATTAAAACCAGCAAACAGCATGCCTTTTTCTTCAAACTGCTCTTTAAACTTATTATTAAATTCGTAACGATGGCGATGTCTCTCTTGAATAAGCTCTTTGCCATATGCATTATATGTAATTGAGCCTTTTACCAATCTGCAATCGTAACTACCAAGCCTCATAGATGAACCTTTGCTTGTAATGTTTTTTTGCTCTTCCATTAAATCAACCACCTTGAAGGGCGATTTTGAATCCATTTCTGTTGAGTTTGCACCTTCCAAACCCAATACATTGCGTGCATACTCTATAATCATGCACTGCATTCCTAAACATATACCAAATGTAGGGATATCATTTTCACGCGCATAAGTAACTGTTGTAAACTTACCTTCTACCCCCCTTTGTCCAAAACCTGGAGCAACTACAATGCCATCGGCATCTTCAAGTAGTTCTTTTACATTCTCGGGTGTAATATCTTCAGATTGAATTGCAACAAACTCAAGTATCCTATCGTGATAAATTGCTGCTTGCGACAAAGCTTCATTTATAGACTTATAAGCATCGGGCAGCTCTGCATACTTACCAACCAGCTTAATGACAACTTTCTTGGTAGCATTGCGCATTTTTTCAAGAAAATCTGTCCAAGCACTCAATGGAGGCTTTTCTCCAACAGGCATTCCCATTTTTCTGAGCACCACCTCATCCATAGATTGCTCGCTCATCATAAGAGGAACCTCATATATAGTAGGTACATCTATTGATTGCATTACTGCGCTTTGCTCAACATTACAAAAAAGTGCTACTTTATGTAATATCTCCTCATTTAAATCTTTTTCGGTTCTCAACACCAACATGTCGGGTTGTATTCCTTGCGATTGAAGTTCTTTAACTGAATGTTGTGTAGGCTTTGTTTTCAACTCGCCTGCGGCAGCAATATACGGAACATAGGTAAGATGAATAACCAAGCTTCTATTGCCTAGTTCCCAACGCAATTGACGCACACTTTCTAGAAAAGGAAGCGACTCAATGTCTCCTACAGTTCCACCAATTTCGGTAATTACAAAGTCAAACTTGTTTTTAAGACCAAGTTGCTTTACATTTCTTTTTATCTCATCGGTTATATGAGGCACTACTTGCACAGTTTTACCTAAGTAGTCGCCTTTGCGTTCTTTGTTTATTACATTTTGGTATACCCTACCAGTTGTAATGTTATTCTCTTTAGTTGTTTGAATATTCAAGAAACGTTCGTAGTGACCCAAGTCTAGGTCAGCTTCGTGTCCATCTACAGTTACATAACACTCGCCATGTTCGTATGGATTAAGTGTTCCTGGATCGACATTTATATACGGATCAAATTTCTGAATGGTTACTTCATAACCTCTTGATTGCAAAAGTTTTCCAAGCGATGCCGCTATTATTCCTTTTCCTAAAGAAGAAGCAACACCACCTGTAACGAAAATATATCTTGTATCAGCCACAATAATTTTTTTAGAGCATTTTTTTAAAGTTGCAAATGTACGAAAAAAATATCAACCCACTCATCTTTTCAACTTGATTAGAAAAATGAATAAGCACTTAAACGTTAAAATGAAGCTACATCAGACCCCACCATACATTTATCTACTAAGCTTTTATCTTAGTTCAAATTAAAAGAACTATTATTATCTAATTCTTCATCTATCTCACTCTGATGAACATCTAATAGGTTCATATTTTCGCATTTCATAATTTTACCTGGAAAGTTCTGCACAATCGAGTAGTTGTGGGTTGACATTATTACAGCCGCCTCTTTTTGAGAAATTGAATGCAAAAGCTCCAAAATCTGATTACCCGTCTCTGGATCTAGATTTCCGGTTGGCTCATCAGCCAATATCAATGCAGGTGAGTTTAGCAAAGCTCTGGCTATTACAACACGCTGTTGCTCGCCACCAGACAACTCATGGGGCATTTTATATGCTTTGTTTTGCATATTCACTTGCATCAACACCTCGTTTATTCTGTCCTTTATAACCTTTTTGTTTTCCCAACCAGTTGCTCTTAATACAAACTCTAGATTCTTTTCTACAGACCTATCAATGAGCAATTGAAAGTCTTGAAAAACAATTCCAATCTTACGACGTAAAAAAGGGATGTTTTTTCGTTTCAACACCGACATATCGTAATCAAACACCCAAGCCTCGCCCTCTTCTATGGGCAGCTCAGCATATATACTTTTCAACAGCGTGCTTTTGCCCGAGCCAACTCTCCCTATTACATATAGAAAATCGTTACGCTTTAGCTCAAAAGTCACATCTTTAAGAATAGTATTCTCTTCGATATTTAAAGATACGTCGTTATATTTTATAAGGGGTTTTTCTTTCATATATTACTTAAAAAATTTAATAGTGAGAGGATACTCCCAATACTCACCATTGCTAGCTTTTATTGATGCTTTTATTACTAAAACTATTAATGCCACAAGCAAAACAAGCACCAAGGGAATTCCTATAACAGTTATTGTTAAAACAGCCGCATATATAGCATAGCTTACAATTAAATTCAAGATATTCTTGCCATGCCTGTCTACCTCAACACTGTTTTCTTTATTTATTGCCCATAAAATTATGGGAACAACTACACCAACAAAAAAAGTGAAGAAACTGGCAAACAGCGACAAATGCATAAGCATTAAGTAGTTATTTTGTGTCATTCCAAAAAGAGAGTTCTTTTGCGTTCTTGAATAGCGATTATTATCCTCAGCAAATATTTTTGCTTTTTCTCGCTGAAACTCCTCATCGGTAATACTTCCTTTTTCTCTTAACTCGTCTAGAGTTTTTAAATCTTCGTATCTCATGACGCTGTAATTTAATCTATTATCTATATTTTTATCTAAGAGGGATTTTCAAGCAAGACATCTATCACCTCCACCATCTCTCCAAACTCTTCCATTTCAAAAAGGCGTGTCAACATTACAATTCTACCATCTCTATCAATAATAACATTGCGTGTAATGCCAGCCTTCTCTTCTGCATAAAGGGTAAATATCCCTGCATCGGGGTCCAAACCAATAGGATAGGTAACACCTGTTTTTTCAATCAACTCATTTACTTTCTCCACTGGCTCTTCTCTATCTATGCCGTACAAAGCAAACGCTGGATTATCTTTATGTTTACTCCAAATATCTTTTTCGATATAAGGCATCTCTTTTCTACACACTCCACACCAACTTGCAGTAAATTGCAACATTACCACCTTGCCCCTTAGCGATGATAGTTGAACAACCTCTCCACTCGACAGAATCATCTCAAAATCTGGAGCAACATCGCCTACCTTTACTATATAACCCCTTTCATCATTAGAGTTATCTGGAGCGTCAGTCAATGAAGCCGCTTCTACACTAGAGTCTTCGCTCTTGGCCGACTCTTTATTAGTGCAACTCACCATCAGAAAGAGTGACAAACATACAATATACAAACATTTTTTCGAAAACATAGTTCTACAATTTAGTTTTGATTCTTATTAATAGAGTTTTATTTATTGTTTTGGCTTTACATATACATAAAACAGAGCAATAATTGTGGCACTCATCGACCCCATAGCATCGGCAATAAAATCATACCAATCGCCACTACGCGAGAAGAAATTCTCTTGCGCCACCTCAATCAGTCCACCATATATTACAGGTATTACCAAGCCAAAAACAAGCCATTTATACCCGTTTGGTTTGCCCTTATGCTTTAAATAATAATCTATATAAACTGCTGCCGAAAGTGCAAAAAACATTCCAAAATGAACTAGCTTATCATATTGAAACACTTTTTTAGGCACAGGGATAGAGTCTACATCTACTATACAGGTTAGGTAAAAAATAACCAAAGCTATAAGGCCAGGAAATATTATATATCTTATGGATGATCGCATACTACTTTACTCTAAATATGATTTATAAAAGGCTATAAAGGTAATGATTTTAGAAACATATAACTAAATCGGGAGCTTATTTTCCCAAAAAAGTAGTTCCTTTGTTAAAACAACATAGATATATTATAAACCAAACTTATAGAAAACTACTCAATAATGAAAAAACATCTTCTTATTGTACTAAGTGCAATAATCTGTTTATCAACACTAGCAACAGCACAAAAGCCAAGCACAAGCGATAGATATTTCGAAATAAACAAGAATATAGACATCCTTACAACAATACTAAAAGAGGTAGACCTTTTTTATGTTGACAGCTTAGATGTTGACAAAGTTGTGAAAAGAACCATCAGTTCAATGTTAACACAACTCGATCCCTACACTGTATTTATATCAGAGGATGATATGGGCGAACTTAAATTCATGACTACTGGCGAATATGCAGGCATTGGTT
>SMEQ01000222.1_pt1 | contig 21884 bp, 23 predicted proteins | sample 2456281 | NCBI WGS metagenome assembly SMEQ01 (sample SAMN10132596, study PRJNA489261) | soil metagenome | isolation source: day1 antibiotic-loamy sand soil ammended with raw manure from dairy cow... | place: USA | collected 2015-04-01
TATTTAATAATATTTTCATGTGTTTTTTTTTACAAAAAAATAGTCATTCAATTTTAGTGATCACATGCTCGACCTTTCACTTCACCAGCCTGAAACAAAACGTCTAATTCAGCCATTTCTTTCAACAGTTGATCAGAAGGTGGAACATTTTGAAGTTTGGATAAATCCGGCTGACCTGCATCGACCCATGCAGTGTACCACATCGATCCGACAGAAATAACCGCATTCCTCATCCGTCTTTCTACCATTCCATTCATTCGTCTGTGGTATTCTTGTGAAAACTCGTAGGAATAAGTTTGGATGGTTAGATTCCCTCTTTGTTCAAAAGCAAATTTCTTATCCGTTGGGAATTCTTTTGTCAAATCTTTTTCAAAACGCAAAACCGTGTCTAAAGAAACATGCGATTGTTTCACATAATCCCAAGCGTTTTCCAACGGATCTTCAATGTATTTACTTTTCCCAACAAAATAGTTGTAATCATTCATGTTGATTTCCACCAACCTGCTTTCCCAAAGTCCATGAATTCCTCGCTGACCTGTTAATTGTCCGTTATAATTTTCAGTAGTATGCAAAGGCACGTGTGCATCGGCAATGTAATGTCCAAGGTCACTAGAATATTTTAAGATTAAATCTACATTTCGAGCTTCAAAAGCTCGTTGCAGTTTGTATTTCATTGCCAAAATGTGCCAAGGTACAATTCCATATGCACGCAAGGTATCTTCTGAAAACTTCTCAACGGCTGCCTTCCAATGTTTGGGTACAATTTCGAAGGGACTTTGACCATCCGTCACATAGTGATCGATATCGATAAAATGACACTCAGCCTCACCTTTCATGGCATATCGACGCTTGTCTGGATCAACAGCGTGTTCAGTGATGTATTCAATGTGCTCTTTGTAAAAGCCAAACATTTCAGGCGGCAAAGTAAAAATGGCAACCCGATTAATTCGCTTGTGCCCATAAAACCCCCAATTGGAAGAATTGGCATTTTTCTCAGTAAAGGACATGGTGAAAATTGCGAGCGCCGTGCAGACAATCGCAAAAACCTTAACCCTGAAACTGAACCAATTTTCCATCTTTTAATATGGGAATTACCCGTGTTTGATTAGGTGTCAAACAATACTTGATGTCTTCATTCAAGTTTAATTCCTTCAACCTACTGCGATGAGAACTAGACTTTAAGAAACCAAAGTAATTGTTTTTTGCAGAAAGATACAAATATTTTGCGGAAATTGACGAATCTTCTAACGATGTAAATTTTCCAGTTGAGATTAAATAATCTGCAATTGCGCCACCACAAATCGTATCCTCTAAATTGAATTTATCCTGCCATCCCGAACACAAGCACAAAACATTTTTATTTTGTTTTTCTAACCATTCACACATCGCATCTAAGTTCAAAAACGAACCGATAACCAACATTTCTGCATCTTTCGCTACGTCAATGGATTTAGTTCCGTTGGTGGTCGATAAAACCACTTCTTTGCCTTTGAAGTCAGGATTCATGTAACTATAAGGTGAGTTTCCAAAATCAAACCCCTTTACAATTTGTCCTTTTCTTTCGGCCCCAACCAAGTAACCTTTCGCTTTATATTCCATCGCTTCTTCCACAGTTGGAACCGGAATAATGGATTTAATTCCATTGTCAAAAGCAGCACAAATCGCTGATGTTGCACGTAGTACGTCAATAACTACAACAATTTCAAAATTTCCTTTAAAATAATCGTATTCTCCTGGCGTAAAACACACCTCTACTTTTTTGCGTCTATTCATTGGTTTCAAGCTTTGAAACTTCGAGAATCTAGGAAACGTTTTATAACGTTTAGCATTAGAAAATCACAAGTTGTTATTTATAATATCCCCTTCGGAATTATTTCATTTTAGAATACATTTTGGCATCGGCAATAAAAGTTCCGAATGGCAAAAAGGAAGCAATGATGCTCCAAGCAATTGTTTTAAATTGCCATTTCTTTTCTAAGGCAACAAGTACAACCATAATTACAAAAGCAATGAATAAAAACCCGTGAATTTGACCAACTGGCTTGTTGGGTTCGGGCATATCAAATCCGTACTTCAAGGTCATCGTAATTAACAATGCGATCCAAGAAAGCCCTTCTAATACGGCAGTAATTCTTAAAATACCAAGTTTTGAAGAAAAGTTCATTTTTATAAATTTTTCGACAAAAGTACATATTTTTAATTGGGTTTGGAAGCGAGGTGTTTTATAGTTTCTGAATCAAATTGGAATTGTAATACGAAGCGTCCGAAGAAACTTCTTTTCCAACCCATTCTGGAACTACAAATTCTTCATTTTCACTTTCCAATTCAACTTCTGCAATGATTAAAGGAGCTAGTTTGTCATGAAAAACATCCACTTCCCACGTGTGACCAGCAACATCGATGCAATAGCGATCTTTCGATAAAACACGCGAACAAAATTCTGCCATCATTTTCTGAGCTTCATCTAGCGGAATTTCATATTCATATTCGGAGCGAGATATCCCTACTGTTTCGCCTTTAATAGTTAAGAATCCTTTCGAACCTTTGACTCTAACTCGAATGGTGCATTTTTTGTCATCTGACAAATATCCTTGAGCAATGCGTGTTGGAGTTGGTTTTTCAAGCAAATTCCATGCAGACTCATTGATTAAAAATTTTCGTTCTATTTCCAAGATTTCTCAATTTAAAAAGGAATACTTTTATCAAAAATACGTTTTTGTTTCAAAAGCAAGTCTTATCTTCGCATTATGAATATTTTTTTGACGTTCGATTATGAATTGTTTTTCGGATCCACTTCTGGCTCTCCAGAGAAATGCATTCTCGAACCAACAGAAAAATTATTGGCATTAGCTAACCAGTTTCAAACTCCAATGGTGTTTTTCATCGATGTTGGTTACCTCATCGCGCTGGAAAGACAAATGAATGAATTCTCAGTTTTAAAAGCGGATTACACGAAAGTAGTTCAACAAATTAAACACATCGTTGCTGCTAAAAGCGATGTTCAATTACACATTCATCCACATTGGGAAAAATCGCATTACGATGGAGAAAAATGGATCATGAATACCAAAGGTTATTACAAACTGTCCGATTTTTCGCTTATAGAGGTAGAAGATATTGTTAGAAGATACAAAGCAAAACTAGACGAGATATCTGGTCGAAAATCGATTGCTTTTCGAGCTGGCGGTTGGTGTATTGAACCTTTCTCCATTTTGGAAAAAGTATTTATGGAACTTGAAATAAAATACGATAGCAGTGTTTTTCCCGGCGGACATTTTGAATCCGGTGAATACGATTTTGATTTTAGAAATGTACCGACCAAAAACCCATATGCTTTTCAAAAGACGACTCTGCAGGAAGATCCAAGCGGATTTTTTAAAGAATACTCCATCGGATCACACCGTTATTCACCCTTGTTTTACTGGAAATTATATATTTTAGGAAGACTCAATCCAAAAGATCATAAAATGGTTGGAAATGGTTTTGCCATGAAACAACCTGGAAGAAAAAAACAAGTGTTGACCAGTTTCACTTGGAATCACGCAAGTACAGATGGCTTCTACGCCACAAAGATGAAAGCAATCACTCAAATTGCTTTACAAAAAAAAGAAGAAAACTTGGTGTTTATTGGACATCCTAAAAGCTGTACTTTGTATGCTTTCAAACAATTGGAAAACTTTTTATCCAGCTATAAAGACATTTGCAAATTTCAAACTTTCCATTCTATTTCATGAAGTTTATCCCTCAATCTCAACTAGATAAAGCTGCGTGGAATCAACTCGTTGTGAGAAATAGTTCCGAGCCATTTTCCCATAGCTGGTACCTGGATTCTTGCGCAGCAGATTGGTGTGTTTTGATCGACGCTCAATGGGAGAATGGAATTGCACTTCCTTTTAGCTCGAACTTAGGAATTGAAAGTTTAACACCTGTAATTTTTGGTCGCATCGGAAACGACTCTCAATTTCAAGTCAAAGCATTGGAGGAGATTCAAAAACGATTTAAAATTGGTCACTTACAAACCGCTCGTAAACTAGCAATTCAACCTGAAGAAGTCAGAGTTCATCAAGTTATTGAAAGTGAAATAAAATTGGGAAGTCAAGCGAAAAGAATGCTGAAAAAAGCTGAAAAAGCGGGGATAATTATTCAACCAACCAACGATTGGGAAAAAATAATCTCCATCGCTGAAACGGAATTAACTGCTAAAATAAGTGAATTTAATGCACTTAATTTAAAACGACTGAGAAACTTAACACAAGCACTTTTCGATTCCAACAAGCTAGTTTGTTTGGGTATTTACGAAAATCAACAATTAACTGGCGGCATGCTTTTCGTCACAACCCCACAGACGAACATTTACCTCAAAGGGTCCGCTTTGCCTGCATCAAAACAACAAGGTGGTATGTATTTGTGCATGCACACGTTTATCCTACAAACCCTATCCGAAAGCAAAACCTTTGACTTCGGAGGTTCCTCTGTAGCGGGTGTTCGGCGATTCAATTATAACTTCGGAGGAAAGGATCAGAACTATTACGCTTACCTATGGGATCGCTCGCCGGGATGGTATCGTTTTTTGAAAAAAACACATCAAAAACTCAAAAAGAAATGAAGGAATGGGAAGGACAAGCAGATCGCATAGCCCACAAGATTTTCTCTCAATATTTATTAAAATGAATGCTGAATTCTCAAGATTCTTCTAAAAGCTTTATATTTGCTCATGTTACATTTAAAATCCAATACACCAAGATGGGTCATTAGTCTTAACGACTTAATAATAAGCATCGTTTCCTTGGGGATAGCTTACTTAATCCGCTTTGATTTTAAAACAAGTAGCGCAGAGATCATGAGTGAGTGGAATATTCTTTCCAAGTCACTTCCTTTATTCATCATCATCAAGCTAATTGTATTCAATAGTTTCCAAGTTCAAAAAGGGCTTGTTCGCTACACATCTACCGAAGATTTAAAACGAATTTTGGCGGCATTAACGACTTGTTCTTTGCTCTTCCTTTTCTTTGGAGTTCTTCGCAAACACTATTACGACAGTTACTATCTTTTTCCAAGTTCGGTGTTAATCATGGAATACTTCATTTCCTTTTTCCTCATGTTGGGAACTCGTTTCACTGTCAAATTAATTTATTTAGAATCACTCAAAACCAAAGAAGTCAAAGAAAGAGTTTTGATATACGGAGCAGGTGTATCCGGATTAATCACCAAGAGAACGATTGAAAATGATGTTTTAATTTCATACTCCATCATTGGTTACATCGATGACAATGAAAAAATGAGAGGTACCCGGTTGGAAGGTGTGAAAATTTTTCACACTTCTGAGTTGGATAAATTAATAGATGATGAGGGAGTCACTCAGCTGATCATTGCCATTCAAAATCTAGATAAAGAAAAAAGAAAAAAAATCGTTGATATCTGCCTGAATCGAAAGGTGAATGTTCAACAAGTTCCTCGTCCAAGAAGCTGGATTAATGGGGAGTTCTCAACGAAGCAAATCAATAAAATTCGCATTGAAGACTTGTTAGGACGAAAACCAATTGTATTGAATAACGAAAAAATATCGTCTGAATTGAACCATAAAACCATCTTGGTTACAGGTGCTGCTGGCTCGATCGGAAGTGGACTGGTAGATCAAATTGCTCACTACCATCCCGACAACATCATCTTATTCGACCAAGCTGAGTCAGCCTTATATGATTTACAAAATGAACTTTATCTAAATTACCCCGAACTAAACTTCACCGTTGTAATTGGAGACATCTGTAACAAAGAACGATTGGAGCATCTTTTCTCAGTTCATAAACCCCAATATATTTTCCATGCGGCCGCATACAAACACGTCCCTTTGATGGAAGAAAATCCTTCCGAAGCTGTAAGCACCAACATTCGAGGAACAAAGCAATTGGTTGACATCGCTTTGGAGTATTCTGTAGAAAAATTCATCATGATTTCTACTGACAAAGCTGTAAATCCGACTAACGTAATGGGTGCTTCCAAACGAATCGCTGAGATTTACGCACAAAGCAAAAGCGGTTTGCATACAAAGTTTATCACCACCCGCTTTGGCAATGTTTTAGGTTCGAACGGCTCAGTGATTCCACTATTTCAACGTCAAATAGACAGTGGTGGACCAATAACGGTGACCGATCCAAAAGTAACTCGTTTTTTCATGACCATTCCAGAAGCCTGTCAATTGGTTCTAGAAGCGGCTTCCATGGGAGAAGGGGGAGAAATCTTTGTTTTTGACATGGGAGAATCTGTTAAGATAATTGATTTAGCAAAGAAAATGATACAGCTTAGCAGCTTGGAACTAGGAAAAGATATTGAGATTAAATACACCGGTTTACGTCCAGGCGAGAAACTTTACGAAGAAGTTCTTTCCGACGAAGAGCAAACCATTCCAACCCATCACCCTCAAATTTTGATCGCCAAAATGAGAGAACAAGAACTAACTTCCTTGGAAAAGATAGAAGAGTTGGTTAATTTCAAATACGATCAAAACAACCGCCATTTGGTCAAAAAAATGAAAGAAATTGTGCCTGAATTTATTAGCAACAACTCTGAATTTTCCAAATTAGACAAATAACATGATAACACCTTTTAAAATTCAGATTCGATTTTCAGATTGCGACATGATGGACCATGTGAACAATGCGGTTTACTTGAGCTACATTGAAATGGCTCGTATTCATTACTTTACCCACTTATTTGGAACAGATCGAGACTGGAAAAAAAACGGAATTATTGTTCGTAAAAATGAAATTGAATACCTCAAACCTGTTTTATTCAGAGACGAAGCTTTCATTCACGCATCCATCACACACATTGGAAACAGCAGCTTCGTTATGGCATACGAGTTGCAAGTAGGTAAAGAAACGTACACCAAGGCAGAATCGGTTTTGGTCTACTTCAACAGCGAAACACAACAGTCAACTCCCATTCCAGAAGAATTTAAAGTTCAACTGGAGAAAATAAAAAAATAAAACTCTAAGAATATGAAGTTAAAATCCATAGTTACAGCGCTCTTGTGCTTCTTTCAATTGATATCGATGGCACAAATCGATATTGGCAATAAAAAACCAAAGTGCTACGAACGTAGTAATGCCGGCAAGCGATTCGTTGAATGGGATTGCGGGAAAGTGGTTGGCATCATTGACTGCAATGAAAAGTTAGAATACGACGAAGGAAGCAACACTATTTTCTCTGCTTCTTCGGGCTCTCCTTTTACAGGGAAATGTGAATCTTGTTATCAAAATGGTGTTCTAGAACGACGCATGAATTTTGTCAATGGAAAAGAAGAAGGTCCTGACACTACATATTATGCCTCCAGTTGTTTGATGGTTACTCGAAATCACATCTATGGAAAAGAAGAAGGTTTGTGGACATACTATTATGACAGCACCACCAACATCGCTTGGATGATGAATTATAAAAATGGTTTGAAGCACGGACAACAAGTATTTCTTGACCGAAAAGGAGACACCACATCCTTTGAGAATTACACGGATGGGATTCTAAACGGTGTTAAAAAAACATACTACTCCAACTCGATAGTCGAAAAACAAGTCAACTATAAAAATGGCTTATTGGAAGGTTTATTCGTAATCTATAACGCAGATAAAAAACCTTTGCAATCTGTCAACTACAAAGCAGGAAAGAAAAATGGAATTGCAACATATTACTACGACGACGGAACGCTGCTGCGAACTGAAAATTGGTTGATGGATGTCAAAAATGGTGAATTTAAAACTTTGTATTACGAAGGATTCGTTCAATCCATTGAAAATTACAAAAAAGGTCAAAAAGAAGGCTGGTTTGAAGAACGTTTCTTCGATCAAAAACTGAAGCGAAGAGCGTTGTATAAAAAAGACGTGTTGATTGAAGAGCATGTTTACGACATCTACGGAAAAGAAATCAGTACATTTGGCGGAGAAGCCTCCAAAGACATCGAAGACGACGCCATGCCAACTGTCGATAAAAAGAAGAAGAAAAAAGAAAAGAAAGAGAAAAAGCCTAAAAAATCAAGGAAGTAGCGGTTCTTTCTCTGCATTAAAATAGTCATCCAAAATCTGAAAAATCTCTGGATGTTTCTTCTCTAAAATTGCTGGACTTTCTTTGTAATATTCTACAATGACAGCGAAGAACTCACCTTTATTAGTTGCCGCGTACGCATTGATATCGGAATTTCCTTTTAAGATTGCTGTCATCTCTTGTCGACACAACTGCAGCCAATGCGTACGATCTTCTAAATCCATTCCTTCTGGAATACCGTTTACACTTCCAGTAGCCTTGTCAATCAGATGGGCAAATTCGTGTATTCCAACATTTTTCTTGTCGTTTGGATTTTTAAACCCTGCTTCCAAAGCTGGTAGTGATAAAATCATAGTCGTATCCATCAATCCACCTTGGTGTACTTTCCCAAGAACTTGCCCTTTTTCGTTGAGCGAATTGTCATCGTTGAAGTTTTGAGGATAAACCAATACTTCACTTAACCTTCCATAATTCCAATACGGTAATCCCCAAAAAGCAATGACAGCAGAGGAAGCGACGTATAAACAAGTGGATTTTTCAGGAATTTCTTTCCCAATTTCTGTCACGATGATGTCTGTCAGGAAAAGTGCCACTCGATCTTCAAAAATAATTCGATCTGACTTGGATAATTTCTGATAAAAATCAATGTGTTCTTTCAACCAGTACTTGTCGTTCAAACTGATGAATGTTTTGGCTGGTTTTTTTAGCAAGTACATCCATCTTCGGATGGCAATTACCGATGAAAAAACCACAACAATCCCGATAAACTTAGCGGCTTTAACTTCTCCCAATTGGATTAAAAATGGGATACTCAAAAGCATGATAAAAAAGAAGAGAATCCAAATTCCGAAATTAAATCTTGTCTTATTTTCTTTCATAATACAGTTGCTGTTTTTTTTATTGAATTCGAAGTTAATTCAAATTTCATAGAAACGAAGCATCTTCGGACTTAATAACTTCAATCCACGCTAACAGAATTGGAAAACAAATGAATTTATCCGTACATTTATACTGCTAAAAATGAGTGTATGAAAACGTGTGTATTGGGTATCGATATTGGGGCTACCAACATCGATTTTGGGTTGGTTTCAGAATCTGGTGACATCTTGTTGGAAGAAAGTTTTCCAACAAGAAAATTTAATCAAGCAACAGATTTCGTTGAATTCATGGTAAAATACCTTCGCGATCAAAGCGCATACCAAATCCTGGGAATTGGAATTGGTGCACCGAATGGAAATTATTATACCGGTGAAATTCTCGATGCACCCAACTTACACTGGAAAGGCATTATTCCACTTGCGAATATGTTTAAAAAAGCATTCGATGTTCCAACCATGTTAACAAACGATGCCAACGCTGCGGCTTATGGAGAAATGCTGTTTGGCGTCGCAAAAAACTACAAGCATTTTGCGACTGTGACGCTGGGAACGGGTTTGGGAAGTGGAATTGTTATGAATGGCGAGCTCATTTATGGTGCCCATGGAATTGCTGGCGAATATGGACACATCCGCGTTTTCCCCGACGGAAGAAAATGCAAATGTGGAAGATTGGGTTGTTTGGAAACCTACGTTTCAGCAACTGGTGTAGTGAGAAGTATCCAAGAATTACCATCTAAAAATAAAGCAAATTCCAAGTTAAAAAACATTCAAAATCCCAAAGCACAAGATGTTTTTAAACTGGCGGACGAAGGAGATCTTTTTGCCATTGAAATCATCGAATTCACCGCAGAAACCCTAGGTCGTGCCTTGGCAGATTTCGCTGCATTTTCAGATCCAGAAGCTTATGTATTATTTGGTGGAATCGCCCAAAGCGGGGAAGGGTTTGCGCATAAAGTAAAAGACTACCTGGAAAAAAACATCTTGAATATTTATCAAAATCGAATCGAAATTAAAATCTCTTCACTACACGACCGAAATGCAGCTGTTTTAGGAACGGCCGCAGCAATTTATTCTGAATTAAAAAAGTGAGGGTTTGTGGTCGGTAGTGATTGATGAGTGATGCGTAGATCCGGTACTTTTCGGCACAACACGAACAATTGTGCTTGACAGGTCCCCAACACCGACCCCGATTCCAGCCGACGAAAAAAATTAGAAATCAAGCGCTCTGAATGTCGCTTAAATGTGTTAACTTTGTATCCGAATTTTAAAAAACAAATCTCCGGGTTAAGTTTTTAATAAACAACACGTTAAACTCATGACAACGCACGAAATACGCCAACATTTTTTTGATTTCTTTGAAAGCAAAGGACATAAAATCGTTCCATCCGCACCGATGGTCGTAAAAAACGATCCAACTTTGATGTTTACGAATGCCGGAATGAATCAATTCAAGGATTATATTTTAGGAAATAACGTTCCGAAAGTAAGACGAATTGCCAATTCTCAAAAATGTTTGCGTGTATCTGGAAAACACAATGATTTAGAAGAAGTTGGCGTGGATACCTACCACCATACCATGTTTGAAATGCTTGGAAACTGGTCTTTTGGAGACTATTTCAAAAAAGAAGCCATTGAATGGGCGTGGGAATTATTGACAGAAGTTTATAAATTACCGAAAGATCAATTATACGTAACTGTTTTTGAAGGAGACGACGCAGATGGCGTTCCAAGAGACGATGAAAGTATTGAGATTTGGAAAAAATACATTGCCGAAGATCGCATCATTCTAGCCTCCAAAAAGGATAACTTTTGGGAAATGGGGGAAACTGGTCCGTGTGGACCGTGTACTGAAATTCACGTGGACATTCGTCCGGAAGCAGATCGAAAAGCGGTTTCAGGTTTGGAATTGGTTAACAACGATCACCCACAAGTAGTTGAGATTTGGAACAACGTATTCATGCAATTCAACCGAAAAGCAGACGGAAGTTTGGAGCCTTTGCCAGAAACACACGTAGACACAGGAATGGGTCTGGAACGTTTGGTGATGGCGATGCAACACAAAACTTCCAATTACGACACCGATATATTTCAAGCATTGATCGGACACATGGAAAACATTTCTGGTGTAAAATACGGTGTAAAAGAAGAAACTGACATTGCATTACGTGTAATTGCAGATCACGTTCGTGCGATTGCATTCTCGATTGCAGACGGACAATTGCCATCCAATACGGGTGCTGGTTACGTAATTCGTCGAATTTTAAGAAGAGCTGTTCGTTACGGTTACCAAACCTTGAACTTGAAAGAACCATTTTTATCTGGTTTATCAATTGTTTTAGGAAAAGAAATGGGCGATCCATTCATCGAATTACTGAATCAAAAAGACATCATTGAAAAAGTGATTTACGAAGAAGAGTTGAGTTTCTTCCGAACTTTGGAACACGGAATTAAACGCATGGACGCGTTGATGATCAACACCAAGGCAGACAAAAAAACAGTTTTGAATGGCGCAGCTGTATTTGAGTTGTACGATACTTTCGGTTTTCCAGTAGATTTAACTTCCTTGATTGCGAGAGAAAACAATTTGACAATCGACGAACATGCGTTCGAAGTAGAATTGGAAAAACAAAAAACTCGTTCTCGTGCGGCTACTTCTATTGAAGCAGGAGATTGGATTACATTAAAAACAGACGTTCAAGAGGATTTCATAGGTTACGACAACTTGGTTTCACGTGTTGAAATCGTTCGATACCGTAAAGTGAGTCAGAAACAAAAGACATTTTATCAATTGGTTTTCAACCAAACTCCGTTCTACCCAGAAGGTGGTGGACAAGTTGGCGATTCCGGTTACATCGAACATAACGGCGAGAAAACAATCATTTTCGATACCAAAAAAGAAAACAACCTCATCATTCATTTGACAGAAACATTACCTGCTTTCCCTGGTTCGGATTTTAATGCGCACGTGAATGTAACTAAAAGAGAATTGACAACCGCAAATCACTCTGCGACACACTTGTTACACCACGCTTTGAGAAAAGTTTTGGGTACACACGTGGAACAGAAAGGTTCGTTGGTAAATGAAAAGAACTTGCGTTTTGACTTCTCACACTTTTCAAAAGTGACACCAGAGCAATTGAAAGAAGTAGAAGAAATTGTGAACCGCGAAATCAAAGCAAACATTGCACTTCAAGAGCACAGAAATGTTCCGATTGAAGACGCAGAGAAAATGGGTGCAATGGCCTTGTTTGGTGAAAAATATGGCGATTCAGTTCGTGTCATTCAGTTTGGTCCATCGATTGAACTTTGTGGTGGAACGCACGTCAACAATACCAATCAAATTGGAATTTTCAAATTAACTTCTGAAAGTGCCGTTGCTGCTGGAATTAGAAGAATTGAAGCAATTACGAGTTCAACTGCTGAAAATCTATTGAATCACAAGGCGCAACAATTGGATGAAATCAGCATTTTGTTCAAAAATCCAAAAGATTTGAAAACGGCTGTTGAAGAAATGATTCAGAAAAATCACGCATTGCAAAAGCAAATAGAAGTTCTACAACGCGAAATAGGTCAAAATGTGAAAGCTGAATTGAAATCGAAAGTAGAATTGATCAATGGAATTAATTACTTGGGTGCGAAAGTGAACTTAGATGCTGGAAACATCAAGGATATCTTGCACCAAATGAAAGGAGATTACGCGAATTTTGCGGCAGTTCTAGGCGGAATTGAACAAGATAAATGCAATTTGACATTAATTATTTCTGAAAATCTGGTTGCGGAAAAAGGATTGGATGCAGGGAAAATTATTCGTGCGCTTTCTAAGCATATCCAAGGCGGTGGCGGCGGACAGGCGTTTTTTGCTACAGCTGGTGGGAAGAATGCTAGTGGATTGGATGCGGCGATTACAGAATTTAAAGAGTTGGTTGTTTCTTAAGAGAGATGGCTGGCTTTTTTAACCACGGCGAGCAGGGAAGTTTTGAGGGATATAAGTGAAATTGACGTTGATGGGTGTTAATTAACCACAAAGAACGCAGAGAAAAACACAGTGGACACCGAGGTTGAAGAGAGGACGTCAAAAATTGACTTGTGTTAAAAACGAGGAAGTAAATTGCTTACTTCTGATTTTTCACTTTTTCCCAAGTCTGAAACATTTGATCTTGTTGGGGACGATTTTCTTCGATTTCTCGCAAGGGCTCAACTTCTTTGAGATGTTGTTGACATTCGCCTGGTAAGGCTTGATACAATTGGGTTCCTTTCGTTTTCCAGGCAATCATTTCGTCGGAAACTTCTTTGATGATTTTTGCTGGATTTCCTACTACCAAGCTTCTTCGTGGAATCGTCATTTTTGCAGGAACAAAACACAAAGCTCCGATGATGCATTCTTCTTCGATGTTTGAATCATCCATGATGACACTGTTCATGCCAATCAAGCAATTTTCTCCGATTACTCCACCGTGAATGATTGCACCGTGACCGATGTGTGCTCCTTTTTTAAGGATTGTCGTTGTTCCAGGGAACATGTGAATCGTGCAATTTTCTTGCACGTTGCAACCGTCTTCAATGATAATTTGTCCCCAATCTCCGCGAATTGCAGCTCCGGGACCGATATAAACATTCTCTCCAATGATGACATTTCCTGTCACTGCCGCAAGCGGATGAACAAAACTACTTTCCTTAATTACGGGAATAAAGCCATTGAATTCGTAAATTGCCATGTTCTTTTTTCTTCAAAAGTACGAATTAAAGGTAACTTTACAATTCAGCGAAAAATACAAATAATGAGTTATTGCCAACATTGCGCCAAATTACCAGAAGATGATATCAGCAGACAATATCACGATTTCAAGTACGGTTTTCCAATTGATTCTGACAACGAGTTGTTTGGAAGGTTGATTCTAGAAATCAATCAGGCAGGACTTTCTTGGTTGACGATTTTGAAAAAAGAAACTAATTTTCGAGCTGCATTTGACAATTATGACATTGTTAAAATAGCCAATTATCAAGCGGATAAAATCGAAGAATTGATGCAAGATGCAGGAATAGTTCGCAATCGATTAAAAATTGAAGCGGTTGTGCACAATGCGCGACAAGTTTTAACGTTAATAGAAGCGCATGGCTCATTTCAAAACTGGTTAAATCACAACGATTCTAAAAACTTACAGGAATGGGTGACATTGTTTAAAAAATACTTTAAATTTGTAGGAGGTGAAATTGTGAATGAGTTTTTAATGAGCGCTGGATATTTGAAAGGAGCTCATGAGGAAAGTTGTACAACCTTTTCACAAGTACTTAAAAAACAACCTAATTGGTTAAAATATGAAAGTAATAATTAGCATTTTATTTATCGGTATATTTTCATCCTTCGGCTATGGGCAATTCGCTATAGGGGGCGGTGCTTCTATGCTAAAAGCTTTTGGGGTGAAAGCGCCTTATATTGGCGGTCATATTTTAGCAGAATTTCCTGTTGATGAATCCACATCTTACTATGGAAAAGTATCCATTTATGCCAAACAAAAAGGCGACAACGCTTTGATTTATGCAGATGCAATAGACATCAACACCACACCCTCTTTAATCGAAGTAAACACCAGACCTACCTTTAACTACATCACTGTAGAGGGTGGGAGAAGATTTTACTTCGGAAACGGATATGATTTTGGATTTGCACCCTATGGTGGAACCCATTTATTAGCTGCCTTCAATACTGCAAGCATGACAGTTGATAATTACGACCAAACTAAATACAGGCTTCAATCTGGGCAAGAGATGAAAGGAAATGTTTTCAATTTAGCTTTTGGATTAAGCGGTGGTATTAAGAATGATTTCTCTTGGGGAACATTATACTTAGAAGCATCTTTCGATTATGCAATCTTGGCTGTTCCGAGTAATCAAACTGCAGTTGCGGCGTACAACCAAATGGGAAGTCCTTTGTTGTTTACTTTTGGTATTGGGTACAAAAAAACATTGTTCTATTAATCGTAAATTGGTTTAAACTTTAGTTTTTCCAGATTTCAAACCATTTTCTTTCGAGTTGTGGTATTTCCAGCGCTGCTGAAATTTCTTGTAAATTCTGAAAACGTTGATGCATTGCATTTTTTAATGCCAACTGAACTTCTGCTTTTTCCATATGCGAGGGCGGTAAATTGAATTGATGCTTCCAACACATTTTCTGTAAAATAAGCATCCAGTGTTTGTGGATTCCTTTGTCGATTGGCAATGGATGTGTAATCTGCAAATTGGTCATGATTCCTGGATTGGGATGTATTAACGGTAATTTACCGGTAAACAATTGCCAAATGGTGATTCCCAACGCGAATATATCGGTTGTTTGACCGACCAATTCCAATTCATTTAAAATCAACTCTGGAGCTGAATACCCCAATGCAAAAAGCGTTTTACGTCGTTCGATCTTATTCGTTTTTATTGCCATCCCAAAATCAATCAAACTAAACTCCCATTCCGGAGTAACCAAAATATTGGTTGGTTTGATGTCACAATGGACAATAGACAGCCGATTAATCTCGTTGAAAATTGGAGTTAATTTATGAATCAAACTTTTTAGAAAATCCAATCGTTGCTTCTTAGGAAGTTCTTTCCAAAATTCATCCAGGGGAATTCCTGGGAGATAGGATCTGATTAAAATCAAGGTTGAATCACCCTCTTCAAATACCAACGTTTTAGGCAGGCCTGAAATTTGGAAATTCAATTCGGACTCTTGTCGCAATAAGTGAATCAAATGTTCATTCTTAGGATGAATCGTGATTTGTTTCTTAACACCCAAATCGCCGGTAATTTGATGTTTTACCAAATTCACTTCGTTAAACTTACGAACACCTTGTCGTCCGAGTGGTTTCACTTCAACAAAATCCGAAACCGAATCCATATCTACAACTTGTTTTCGACGATTTGCTTTCTGTAATGCGCATCCAACTCGGGCCCACCATTCAAGATGCGCTTGCACCACTCGATTTTCAAAAGCAATTGTTCTTTTTCTGAAAGCGTCCAAGCAATTTCACTGTTCTCCAAACGCTGACGCAATGTACTTAAGATGATAGCAGCAGAAACAGATATGTTAAAACTTTCCGTAAAACCATACATGGGGATGGTTACAAACTCATCCGATAAGGACTTCACTTCGTCACTAATTCCGTCCTGCTCAGTTCCAAAAACCAAAGCAACTGGTTGAGATAGATCCAAATCCATGATCGGCTTCGCATCTTTGTGCGGTGTGGTCGCTACAATTTTATACCCCTTGTTTTTTAAATGCTTGATGCAATCCGCAGTGGCTGTATGATCCTTGTCGTAGGTAAACATATCCACCCAACGTCCAGCGCCACGCGCAATATCCCGTTGAACTAAATATTCATTGTTTTTTTCAATCACATGCAGTTCCTGTATTCCAAAACAATCACACGATCTCAAAACCGCACTTGCATTGTGTTCTTGGTGAATATTTTCCATTACCACCGTCAAATGTTTTGTTCTAAGTGGCGCTATGTGTTCAAACAATTCCACTTTATTTGGAGTGATGATTTTATAAAATTCCTCCAATACTTTTTTATCCATGGTACAAAATAATATATAATCAAGCGATTAAACAAACGAAAAAATATTACGTAAGTTGAGTTCATCTTTAGAAATCACAGAAAAATAAAAAAATCACAACATCCCAATACGGGTAAACCTTTAGGACAAGAAATGAGTTTTATCCTAAAAATTCCCAAAAAAACTTGCTTCTCTCAATTAATAGTTTATATTTATAGGTACGAATTTAAAAAAATAAATCATGAGCCACGAAGATAAAACCGAAGAGGAGAAAAAAAAAGAGGAAAAAAACGCCTATAGAAAAAAATTAGGAAAACCCGTTAATCCAGAATTAATAGGTACGGATGACGACCCACAAGTCCCAACTGCCCCTTCTGACGAAGAGGAATAGAATCCCATAATCCGTCTTGCGAGAAATCAAAACTTGACCTAAAAGTTTGCACGGCCACTATCCCTTGATTTAGACAAACAAAAGTAAAACAAACAATTCCATGCGTATATTGACAATTGTTGGTATCTTTCAAGATATTAAACCTAATTTTACGTGTTTAATCAAAAAATAAATTTACTTTTGCAACGCTAAAAAAAGTATCCATGTTAGAAAATTTATCAGGAAAAGACCTGAAAGGTCAGTTTAAAGAAAATAAAGCATTGCGTTTAGTAACCTATTTCGTAGGAACTATCGTAATCTTAGTGATTGGTTATTTTGCATACAGAACATTCATTTGGTCTCCAAGCAATGACAAATCAAAAGACGCTTATTGGATTGGTTTAAATTCTGCTTCTGTGGATTCTACAGACGCCGCAATCGCTGAGTTGACTCGTGCTAAAAAGCAATACGACGGAAAACAAGGTGGTGAATTAGCACAATTTGTTTTAGCTAGACAATTGATGGCGAAAGGTGATTTCAAGAAAGCATTGGAAGAATTGGACGGCGTTAAATTAAACGACACGTATCTATCTGTATACAAAATTGGTCTTCAAGGAGATTGTAAATCAGAGCTGAAGCAATACAAAGAAGCAAAAGATTTGTATGTAAAAGCGGCGAATAAAAATAAAAACGACAAAACAACACCAGAATTTTTATTCAAAGCTGGATTAGTTTCTGAAAAATTAAATGACAACAAAGCTGCAGCAGACATGTATACTCAAATTAAAAATGAGTATCCAACGTATGCCAATCAAAAAACGATTGACAAATACATTGCACGAGCTAAAAACAAATCTAATAAATAATAAGTCGTGGCAACAGCACTAAAAAACTTATCAGTTTATACAAAAGAAGATATTCCAAACGGTGCCGATTTTAAAGTCGGCATTGTTGTTTCGGAATGGAACAACAGCATCACTTTTGCGCTTTTAAAAGGAGCCAAAGAAACCTTATTGGAAAACGGTGTGCCAGAAGAACACATTCTGATTCGATATGTTCCAGGTGCATTTGAATTGCCTTTGGGCGCTCAATTGATGTTAGACAATACCGAAGTTGACGGAGTGATTGTGATCGGGGTTGTCATTCAAGGTGAGACGAAGCATTTTGATTTCGTTTGTCAAGGTGCAACAGAAGGAATTATGAAAGTCATGTTGGAATACAATTCTCCCGTTTCTTATTGCCTTCTAACCGACAACAACATGCAACAATCCATCGATCGTTCGGGTGGAAAACATGGTAACAAAGGTGTTGAATGCGCAGTTGCATGCCTAAAAATGATCGCATTAAAGAAAGATCTGGAAGGATAACCTCCACTTCTTTCCCCACATAAAAAAACAAACCCCCACACACGATGTCACTAATTAAATCCATTTCTGGTATTCGAGGAACCATTGGCGGAAAAGTTGATCAAGGACTTACCCCAATCGACACTGTAAAATTTGCTGCTGCTTATGGCACTTGGCTTCAACTACGAAATCCAGGTCAAAAATTAAAAGTAGTCATTGGACGAGACGCTCGCATTTCTGGTCAAATGATTTCTGATTTGGTCATTTCTACCTTGGTAGGCTTGGGAATTGACGTCATCAATTTAGGTCTTTCCACTACCCCAACTGTAGAAATTGCAGTTCCAATGGAAGAGGCTCATGGTGGGATTATTTTAACTGCCAGTCACAATCCAAAAGAATGGAATGCACTGAAATTGTTGAATGAGAAAGGTGAATTCATTTCCAAACAAGAAGGAGAAGATTTACTTCAAATTGCAGAAGACGAATCTTTTAATTTCGCTGAAGTAGATGATTTGGGCAAAGTTGAACTCAACGATACTTATTTAGACAAACACATTCAAGCTGTTTTAAACTTGCCCTTGGTGGATGTAAGTGCTATTGCACAAGCGAATTTCAAAGTTGTTATTGATGCTGTAAACTCAACAGGTGGAATCTTTATTCCTGCATTGTTAAGAGACTTGGGCGTCAAAGACATTGTTGAATTGTATTGCGATCCAACAGGTGAATTTCCTCACAATCCAGAACCACTTCCAGAACATTTAACAGATTTATCTGATAAAATCAAAGAGGTCGGTGCGCACATCGGTTTCACAGTGGATCCAGACGTCGATCGTTTGGCGATGGTATGTGAAGATGGAAGCATGTTTGGAGAAGAGTATACCTTGGTTGCGGTTGCTGATTTCGTGTTGTCCAATACACCAGGAACAACCGTTTCCAATCTTTCGTCTACGCGCGCATTGCGTGACATCACCGAAAAAAGAGGCGAGAAATATTTCGCTGCAGCAGTTGGAGAAGTGAACGTAGTAGAAAAAATGAAAGCTGAAAATGCGATTATCGGTGGTGAAGGGAATGGTGGAATCATCTATCCGGAAGCACATTACGGTCGCGATGCTTTGGTTGGAATTGCTTTATTTTTAACACATTTGGCAAAATCTGGAATGAAAGCATCTGAATTGAGAGATTCGTTTCCGAAGTATACGATTTCAAAAAACAAAATCGAACTAAAGCCTACCGATGATGTAGATTTGGTGTTGGCTAAAATGGCTGAAAAGTACAAAAATGAAGAAGTAGATACCATTGACGGTGTGAAAATACACATCGGAAACGAGTGGGTTCATTTGAGAAAAAGCAACACAGAGCCAATCATCCGAATTTATTCAGAAAGCAGTTCTGCAGAAAATGCAAATGCCTTGGCAGAAAAAATCATTTCCGAAATAAAGGAAATTCTGTAATCTTTGAGTACCTTTAAGTCTTATTAAAAAGAGCTTCATCAAAGTAAAACAACGAATGACTTTAAAAAGAATCAGAAGAACGCTCAATACCGTCATATTTGGAACAAGTACTAAAGCAGGAAAAAGATTTGACATTGTTTTGCTGTGGCTTATTTTGTTTAGTATCATCAATGTTTCTGTTGAGAGTGTTCCTGAAATGCAAGCCAAGTATGGATACAATACATTCCGAATTGTAGATTGGTTTTTCATCGGGATTTTTACGATTGAATACATCTTGCGAATAATCGTTTCAGAAAAGAAATTCAAATACATATTTAGCTATTGGGGATTAATCGATTTCATTTCGATCATTCCATCCTACATCGCTTTGTTTGTAACAGGATATCAATTCATTTTAATGATTCGAATTCTCCGTCTCTTACGCATTTTCCGTATTCTCAGGTTATTTGAATTCATGAGTGAAGGCCAAGTATTGGCACGAGCAATGAGAGCAAGTGTGCGAAAGATTATCATTTTCATGTCATTCATCTTCACCATTGTTGTTTTATTGGGAACGTTGATGTATGTTATCGAGCACGACAACCCGGGTTTTAAAAGCATCCCTTCCAGTATTTATTGGGGCATCGTAACCATTACTACTGTTGGGTTTGGTGACATTGTCCCATTAACCGCCTTGGGCAAAATGATCTCTTCGTTTATCATGCTTACGGGATACTCCATCATCGCTGTACCCACAGGAATCATGACTGCAGAGTTTGCAAAATTGGCACGCAAAACAAATGATAACCTAGTTAAATGTGATCAATGTGGACATATCAATGAGTTCTCATCCAACTTTTGCTCTAAATGCGGCGATTCTCTATTTGAAGAGAAATTAGCTGAAGATTAAATACCCACTTTCATCCCTCCTAATCCACGAAGAAATTCATTATCTTTAAAGTTAAAATTCAGTTTAATTTTATTCAACTTTTTAAACAACTTATCATGGAAGAAATCAGAAATAAAATTGCCGAAAGCGGGTTGATTAACTTGGACATAGCCAAGTTCAAACCATCGGATAAAACCATCGTCGAATTTGACATCGCCAATCACCTTTGGCAAGGATTGGTATTGAAAGAAAAAGATTTTCGTGCATTTCTAGCCAAAAACGACTGGTCTGCTTACCAAGATCGGAACGTATTCATTCACTGTTCCGCAGATGCCATTGTTCCAACTTGGGCATTCATGTTGGTGGCGAGTAGGCTAGAGGGAATTACGAATTTCACAATCGTCGGTTCCAAATTAGATCTTCAAAAAGCATTAATAGCAAAAGCAATTCAAGAGTTTGACATTTCAGCATACCAAGACGAAAGATTCATCATCAAAGGTTGCTCAGAAATTGTAGACCCCGCATTCGCCATGGTTAAGCTGACACAAAGATTGCAGCCAATCGCCAAAAGCATCATGTACGGAGAGCCATGTTCTACCGTCCCAGTTTACAAAGCTCCCAGAAAGTAAAATGAATCAAAGAGCATTGCTAGGAGGACTTCATGCACAATCAAGCATCTTAGTCCATACATCTTTGTGAAAAAAAATTCGATTGACTCAAGATGCATAGCCCTGACATCTTAAATCACACATTCCAGTGATAACGTACGGACCTCATCTATCCGAGACCCACATCTAAAATCATCATCACCAAGAAAGCTGAGCCTTGAGAAGTATATTTGCCCAATCCTAAAAGCGATAGATTAAAGATAGCGGGCCACATAATACTACAAGCTAATCCACCAGACAAGAAGGCGTAAATTGCAATTGTTCCCGTACTAAAAAGTCCGATGAGCATAGCTGCAATCCCCAAACATGCGAATACTAATAAGGTGCGAGCAGGTCTGTCTTTAGAAATAAAGAAAGCAACAATCTGGATAACCACACACAAAATATAATAGTAAAGTGGTGTCATATCGTGGCCTGAAATTACGTTTATGCTTAAAATAACTGAGAACGCAATCAACGGAACCACAATCATAGCAAGCATCTTCTTGTTCTTACTTAGATTAAAAACCGAAATAGCTCCGGCCCAACGCCCAATCATCAAACTTCCCCAATACATCGAAATATATTTAGCCGTTTCAGAAACAGCCATGCCGCCAAAAGCTTGCTCTTGTAGTAATTCGCCAAGATTGCTTCCGATAGATACTTCTACGCCAACATAAATAAAAATAGCCAACATTCCCAAAATCAATTGTGGATATTGCATCGCTCCCCAACCTTCTTTACT
>SMEQ01000154.1_pt1 | contig 21858 bp, 20 predicted proteins | sample 2456281 | NCBI WGS metagenome assembly SMEQ01 (sample SAMN10132596, study PRJNA489261) | soil metagenome | isolation source: day1 antibiotic-loamy sand soil ammended with raw manure from dairy cow... | place: USA | collected 2015-04-01
AACTTGTCCAAAAATGGCTGGATTGAATGAAGTGTAGCCGCACAAATGATAATTTGCTAATTCCGATTCCGATATGCCGAAAAGGGATGCCGCAATGGATTCAAATCCTGGCGGTAAGTTGTCTGTGCAAATTTCAATTAACTGCTCGGTAGTGGTTCCATCACTCACGATTACAGTTGCACCAGATACAAAACCTTGGAGAAACGAGTCGAGTGTGGTCAAACCATAAATGTCTTTTGATCTGGAAAGCAAAACAATCGGAGGTTGGTTGGTTTCGATGTATCCATCAATGACCAATTGTTCTTCATAACCTGGAATGTCAATTTTAACTTCTTTGGTGCAGCTGAAAAACAATAGAAATATCAAAAATGTAAAACGGTATTTTTTCATAATTTTAAAATTCAAAATTCCAGGTAATACTTGGTATGATCGGAAATAAACTAACCTGTTTGACCGATACTTTAAAGTCGTCCGACAACAAGCCACCATCGGTAGACATGTATAGAAAATACGGATTAGAACGGTTGTAAACGTTGTAAACGGAAAAGTTAACGTTACTTCGAAATCGCTTTTTGATTTCAACGGATTCTCCAGTTAGTGGATCTGTTTTGATTTTAGTGGGACGATCAAACCAAGTGGCGGCAATATCCATGCGGTGATAGGGTGCCATTCTGGTTGAGTTTCGAGCGCCGTAATTATACATGATGTCTTGATCTTGTATGTACCAACTGGTCGGCAGTGTCAACGTATTTCCCGAAGCATAGATGAAAGTTGCACCAAAAGTCCAACGATCATTTAGTTTGTAGCTTGCAACGACCGATAAATCATGTCTTCTGTCGTATTTAGAGGGAAAAATTTCCGCTTGTAAATCGGGGAATTTACGTTCCGATTTGGCCCACGTGTATCCAATCCATCCGGTCAGTTTCCCTTGTGTTTTTTTGATGAAAAACTCAGCTCCATAGCTCCAACCGCTGCCAGAAATTAGTAAGTTATCGGTGTTGTCGTTTACATTGTCGGTCGGCATCGCACCTTGCTTAAACTCCAGTAAATTTTTCATTCCTTTGTAATAAACCTCGACGGAAGTTTCGTATTTTCCATCCCATAAATCTCTGAAATATCCAACAGATGTCTGCCATCCGCGCTGTGGTTTGGCGATGTCAGTGGTCGGAAACCACAAGTCTGTTGGTAGAGAAACGGCACTCATGGATGTCAGGTGAACGTATTGGTAATTATAAGCGTAGCCCGCCTTGATTGAACTTTTCTTGTTCAACAACCAGCGACCGGAAATTCGAGGTTCCAGTCCGTGATAAAATTGAATCAGTTCGCCTTTTTTGTATTCGACGGTCGTGTCTTGGTTGCTAAATTGACCTTTTACGTATCGTTTAAAAGGACCCACAAATTGGTACATGCTGTAGCGAAGTCCGGCGTTTATTCTGATCTTTTCATTTACGTCGTATTCATCTTGAATGTAAAATGCAGTTTCGTGACTGAGAAGTTTTTGAATTACACCGGTGTCAAATTCCGTTCCTTGTTGTGAAGCACCGACACTTGCAGGTGTGAACGTATGAAATAAATAATCCGTACCAAATTTAATGCGGTGCCGGGTGCTGGGGAAGTAAGAAAAATCAACTTTCCCACCTAAGTCGCGAATTCCAGAACTGATTTTAACTTTAAAGTCTTCTACTTGGGAATCGAAACTGAAGAGGTAGTCGGTCAATGTTCCGGTGACATTCATGAACAATTTACTGGAGAAAATACGGTTCCATCGCAAGGCAACAATTCCATTTCCCCAAGGCATTTTTACCGCAAAATCGTCGGCGGGATTGCCAAATGAAAATTCATCTTTTCCATAATATCCGCTTAAGAAAATCCGATCTTTTGGGCTTATTCGGTAATTTGCTTTGAAATTGAGGTCGTAAAAATAGTAGCCGACACCGCTGAACGAGGACGACTCTTTGATGAAAGGCTTGGTCAATAGATCGATGTAGGTACGTCTGGCCGAAAAAATGAACGAACCTTTGTCTTTTACGATCGGGCCTTCAACCGTCAATCGAGACGAAATTAATCCCAATCCACCTTTCACTCCAAATTTCTTGTTGTTTCCTTCGTTCATGCGAACCTCTAAAACCGATGAAATTCGTCCTCCAAAATTGGCAGGCATTCCTCCTTTAATCAGGTTGACATTCTTGATGGCATCAGAATTGAATACGGAGAAAAACCCGAAAAGGTGAGAGGCGTTATATACCTGTGCTTCATCCAATAAAACCAAATTTTGATCCGGACCACCGCCGCGCACATAAAAGCCTTGACCACCTTCTGATACGGAAGAAACTCCTGGTAAAAGTTGGAGTGTTTTGATGATATCCACTTCTCCCATAAAAGCAGGAAGGGTTTTAATTTGGTCCATTTCCAATTCCATTTGACCAATCTTGGTACTGTTCACATTTTGACCTTGATTTGCCTTGACGAGCACTTCTTCCAACTCTTCAGTGAATGCACCAAATTCGAGATTGAATACTTGGTTTTTGGTTAAGTCAATGGTTTTGGTGGTAGAAGGAACTCCAGAAAATGAGAAAGATACTTGATACACTCCAACCGGTACTGTGAGTGAATAAAATCCGTATTCGTTTGCACTCGTACCCAGTTTAAGGGAATCAATGTAAACGCGTGCTTGAAAGAATGGTTCGCCTGAATTTGCATCAGTCAGGGTGCCACTCAACGTTGCTTTTTGTTGTGCATGCGCAATAGAGAGTACGAAAAAGCCAATTAAAAGCAAGAGAGTTCGTTGCATACAAGGCAAATTTAGGTTTTGTAATTCGACTGCAAAATTAGAAATTATAATCGACAGTGAAGGAGTGATTATTAAATGTTTAACAAACTATTTTTATGCTGATTTTCAAAGATTTCATTTGCTCTTTTGCGTTCAATTATGAGTTGATAGAAGACCTCTAAAAATTAGTTAAACGATTTACAAAACCTGTGCTTTTTCGAATGAGGTAGATTCTTTTTCGTTACATTTGATAAAGTTGAAAATTTAAGAACAATAGTCCATGAAATACATTTCCATTATCGTTGCTTCGCTAGCTGTCTTATTCAGTCAAGAAGTTCAGTCACAAGCTCCTTATCAGTTGCAAAAATTGAAATACGACTACAGTGCGTTAGAGCCTTCAATTGATGCAGAAACGATGAAAATTCATCATGAAAAGCACCATCAAGGATACGTTGATAAATTAAATGATGCTTTGAAGGGTAGAAATGAATTCAGTTTTAGCTTAGAGAATTTGATGCTGATTGCTTCAAAGATGCCGGATGCAATTAGAAATAATGCGGGTGGTGTATATAATCACAACTTGTTTTTTGATATTCTTGCTCCAAACAGAGATTCTAAAACTTCAAAGTCCCTTCAGGATGCCATTAACGAAAATTTTAAAGGAGTAAAGGATTTGAAATCTCAAATGAACAAGGCTGCTTCCACTCGATTTGGGTCTGGTTGGGCTTGGCTCGTTTTAACAGCCGACGGAAAGTTAGTGGTTACTTCAACGCCAAATCAAGATAATCCGATGATGGATGTTTCAGAAGTACGCGGAATTCCAATCATTGGAATCGACGTTTGGGAACATGCTTATTACCTAAAGTATCAGAATAAAAGAGGAGATTATTTAGATGCAATTTGGACCGTTTTGGACTGGGAGATTATTTCTAAGAAGTACGAAGAAGCGAAAGTTAATCCATTGATGAAGTTCTTGAAATAATACAGATTATTGATTCATAAATCTCATTTTAGTTTACTAAGATGAGATTTTTTAGTTTCACAACGTATTGTAATGGTATTCAAGTGTCAATCGCTTGTAGGCTTCTGTATACTGATTTTCAGCGTTGCGAATAATGAGCTCGCAATTCTTTTTCGTTTTCTCTGTTTTCGAAAATGTAAAAACTTGCCTCACTGCTTGATTTTCTTTTCCAAAAATCACCATTTCTTGGTTAATGAAGAACTTTAAATCTTGAAGATGTGTCCCAATTACTTCCATTTGCTCAATCGGCAATATAATCCAGAAATCGCCATCCTCTGTTATTAAAGAGTCAACTTTTAGCGCTAATTCTTTTAGCGAAAGCGTATCGGTGTGTCTCGCTAAATTTCGTTGATTTGAAATTGATTTGGATGAGTTTTGAAAATAAGGTGGATTGGTGAAAATTAAATCAAATTTTTGGTCGACTTCAAATTCTTTTAAGTCTTTATGAATCGCTTGAATTTGATTTTGAAACGGACTATTCCTGAAATTGACTTCAGCTTCGTGACATGCTATTTCCTCTATTTCAATGGCTTGTATTTTCATCTGATGGTTGTTTTGTGCAACCATCAAACTCAAGACTCCAGTTCCTGTGCCAATATCTAAAGCTCTTTTCTTCCCTTTTCCTTCAATAAGAGCACCAAAGATCATGGCATCGGTTCCAATTTTCATGGCCGACTGTGCTTGATTAACCTCGAATTGTTTGAATTTGAAAATGGACATGGAAATTAATCCAAGTATAAAGCAATTAGACCTTCTGGAGAATCAATTGTCAATACTTTATTTTCTCGATCTACTTTTTGAACTAAGTCTTTTACAAATGGAATCAAAACTTCCTTTCCACTTGGTGCATTTACTTGAATCAGCGGGTTTACTGCTAAATCAATGATGGATACCAAGGTTCCAACAGGACCAAAATTCACATCCACTACTTGGAAATCGACCACTTCGTGATCATAGAATTCAGTTCCAGATAAAGCCGGTAACGTTGAAAGCGGAAGGTATAAGTTTTTTCGAACCAACGATTTGGCATCATTTTCAGTATCTACTCCCGCTAGTTTTACAGCAGCAAAACTCTTTGGTTTCAATTGTATGGATTCGATAAAGAAAGGCGTTAGTTGCCCGTTTATGTCGACAAATACCGACTCCAAAGATGCGTATTCGGAGGAATCCGTAACGTCTAAAAAAAACGAAACTTCACCTTTAAATCCGTGAAGTTTCGCTATATATCCTAAATGATAGCAATCTGCTTTTTTCATTCAAATATGTTTCTTAAGAAATCTTAAGCTTGAGGCTCGTCAGTTCCTTCAGTTGAAGTCTCTTGAGATGTTGCTTCTGCAGCAGGAGTTTCTTCAGTCGTTTCTTCAGCTGGTGCTTCCGTTACTTCTTCTTCAACTACCTCAGGCGTATTTTTAATTTCAATTGCTTTCGCTTTTGCAGCATTCACTTCTGCTTCTGCTTTCAATGCAGCAGCTCTAGAAGCAGCAGCACTTGTAGTTAATCCGTCTTTTTTAGCGCTAATTTTGTTGTCTTTCTCAGCCAACCACGCAGCAAATTTCGTTTCAACATCTTCTGCAGTTAATGCACCTTTTTTAACTCCGTTCAATAAGTGATTCTTGTATAGAATACCTTTGTAAGACAACAATGCTCTTGCAGTGTCAGACATTTCAGCTCCAACTTGAACCCATTTCAAAGTAGATTCAAAATTTAATTCGATTGTTGCTGGATTGGTGTTTGGATTGTAAGTTCCTAATTTTTCGATGAATTTACCATCTCTTTTTGATCTTGAATCTGCGACTACTAAATGAAAAAATGCATTTGATTTTTTCCCGTGTCTTTGCAATCTAATTCTTGTTGCCATACTTCTTTTATAAGTTGGAGTGCGAAACTCCAGTTAATAATAATTAATTAAGGTGCAAAAGTAATCCATTTTTGGATAACAAGCAACAAAAAAGGAGAAACCTTTCGATTTCTCCTTTCCTTTTATTCTTTCTAGATTAGAATCTCCATCCCAAACGGAATGCAGCATTCATTGCTCCAGTTGATAAGTAACCTTCTTTCATACCAGCAGTAACTGTTTTGTTTGTAACTGTAGTTCCTCCCATTGTCATTGTTGTAGTAGATTCTACATCAGCGTGGTTGTAAGAAGAAAAGTTAATTCCTAATTCAACACCTAAGTAAAGGTTTTCCATTACGTAAACGTCTAAACCAGCTCCTAAAGCAGCACCGAACATAGAGAATCCACCTGATCTTTCAGATGAAATACCTGCGATGTATGCAGTACCATCAGAGTTTTCAGTTTTTGCAGCAGATTTACCACCACCAAAGTTAATTCCTAAAGCAAAGTATGGAGACAAACGGTCTGTTCCAGCTAAATGGTATTCACCACCAATTTGTGCATTCCAAGCCATTCTGTTGATGTCTAAAGTACCTTCGTTACCTGTTCCATCAGCATTTTCGTAGAATCTGTGGCTTTCTGACATTGCAGTACCAAGACCATCTCCTAAACCTAATTGTGCACGAACTGCGATGTTGTCATTCACGAAGTAACGAGCACGAACTGTTGGTGCTTTCCAATCTACTCCACCTGCTCCAGAGTAATTAATCACTCCTTCCAAAGACCATGGATTGTCAGTAGTCGCTTTTTGAGCAAAAGAACTTCCTACCAACGCAACAACTGCTGCAACTGTAAAGATAATTTTTTTCATAATTAATAATTTAATTGATTTGAAAGCTAAATTACTTTAATTTTGGACATAGTTATCATTAAAACCATTTTTTTTTTCAAGTATGAATGTTAATAACTTCACAAAGATAGTGTTAGAAGTCAGGAATAATTTTGAAAATGATTTTTCCGGTCACGATTGGCACCACATCGAGCGTGTATATACGAATGCGGTTAAAATTCAGGAAAAGGAAGGAGGTGATTTAGAAGTTGTTTCTTTGTTGGCTGTGTTGCATGATATCTCTGATCATAAGTTGAATGGAGGGGCGTTGAATGTTGGCGGCATAGAAGCAGAGCGCGTGATGAAGAAGTTGGGGGTTCAATCTAAAACCATCCAGATCGTTTCTTCTTTGGTAGATGAGATTTCCTACAAAGGGGCCGGTGTTGTGGATGATAATTCGTGTTTGGAGTCTAAGATCGTTCAGGATGCCGACCGCCTGGATGCCATCGGTGCCATTGGCATTGCACGTGCGTTTGCATACGGAGGAAGTAGAGGGAGACCGATGTTTGTTCCGGAAGTTGCACCCGAAATGCACGATTCTTTCGAAGCGTATGCTCATGCACAAAGCCATACCATCAATCATTTTCATGAAAAGTTACTTTTGCTTTCTGATCGCATGCAAACCAATACAGCAAAGCAAATGGCTCAAGAAAGACATGATTTTATGGTCCAGTTTTTAGAGCAATTTCACCGGGAGTGGGGAAGTCCTCAGTCGCTTTGAGGATTTTGATAATAGATACAGGTTTTCTTTAATTCACTTACAATTTGTAGCAGTGAAATCAAACTTTCTTGTAACTCAATAGAATCTGCCCCTAAGCTAGGTACCTGGTATTCTATCTCTAGAGGGCTGGCATTTAAACACGTGTAATTTTCTTTCATGCCGTTGGTGATCTTTCGAATTTCGCGAATTTGCTGTTCCCCCATGGTTTCATTTTCTGGGATTAACTGAGATATCGCGGCCACTTTGGATGAAAACAAATTGTTGAGCAAGATGAATTTATTCACCTCGTTCACATTTTGACGCTTTCTTTTTGGCTCATTCATCATGCGTTCAAAGGCGGAAGCTAGGTTGGAGCTGGCTATGTACAACTCTTTTCGAGCGAGTCTCTGTGCAACTTGCGTACTGTAATCCTCTTCTGACTTCTCAAAGGTTTTGATGAAATAATGGAGGTTTTTGAGTAGCATTTCAGACATTGTATTCTTAATTTTTTTTGATTCCCAGGAAGGAAGGATGAAGTAACTGGCTAAAACAGCCGCTCCAGCACCGATAAAGGTGTCGAAGACTCGTTCCTTGACGATCATTAAATCGTTGGACTGTCCTAAGAAGCTAAATGCAATAACGATGAAAGGTGTCATAAATAAAACGCTGACAATGTATTGCAATCGCATGAAGGAGTAGGAGAGAAGCATGAACACCAATAGGATGATGAATTTCATGGTTTGGTCGTGCACAAAATGGAGAACGATGATTCCAATTAATCCGCCAATTACTGTTCCGATTGTTCGTTCGTAATTTCTTTTTTTAGACAAGCTGAATGCTGGTTTTAAGATGACCAAAATGGTTAGTAGAATCCAGTAACTGTATTGTCCAGTGTAAAATTGTCGCGCAAAAATAAAGGCGAGCAAGCAGACAATTGCAACTCGAATTGAGTGCCTGAAAATTTGAGACTTGAAGGAGATGTTTTTGATTAATATCTGAATGTCGAAATCTTGTGACGTAGTGAAGCGCTTGAATTCTTTTTTACGCACAGGTTCGATGGATAGTTTTGCACGTTGATGATCAAAAATTTGTTCTAATCGCTGAACGACGTTTCTTAAGTTTACCAATACCTTTTTTAAGGTTACTGTATGTACGTCTTTCTCTTCCAAGACATCAATTTGTGATTTAATTCCAGCTAGCAGTTGACTTGAAAGAGGGAATTTAGTTGGTACTTCGTTGTTGTGAATACAGGTTCCGATGTAAGAAATTTCGTTGGCAACGTTGACAATGGTGTTTTTAAAATTGATTAAAATCTTGTGCTCCCCGTATTTTTGCTGAATTTCATCGTACCTCAAATGACTTTCTGTAGCGTGTTCATAGAGGTCGACCAAATCGATGAAGGTCAGGATCATTTTTTTTCCTGTTGGACTGGAATCCTTCAGGATTTCTCTCGTCTTAAACAAAATCTCTCGTACTTCTTCCAGGCTTTGATTTACCGCAACTTGCTGCGTAATTACTTTCTGAATGTTTTCTTCGATATTTGTTTTTTTGTCGTAAAAATTTCCTTTCAGGAGAATGAATTTTGCGACTTCTTGCATGCATTTTCCAAGGGACTGTTGTGCAGCTCGGAATGGTGCAACTTGCGATAAAAGTAAGCTAAACAACATGTACCAAACACCGCCAATCAAGAGGTGAAGGGCATGCATAAAGGAGTCCGGGGGCGACAAATGTTGGTCAATTCCTAAAATCAATACCAGTAAAATGGCAATTCCAACGGTTGAAGCACGAACTCCATACACGTTGAACATCGAGAAAAAGAAGAAGAAGAAAGCAATTTCAATTCCCAGGATAATAGGGTAGGTGTTTGTAAAACCAATGATGAGCGCCATGATGAAAACGCCGACATTGGTAATCATCATCGCGTTCCGTTTGTGAATTACTGGTCCGGGATTGTCGGTGATGCTGATAATCAATGCTCCTAAAGAAATGGTAATTCCGGTTTGAAGGTACCCCAATTGATAGCAAATGATAGAAGGAAGTATGACACCAAAGGTGATCTTGAAACCGTCGTAAAAATACTGACTGAGCAAAAAGTGTTTAAGTGTTGAAGCGGATCTTTTTCCAGATATTTGCATGCTACAAAGATAAGCGGAATCATTTGAATAGATTTTAATAAACATTTAATTGTTCAATGATTTTACAGAGGACGTAGCATAAAAGCCTTGTTTTTTCGTTCTTTTGTAAATAAGATATTTAAAATATGAAACAGCGTTTTTGGCTCTTAGTAATTGGACTTTTCTTTCTTAGCTTTCAATCGTTTTCGCAAGTCAAAGAATTTGACCGAATGGAAATGTTTTATGCACAAGCACATTATAAGTCCGTCTTGCGTCAGGCCAATAGCCTACTCGATAAGCCGCAATTTGATTATTCAATGCTCCCGAAATATTACAAAAGTATCGCATTGTTTCAATTGGTGCAGAATGACCGTTATTTCAAAAGACGTCCGCATGCACTGGATGAAGCTCGAAAGTTGTTTCTTGAAGTGAGGTCTTCACCCCGAGGAAACAAAATCATGGATGCACATATGTACGAGATTACAGCCTTGAAGAAAGATATCAATTCTTGGTTGGAAGATCTTCAGCGAGCTGGGAAAAAACCACAGTTCGATCTTGCTTCCAACGCAATACGTGGTCTGTTTGACCAGATTCCAGATATTGAGTCTGAAGAGTTGAAGGCAAGCGATGTGGTTGCCGATTTGGATGAAACAGAAAGTAAAGTAGTTCGTTCTCAAAGAGAAATGATTTTGAAGCACGCCAAAAAACAAGTCGGAGTGCCGTATTTATTTGCAGGAAATGATTCCAAAGGATTTGATTGCAGCGGCTTTGTAGCGTATGTAATGAAAATGAACGATCAAGAAGTTCCTAGAAGAGCTTCAGAACAATATTCGGAATCAAAGAAGTTGAAGAAGCGAAACGTTCAACAGGGAGACTTGGTGTTCTTTGATAGTGGTTCAGGTATCAATCACGTTGGGATTATTGTTTCCAGCAAAGGGGAACCGTTGACCATGATTCACTCCAGTACGAGTAAAGGCATTGTAGTGACCAACATTGAAACAACGGATTACTGGTCAAAACGATTGGCTGGATTTGGGACTTTTGTCAAGTAAATCAAAATAGTTCTTATTTAAATGGAGTATCTCGGAGAGTTTTTAGGAAAATATTTGTTCTATATCTGGCTTGTTTTGGCAATGCTACTTTTTACTTTTTTGATTTCACGTGGAAAGAAAGTACTGAAACAATTCGCTAATATTGACTTGAATCACATTGTCTATTCAGAAAAGAATGCTTCTGGTCATGTCGTGAGACAAACACAAACAAGAAGAGCGGGAGCAACCAAGATGTTGCATATTATCATAACTGATCAAGAATTGATTTTTAAAACGAATTTACTCTTCGCACACATTGCGCATGAAAATGAGATGCTGCATCGAATTCCATTGGGAAACATGATGCAAACTGAGCTTAAAAAAGGAAGGTTTTCATCTAAATTATACGTCAAGTTTCGAACGATTCACGGCGAAGAGAAAGTGGTGATTTTGCAATCAAAGAATATTTTAAGGATTCAAGCGATTTTGGAACAGTATGTTTAATTATTAGCGTATGAATTGGTAAAATACCTGAATGTTTCACCCGACTGCAATGGACCCTATAGTTATGCTGTTAACTGTCTATTATCTTAAGATTTCACCACTACGTGGCTATTGAAAAAAAAGCAATCTTTTTGTGTTTGATAGGGGCATAGCCCTGTAATCTTTAATTATGTTATTTCATGAATAATTGCTTGGAAAAACATGAGTTTTTAAAATCATTAATGCTTTTAAAATATAATTCAATCACAAAAAAAAGGCTGCACTTCATTTGAAATGCAACCTTTTGTAAATTTATTCAAATTCTTATTTCTTGTAGAACGGCAATTTAACGATGTTCGCTTTAACGCCTTTGTCTCTAATTTCAATGAAGATTTCTGTGTCAGCGATTGCTTTTTCAGTCGTTACGTAGCCCATTCCAATCGCTTTTTTAAGTGATGGAGATTGCGTTCCTGAAGTTACTCTTCCAATTACTTCGTTGTTTGCATCCAAAATTCTGTAATCGTGACGTGGAATTCCACGGTCAACCATTTCAAAAGCAATCAATTTTCTTTCAACGCCAGCTTCTTTTTGTTTCTTCAAGAAATCAGCATCTACAAAGTCTTTTGTAAACTTGGTAACCCACCCCAATCCAGCTTCAAGCGGAGAAGTTGTTTCGTCGATGTCATTTCCGTACAAGCAGAACCCCATTTCCAAACGCAAAGTATCTCTCGCAGCCAAACCAATTGGTTTGATACCGAAAGAATCTCCCGCTTCAAAAACTTTATCCCAGATGCTTACTACTTCGTCGTTCTTGCAGTAGATTTCAAATCCTCCACTTCCGGTATAACCCGTTGCAGAGATAATTACGTTTTCAGCTCCAGCGAATGGACCAACAACGAAACTAAAAGGTTTGATCTCTGATAAATTCACAGTAGTCAATGCTTGCATAGATTCAATCGCTTTCGGTCCTTGAATTGCCAATAAAGCGTAATCGTCAGAAAGATTTTTCATGTCAACACCTAGGTCGTTGTGAGCTGTAATCCATGCCCAATCCTTTTCGATGTTCGATGCATTTACAACCAATAAGTATTGGTTTTCTTTCATCCTGTAGACGATGAAGTCATCAACGATTCCACCTTTACCATTTGGCATGCACGTATACTGTGCACGGCCGATTTCGATTTTAGAAGCATCATTTGTTCCAACTTTCTGGATTAATGCCAATGCGTTTTCACCTGTCAATAAAAATTCACCCATGTGTGAAACGTCAAATACTCCAACTGCATTTCTTACAGTTTCGTGTTCAGCATTTACTCCTTCATACTGAACAGGCATGTTGTAACCTGCAAAAGGAACCATTTTCGCTCCAAGAGCTACGTGTTTATCAAATAACGGTGTATTTTTCATGATCTTAATAATTTGAACAATAAATATGTTAATGAACTGATAAAAGGATTGTTTGAAGTCATTTTATTGGTTCGTTTCCCAAAAGTAACCCACTTTTCAGGATGCGCAAATGTAGTAATTTTTTATGAAGAATAATAGGACTTCGGCTTCGCTCAGTCACTTATTATTATGGCTCCGCTGCTGTCGCTGCTTTCGATCCACCTGAGGCAGAAGGCGACGCTTAGATCTTTATTAATGAGAAAATTTATCACGGTATTGGTTGATTTTTGTTTTTTTGGTGGCTGAGCAGCCGAAGCCAGCTAAAAAAAAAGCTGCCTAAAAATTAGACAGCCTTTAATCAAAATTTAAATATTTAAAATCAGCTTACTTATTCAAGAATCCATATCTTTTTCCGTAGTAAAGCATTTGCTCTACAAATGTTTGTTTATTTTCCATTTTAACATCGGTGATTTCACCTTTACTGTTGGTAACAACTGTGTATATCGGATTAACGAATCCGCTGTAAGGCGCAATGTTAAGCGGTTTAACTCTTTCCAAAACTTCTTTGTGCATTTTCTTATCTACTTTCATTCCGTAAGTTTCAACTAAACTTTTACCAGCAGCGTAATCGCCTTCTGATTTAATTCGTTGAATTTCTTTCAATAAATCTCCGAATAAAGCACGCAATTTATTGTAGTCGTTGATTTTGAAATACGTTTTACCATCTCTGGTAATTTTTGAAATTACCTTGTCTTTCGCTCCTTTTTCAAAAGCCCAAGCAGCAACCAATTGACGGTTTTGCATGTGTTCTTCTTCCACTTGTTTACCAAGATCTAAACGTTGTAATTGCGTCATCATTCCGTTACGGATGTATCCATCGTATTCAGCTTTACCAACTTCAAAACTAGGAACCAAACCGATGTCAATCATTTTTTGATCCATGATGAAGTACAAACCAACTAAATCTGCACGCGCTTCTTCCAAGGTACTTGCAAAGTTTTTTAATGTTTCAGAAGTCGTTCCAACACCTTTATTAATTTGCCCTGATGCGTGTCCGATTACTTCGTGTAAAGCAGTGTGTAATTTCCCAGCCAAGGAACCGTGTGCTTTTCCACGATCGATTTCTGCTTGGTTGTATGCAAATTCTTGCAACATTCCTGAACCACCTGCTTTTTCGTACGCATCGATGATGTTTCCTAAACTTACAGATTTTGAACCGTGCTGTTCGCGAATCCATTCGTTGTTTGGTAAGTTGATTCCAATCGGTGTAGCTGGGGAACAATCTCCTGATTCACTAACTGCTTGAACAACTTTATAGGTAACTCCTTTTACATTTTTCTTTTTGTGTTCTGGGAATAATGGAGAATTATCTTCAAACCATTGTGCATTCTCAGCCATCACTTTCATTTGTTTTGAAGCAACAAAATCAGTCATTTGAACAACGCTTTCAAAGGTTGCTCTTTTTCCAAGTGCATCACCGTAAATTTCGATGAAACCTAGTATGTAGTCGATATCTCCTTTTGTTGATTTCGCCCATAGAATGTTGTAATCATCCCATGTTTTCAAATCACCTGTTTTGAAGTATTCAATCAACTTGATAAATGCTTCTTTTTGTTGATCATTTTCAGCGACTGTAACTGCTTTTTCCAACCAGAAAATCATCTTATCGATAGCTGAACCGTATTTCCCACCCGATTTCCAAACATCTTCGTATAAAACTCCGTCTTTCAAAATCAAGGTAGAATTCAATCCGTGCTCAATTGGAGTGTGGTCATTTTTATCAATCCTTGCAGCGTAAAATTCTTCGACCATTTTTTGAGTAACACCCGGACCGTAAAAGTTGTTTGCTGAAGCGACAACCATGTCTACATTCGCATCTTTCACTTTACGTTTCATGTATTTTGTAGTGCTAAAAATAGCTTCCAATCCTTCTGCACTCATTTTATAATTGGTATCCTTCAGCAGTTTTTCAAAATACTGTTGAGAGAATGCAGGCATGATTTTATCCATTCCATAATGGTGATGAATTCCATTTGCAAACCAAACTTGCTTTGCATAGGTCATGAACTTCTGATAGTTTTCATCTTTTTCGTCACCTGTATAGTTTGAAACGATGTTTTCTAAAGCTCTTCGAATCTCCAGGTTGTAAGCGTTGTTTTGGTCGTAAAGAATATCTCTTCCAGCCAAACCAGCTTCCGTTAAGAAATAAACTAATTTCTTTTGATCCAAACTCAAGTTGTCAAATCCTTCTACATCGTAGCGAAGTATTTGGATGTCAGCAAATCGATCTACAAAATTGCTCGCAACAACAACTTCTTCTGACTTATTCTCGAGTGTGGGTTTTTCGGTACAGGATGCCAGCATAACGCTACTCATTAAAGTGTAAACAAATAAATTTTTATAATTCATACAATTGATTTTATGGAATGCGTTTAGAAAAGCCTTTTCCGCATTCGTTTTTGAATTGGATTTAAAGGTACTAATTCTAGAGATTAAAATTGAATTTGTTCAGAAGTTTTTAGTTGAAAAAAACGGATAAGAGTTCTTCGTCTTTCGAGTAAATGTCTTTTAGAAACTGAATTTGATTCGAGTTTTTTGGCACTACCGTGATGTAATCCAAGTAAATTGGAATTCGTTTTCTCAACGAAATTGTGTAATTCTCTTGACGCACCAGCAAGGTGTCCAAGGTGTCGGGAAGGTGTTTGTTTTCGTCGGCGATTAAAATGGCTTTTGCCAGACTTACCACATTTTGGCATCGAACACAACCGTGGGAATAATTGCGCTCAACGGTGTTGAACAAGCTTTTGTTTGGCGTATCGTGAATGTAAACGGCGTAATTATTACTGAATTCTAGTTTCAGAATTCCCAGAGAATTGTGAACACCCGGTTCTTGACGAACCCTGTACGGAAACGTTTTGTTTTTTACTTGATGCCAATCAACGGCGTACGGGTCAATCTCCTCTTCTTTCTCAAAGAGTTTCATGCGGTTCCGTGCAAAGTAGTCGGAGTTTTTCTTTACTTCAGGCAACATTTCCTTGCTGGTGATCGAATAAGGTACGTTCCAGTAGGGATAAACCACAATGGAGTGCAATCTTGAAGTGAATTCTGGAGTTTGATTCTGGTTCCTACCGACGATGATTCTATTCACACTTCGCAGGGTGTCATTGTCAAAAAAACGCAAGGTGTATTCTGGTATGTTTACCCAAATGTATCGTTTTGGAAAGGACTCCTTCCATCGCCATTTCTCCATTGCAAGGGCTGCTCTTTGACATTTCTTTAAGTTGGTTTCCGTCAAGGCTTCAACAGTGCTTTTCCCAATGATGCCATCAGGTTTATTTCCGCTGTCTGTTTGAAACTTTATTAAGGCCAGTAAAGTTGCGCCAACGCTATCGCTTTCCAAAAGGTATTCTTTGTCAATTAATATTTTACGTGCAATTTCAAAAGATTGAACAGAGTCCTCTTTCTGCAAAGGCATTTCCACTTTCTTTTGACTTAAATCATGGCTTGAGGCATAATCGAAAAGTCCATTTGCTAATTGTTGATAAGTGGTGTTGCTCGGACCCCAAGAAATAATTTTCTGCGCGATTTCTTTGGACTTGACAGGGAATGTTAGAATCGAATCGAGAAGCTCAAGAGGTGCGAATTGAATGGGTTTAAATTGTGTTCGACTGGAGTCAATGATACCGTGCTTTAGGTCTGGATACAACCTGGTAAGCAGATAGGTAATGATGATTTCATTTTCTAAATCGTATTCATCAGACCACTTTAATTCGCCAAATCGCTTGTTGGACAGTCCGAAAAGAATGGGGTTTTTTAAGAAATGTTGAAGCGTTTTACCAGTGGTGCTCAGAGAATCTTTCTCCATCCACAACGACTTGAATTCCCGTTTCTGGTAGAAGTTGTGAAGCAATTCTTTTCCTTCAAGATCGAATCCCAGGTCCATGTCAAATTCAGAACTCAACAAGTATTCTATTTTCTTTTCGTTACTCACCAACCTCTTCTCTAAGAAAGACTCGGGACCTTTGTTTGAATGACAGGAAACAAGCGTCAGAAGAATTATCAAAAGGGTTACTGCAAAAGCTTTCATATCGTTGTGAATTTAAGTATTTTTACCGAATACTAATTGTTAAAATTCCCCATTTAATGCCGATTATCACGTATGTATTGCTGGTCTTAATTGTTCTTGTTTCCATTCAAGGGTTTAATTCCCAGTCGATGATTAATAAAATGACCTTCTCTCCCTATGAAATCAAGTACCACAATCAACACAGTCGATTTCTTTCCCATTTGTTAATTCATGCGGATTGGGGACACTTATTTTTCAACATGTTTTCATTTTTCTTTTTTGGTAGCTACATGGAAATGGTGCTAAAAATGACTTATGGCGTGCAGGCGGGAAGTGTGCATTTTCTTGTTCTTTTCTTTATCGGTGGATTGTTTGCTACTCTATGGCCTTATAAGCGAAATCAAGACAATCCTAATTATCAGTCCTTGGGCGCTTCAGGATCAGTTTCAGCGGTTATTTTTGCTTTTGTATTGTGGTCGCCAAATGAGAGTTTGTATATCATGGCTTTATTTCCAATTAAGGCGTACATCTTCGGACCTTTGTATTTAGCGATTGAGTATTATGCTTTTCGAAAAGGAAGAAGCAACATCGCGCATGACGCACACATAGGAGGCGCCCTTTTTGGGATTGCTTATATATTAATCATCAACATCGATAAAGGAAAGGAGTTTTTTGCTCAAATTTTCTAAACCTGATTTTCATCAATGAATTCAGAATTAAACTCTTTGATTCTGCTTTTTTCACTGAAGCGGTTGCGAAGGTAAATAACGAGAATCATCAAGGCAACACCAAATAGCGACGAGATGATTCCGGTCCAATAGCCGGATGAAATAGAATTAGATTCGATGAAAATGGCGTGTTTTTCAGGATGATAAATAAGAGAAGTCGTATCGCCAATTTTCCATTTTACTTCTGAGCCTCCATTCATCGAAAGCGAAGAAATGCTATCTTCTTGTGTGGGGTATTTAAAGATCGGATAATACGTGTAATCCGCTTTGTTTTTTCGCATTTGCTCGCTGTTACTTCGAGCGTCGGATATTTTGATTCCAACCACTTTTCCGGTGACGCGAATTCCGTTCTTTTGGAGGTAATTGGTTTTGTAAATGGCATAAAATCCACTTCCAATCACAACCAAGCTAAAAAGAATGAAAATCGAAAAAATGAAAAGTTTTAAAATGCGCATAAAATAAGTTTATAAGGAATTGAAGCTGACTTACAAATGTACATAATTTATGAATTCCATCGATTTTCAAGACTGGGATTGTTTCTTACGTGTATACTTTTGAGGTTCCTAATGAGCGTTTAAACAGATGCAGCTTCAAGTAAAATCTTTGAACTTTATAAAAAATCAAAAAAATCGGCTTTTCTTCTGTGCTTTTGAATGGGATATACATTTTAAATTGTTAATATTGACATGGTAATAAGACCAATTAAACCCATATTCAATCTAAATGGCAGAAACGTACGTAAATAGCAATGGAGTCATTTTACCAAACAATGGCGCAACCATTTCAGCTGGAAACAGATCGTATTTGTACGGAGACGGACTTTTTGAAAGTATTCGAATCATGAATGGCAAACCCATCAACATGTTGAATCACTTCAATCGAATTCAAGAAGGGGCTAAAGCGCTAAGACTGCGTTTGCCCGTATATTTTACGCCTCTGTTCTTTGAAGAAAAAGTTCAGGAATTAATTGAAAAATCAGAAATCAAAGAAGGAGGGAAGTGCCGGATCTCCATTGATCGATCTTCGGGCGGCACTTATTTTCCGGAAACCAATGAAGTTTCTTATTTTATTGAAGTTTACCCGTATGAAGCCAATTATTTTGAACTGAATTCCAAAGGGATGGAAATTGATTTATCCATGGACATGAAGAAGCAAAATAATTTTTTAGCGAACTTCAAGACTAAAAACGGCTTGCTATACGTGATGACTGCCATCGCCGCAAGAGAAAAGCAGTTGGATGATTTATTAATCAGCAACGAACGAGGCGTAATTATTGAAAGTTCCAACTCTAATTTATTTGTTGTGAGTAATGGTGTTTTATATACTCCCGGATTAGACGAAGGTTGTTTGGCAGGAACAATGCGCATGCAAGTAATTAACTTGGCCATCAAGCACGGCATCAAAGTATATGAATGTGCGATTTTACCACAAAACTTATTAGCCGCTGATGAAATCTTTTTAACCAATGCGATTCGAGGGATTTCATGGGTCGGTGGTTATCGAACCAAACGCTACTTCAACATCATCGCTCGAAAAATTCAAGCTCTTTTAAATGATCATTGGGAAAGAGAGCTCGAGTTACAGCCCGAAAATTAAAATTTTATTATCTTTGTCACCGATGGAAAAACAAGTCATTCTAAACGAAAAGCGCATCGAGTTAACACTCAATAGACTTTGTTATCAACTCATCGAAAATCACAACGATTTTTCCAATACCGTATTGATTGGACTTCAACCAAGAGGAATTCATTTGCTGAATCGTTTAAAATCTCGATTGGAGGAAATTCTAGGCGCACCAGTTGTGTGTGGAAATTTGGATATTACCTTTTTTCGAGACGATTTTAGAAGAAGAGAAAACCCGATTATCCCAAGTGCTACCAACATCGATTTTATCATTGAGAATAAAAAAGTAGTTCTCATCGATGACGTTCTTTATACCGGACGAACGATACGCTCAGGGATCGATGCTTTGATGGCATTTGGTAGGCCGAAAAGCGTGGAATTGGTCACATTCATCGATCGAAGATTTAAAAGAGATTTACCCATTCAAGCAGATTACGTCGGGAAAACAATAGATACCATTGCAACTGAACGTGTTTCAGTAGAATGGAAAGAAGTGGAAGGAGAAGACAAAGTACTATTATACACACCAGATCACAATGGATAATTTAAGCGTTGAGCATTTAACAGGAATAAAAGACCTTACTGAAAAAGATATTCAATTGATTTTTCAAACGGCTGATAGTTTTAAAGAAGTGATCAATAGACCGATTAAAAAAGTTCCTTCGCTTCGAGACATTACCATTGCCAATTTGTTTTTCGAGAATTCTACGAGAACGAGACTTTCATTTGAGTTGGCTCAAAAAAGACTCTCTGCAGATGTCATTAATTTCAGTGCTTCGAGCAGTTCCGTCAAAAAAGGAGAAACTTTGGTGGATACGGTAAATAATATTCTGGCCATGAAAGTGGACATGGTGGTCATGCGCCACCCTAATCCTGGAGCAGCTTTGTTTTTGTCCAAAAAAGTGAAGGCGAAAATTGTCAATGCGGGTGACGGAACGCATGAACATCCAACACAAGCTTTGTTGGACGCTTTTTCAATCCGCGAACAATACGGTGATGTAGCTGGTAAAAAGGTGGTTATTGTTGGTGATATTTTGCACTCACGCGTTGCGTTATCAAACATTTATTGCTTGCAAAAATTAGGTGCTGAAGTGATGGTTTGCGGGCCCACTACCTTAATTCCAAAATTCATTCATGAATTGGGTGTAAAAGTAGAGCACAACTTGAGAAAAGCCTTGGAGTGGTGTGATGTAGCCAACATGCTGCGAATCCAGTTGGAAAGACAAGACATTAAGTTCTTCCCTTCCTTGCGAGAGTACAGCATGCAATTTGGATTGAATAAAGAGATTTTGGATTCACTCGATAAAGAAATCATTGTGATGCACCCCGGACCAATTAACAGAGGAGTTGAGATTACTTCAGATGTTGCCGATAGTAAACAATCCATCATTTTAGACCAAGTCGAAAATGGAGTTGCTGTTAGAATGGCCGTGATCTACCTCTTAGCCGGAAAAATTACTCAGTAAGATTTATTGCTTGCATCTGCAACCTGTCATTTGCCAATCCGTTTAATCTCTAGGTTTCGTTTCAGGCGTCATGTATGCCGCAATGCTTGGGTTGTAAAACCATTTTAACACCAATTTTGCATTTTCTTTTTTCTCGATAATCGGATCGTATACATACACATTTTCAATGTTTGGAGTGTAATCCTTGATCTTTCCTTCGTAAACCAAAAAATCTTTGGCTGTACTGATGCTTCCCTTGGCGTACTCTATGTAAAAAGCTTCGGGATTAGGTGTTCCAATGTAATCGTAAATTTTGGTTTGAAAAACTTTTTGTAACACGCCTCTGTCCAAGAAATAAAAGTTTTTAAAGGCCGCATTGTTTACCCGGTATTCGATTGTCAAGGTTGAGTATGTGTCGGATGAAATGTTTTCAAAGTTCACCTTTAAGGGTACCAATGCGCTGGACGGAGTGGCAATCGGTACAGAGAATTTATCCAGAGCGCCGTCATAAAACACGAAATAATTGTAATTCCCCATGTAGCCCATTTGACTGATGTATTTTGCGTTGGGTAATTTGGCAACTTGTTCTTTGGCATGCTCCAAGCGATTCAAAACCACAATGGCATCTTCGCTGTTGTCAGCGTTCAAATGCGCTTTGTAATATTGAATGGTAATGTTTTCTGTCGCAGGTATCGATAAGGATCCCGTTAAATGACGCTCCGCACGTTCTTCAAAACTCAAGTTCTGTTCGTTTACCACCACTTTGGATAGTTCGTCATTTTCAATTGTTTCCGTTTGACCCTTACAAGCCAATAAAAAAGTGATCGGGATTGCTAAAAAAAAATTCCATGCTTTCATGATACAAAGATAATCGGAAATTATTTAATCCGTCCAATCGGTGGAAAGGAATTGAATGTGGGATGAATTATCTTTCAAAACGAAAGGGCATCCAATATATTGATGTTAAATTTGTCGAATGGAAGCTAGAATTGAAGAAACGTGGAGAGAACTCCTCCAAGAAGAAATGAATCAGCCTTATTTTCAAGAATTGATGAGGTTTGTGGATCTGGAGAGAGCGTTGCATTCAGATGCGATTTTTCCGAAATCAAACGAGGTTTTTCGAGCCTTAAACGACTGTGCTTTTGAAAAGGTGAACGTGGTGATTTTAGGTCAAGATCCCTATCCAACACGAGGACACGCTCACGGCTTGTGTTTTTCAATCAACGAATCCGTTCGGCCAATCCCCAAAAGTTTGGTAAATATTTTCAAAGAACTAAGTGCTGACTTAGAAACTCCTGCCCCCGTCTCCGGCGATCTGTCCCATTGGGCGGAGCAAGGTGTGTTGTTACTCAATTCGATTTTAACCATTCGTGAAGGTGCAACCAACAGCCACGCGAAAAAAGGATGGGAGCGATTTACAGACCGAATCATTCAGCTCTTGAATGAGAAAAAAGAGAATACGGTTTATTTACTTTGGGGAAGGTATGCACATCACAAAGCGGAAAATGTGAATGGAAATCAAAACTTAATCATCAAAAGTTCACATCCATCTCCTTTGGGAGTGACTAAATCAGGCAAAGACTTTGTTTCTTTTCAAGGAAGTAAACCTTTTAGTCGGACAAACGAATATCTGATTCACCATGGCAAAAGTCCAATATCGTGGGATTAATGGATAAAAGAATCAAGGAGTAGCTGCATTTTAAAATTAATCATTAATTTTACAACTCTTATTATATAAATCAATCCGAAAAGGATTCTTTAAAAAACC
>SMEQ01000156.1_pt1 | contig 21715 bp, 20 predicted proteins | sample 2456281 | NCBI WGS metagenome assembly SMEQ01 (sample SAMN10132596, study PRJNA489261) | soil metagenome | isolation source: day1 antibiotic-loamy sand soil ammended with raw manure from dairy cow... | place: USA | collected 2015-04-01
GTGGGTAGTGGCTTTGAATTAAGGCGCGACCGACCTTTTGCTCGCGTCCAGCGCGGCCGGTAACTTGGGTAATTAGCTGGCCAAAACGTTCGATAGCGCGGTAGTCGGTACTTACTAAAGAGTGGTCGGCATCGATTACCACCACCAAAGTCACATTCGGGAAGTGATGGCCTTTGGCTAACATCTGCGTACCGATTAATAGTGCGGCTTCATGTTGATGGATTTGTTCGACCATATTTTCGAGTGCGTTTTTTTGCCGGGTGGTGTCTCTATCGATGCGAAATAGCGGGGTGCTAGGGAAATACTGCTGCAAGGCTAGCTCTAGGCGCTCAGTGCCGGTGCCTGTGCGTATCATTTGCATGCTAAAGCACTGCGGGCATTTTGTAGGTACGCGCTCACTTACTCCGCAATGGTGGCAGCGCAATTGCTGGCTTTGTTGGTGTACGGTTAATCGCGTATCGCAGGCCGGGCAAAGGCTCACAAAGCCGCAATCATGGCAAATCAAGCTCGGTGAAAAACCACGGCGATTAATGAACAATAAGGCTTGCTCGCCCTTGTCTAGGGTGGCTTTTATTTCGGGTAAAACGGATTCCGCTATGCCATTGTCAATGCGCTGTTTGCGGATATCAATAATATCAACGTTCGCAGCCTGTGCATCACCAGCACGTTGTTTAAGTTTCCAATGTACGTACTTGCCCATCACGGCATTGTTTAGGGTTTCTAGGGTAGGGGTTGCGCTGCCTAAAATAATTGGTATGTTTTCAAGTTTAGCGCGAATACAGGCTAAATCGCGTGCGGAATAGCGTAAACCATCTTGCTGCTTGTACGATAAATCATGCTCTTCATCGACAACAATTACACCAAGGTTTTTCGTGGCAGTAAAAAGCGCAGAGCGTGTGCCAATAATAATGTGGGCGATGCCATCGCGTGCTTGCTGCCAGTATTTCAAGCGTTGTAGGTCGGTGAGGCTAGAATGGAAAATAGCCATGGGGCAGCTAAAGCGTTGCTGAAAACGTTCAATCGTTTGTGGTGTTAGGCCAATTTCTGGTACTAATATCAAAGCTTGTTTGCCCTGCGATAAGGCATGTGCGATAGCTTGTAAATAGACTTCGGTTTTTCCGCTACCTGTTACACCTTCCAGTAAGCAAATGCTGAAACGATCGGCTATTTGTTGATAGTGAGTCATAACTTCTTTTTGTTCATCGTTGAGCGCTAATGGGCTTGGGTGAATAATGGCAGGCTGTACAGTTATGGTTTCTTGCGCTTCTTCTATTAGGTTACGTTGGATTAAGGCTTTTACCGTGCTACCAGTAATGCCTAGTGTTTTTAATTGTTCGGCGTTAATTGAGTCATGAGTTTCTAAGTGGTCTATAAGTTTGCGTTGTTGTTTTGCGTTGCTTGGCAGAGCGTCGCTGGTAAAGCTTGTGTCGATTAGTTGCCATACCGTTTGCTGATTGCTAGGTAAGGCTTGGCCTTTACGCAAAGCGTTAGGCAGTGCCGCGGCAAGGCTCTCACCGATAGGGTGGTGATAGTAGTTGGCGGCCCATTGCATTAGGGGTAGTAATACGCCAGGTAAAGCGGGTTCTTCATCAATTAGGCTATCAATAGCCTTGAGTTTGCTGATATCAATATCTGTACCGCTAAAGGTGTTGCAGATTATACCAATGAGCTGCTGACGGCCAAACGATATAGCGACCCGTGCGCCAATGCTAACGGCATCAGCGCTGATGTGGTTAGGTAGTAGATAATAGAAGCTGCGCCGTAAAGGTGTTGGTACGGCGACATCTAAAATGAGGCGGTTTATCATGGCGTAATCATAGCACGGCAGAATGAGAAAAATATGTAAAAATACTTGCGTGTTTAATCTTGTATCGCTATAGTTTGTGCCCCATTTCGACTGTACGGTGCTGGATAATGGGTTCAGTGGCGGTACAGCAAAACTAGGTAGTAAACATGAGAGCTGATATTCATCCTAAATACGCAGAAATTAATGCGACTTGTAGTTGCGGTAATGTAGTAACTACACGTTCAACACTGTGTCGTGATATACAAGTTGAAGTGTGTTCACAGTGTCACCCTTTTTATACCGGTAAGCAAAAAGAAGCTTCTAGCGGCGGCCGTGTAGACCGTTTCAACAAGCGCTTTGGCTCACGCGTTACTGCTGCAAAGTAAAATCGCTTTCAGTGTGAAGAGAAATAAAAAGGCATGGCTATTAAGTCATGCCTTTTTTGCATGGCTAGTCGTAAATTCGGCTTATGCAGATACTGCTTGTCAGCTGAGTAAAGCGCAGCTGCAAGAGTTGCCGCTAGTAAATGTGTCGCGAGTTGTTGATGGCGATACGGTGGTGCTAGGCAGTGGTGAGCGTGTACGTCTTATTGGGATAGATACGCCCGAAAAGCATCAGCCGTTGGCGGACAAGGCAAGTGAAGCGTTGCGTAAGTTAGTGGTCAATAAACCCGTCTACCTGCAGCAAGGGCCAGAACCTAAAGATAGTTATCAGCGCTTATTGGCTAACTTGTTTTTAGCTGATGGTGCAAACGTTGAAGCGCTGTTATTGCAGCAAGGTTTGGGCTTTTTGGTGGCTATACCGCCCAATCTAAAGTGGCTGGCTTGCCACCAAGCAATGGCAGAAAAAGCGAAAACAGCAAAACGTGGGGTTTGGCAATATTACCCTGCAAAAAATAGTGCAAGCCTGAGCCTGTCTGATACGGGTTATCAGCGAATAATTGGCAGATTAACGCGCGTAGACAGACGTGATGGTATTTGGTGGTTGCAGCTTGAAGGGCTGCTCACTGCAAGAATTACACCAGCGCATCAAGCATATTTTGATTGGCAACAATTAAAGCAAATGCTTGATGAGGATATACTGGTTAGCGGCTGGGTTGTTGATAGAAGTCAGCAAGATCAGCGTAAGAAATATTCGCCGTTGATGCTCTTATTGACGCATCCGGCGCATATAGAGGTGCTTTCTCGACCTACTAATGCAACTACTTATGTGCAGTAGGCAGTAAAGCGTTGATGTTTCGGCAAAAGTAAGAAGTGTCGAAATTGGCTTGAGGCGCGGCAGCCTTTTTTATATGCTGTGCGTCTTTCAAAAAACCGGATGGTATTCTTATGTCCAAAGACTTTAAACAAGCAGCTCTTGATTATCATGAATTCCCTCGCCCAGGCAAGGTCGAAGTTTCGTTAACAAAGCCGGCTGAGACTCAGTACGATTTGGCATTAGCATATAGTCCAGGTGTGGCAGAGCCGGTAAAGGCCATTGCTGAAAATCCAGACGATGCGTATCGCTACACGGGCAAAGGTAATCTAGTTGCTGTGATCAGTGATGGTACGGCAATTTTAGGCTTAGGCAATTTAGGGCCTTTAGCGAGCAAGCCCGTAATGGAAGGCAAGGGTTTATTGTTTAAGCGTTTTGCTGGCGTTAATGCTATCGATATCGAAGTGACCAGTGAGACGGCTGAATCATTCATTGATACGGTTGCCAATATTGCCATTACTTTTGGTGGTATCAACCTAGAAGATATCAAAGCGCCGGAGTGCTTTGAAATTGAAAAAGCCTTGATTGAGCGTTGCGATATTCCTGTATTTCATGATGATCAGCATGGTACAGCCATTGTTACTGCAGCGGGTATGATTAATGCCTTAGAGGTTCAAGGCAAAAAAATTGAAGACGCAACAGTTGTTTGCTTGGGCGCTGGTGCTGCAGCGATTGCTTGTATGCGTTTGTTAGTCAGCTGTGGCGCGAAGAAAGAAAATATCTACATGCTAGACCGTAAGGGTGTTATCTATAAAGGGCGTGATGGCATTAACAAGTACAAAGCTGAATTCGTTAACGATACGGATAAGCGTAGTTTGGCCGATGCTTGTGCAGGTGCTGACGTATTTGTTGGTTTGTCAGGTGCAGATTTGTTATCGCCAGAAGTGTTGAAAACGATGGCGCCAAACCCTGTGATTTTTGCCTGCTCAAACCCAGATCCTGAAATTAAACCTGAATTAGCGCATGAAGTGCGTGATGATATCATTATGGCGACGGGTCGTTCAGACTACCCTAACCAAGTGAATAACGTACTTGGTTTCCCGTTTATTTTCCGTGGTGCGCTTGATGTGCGTGCGACTAAGATTAACGAGGAAATGAAGGTTGCAGCGGTTAATGCTATTGCAGCGTTAGCAAAAGAGCCTATACCTGCTGAAATCTTAGAAGCGTATGGTTTAGAATCTCTAGCGTTTGGTCGTGAGTATATTATTCCTAAGCCTATGGATATTCGTTTATTGGGCCAGGTCTCTGCAGCAGTGGCGCAAGCCGCGGTTGACAGTGGTGTAGCGCGTCTGCCTTACCCTGCTCATTATCCGTTAAAGACATTGGCTGATTGCTAATATTTTTGACGATAAAAAAGCCGGTTATGAAAATAACCGGCTTTTTTTTGCTTAAAATTTAGGTCGTGTGACGCTATTAGAAGATATCTTCAATGCTGATGGGGGCTTGATCGTTGGATGTGCTTGGCTTATCTAAAGCTTCTAGTGCATCGCTTTGAATAAATTCAAACATGCTATTAGCGTCGCCGGGTTGGGCGCGTTTGCCTGTGTTGCGATCAATTAGTACGCTGACGACATTGGCTGGCTGTTCTCTGGGCATAATGGGCTGATCTTTTAGGGCTTCTTGCATAAATGCTATCCAGATAGGTAATGCTGCGGAGCTACCGTATTCATACTGCCCTAAAGGTGAGTTGTCGTTTAGGCCTATCCATGTCGTAGTGACGACATTGGGGTGGTAGCCAGAGAACCAAACATCGGTTGGGCCATTGGTTGTGCCGGTTTTTCCCGCTATATCCGGGCGTTGCAATGCACGTGCTCGGCCGGCGGTGCCTCGGCGTACCGTGTCTTGTAAAATGCTATCAATAATAAAGGCTACATCCTCGCTGATAACGCGGGGAGCAACACGTACGGTAGCTGAGCTATCATCGGTTTCATTGTCATTTGGGCCGGCTTCGCCTAAGTCTGTTTCTGCAGTATCTGCGGTGTTCGTATCATGTGTGCAGCTAGGGCAGACGACTAAAGGGCTGGCTTGGTAGATTAATTCGTTATTGCTATTGTATATGGAGTCAATTAAGTACGGCTCAATGCGGTAGCCACCATTGGCTAAGACAGCATAAGCGTTTGCAACGGTCATAGGGGTGAAAGAGGGGCTGCCTAATGCAAGTGATAAATCACGGGGCAGCTTGCTACGATCAAAGCCGAAAGCACCGAGGTAATTAATCGCATGGCCGACACCTATTTGTCGGAGTATGCGTACAGAGACCAGGTTTTTGCTGAGATAAAGTGCGGACCTGAAGCGTGTTGGTCCGGTAAATGCGCCGGCATTGCGCGGCCGCCATACATCTTCCATTTGTGAGGATTCGATGACTAAGGGGGCGTCGTTGATAACGCTGGCTGCTGTGAAGCCTTTACTGAGGGCGGCAGCATAAACAAAAGGCTTAATGGTGGAGCCAATTTGTCTTTCGGCCTGAATGGCTCGGTTGAATTTGCTCTTATAAAAGTCGTAGCCGCCAACCAAGGCAATGATAGCGCCATTGTTGGGGTTGATGGAAACCAAAGCGGCTTCTGCGTTAGGTATTTGCCCCAGCAACCATTGCTTGGCATCATTTTGTTGTACATAAATCACATCGCTAACGTTAATCATATCGCTAACGACTTCTGGCGATGTGCCAACACGGTTTTCATGAATATACAGGTTGCGGTTAGCGATGCTCTCCCAGTCGACAGTGATTTGCTCGCCGGAACGTAGCAGTGCTTGTAGTTGCTGGCCTTCAGTGAGCGTTACAATGGCGGCAGAGTAGGGTGAGATATCGGCAACGCGGGTAAAGGCTTTAGCGACTGCCTCTGGGTCATCAAGATCTAAATCGTGAATGCGCTGTGGGCGCCTAAAGCCGTGGCGATTATCGTAAGCGTGCAGACCCTCTTTAACGGCGAGCTGAGCAACTTCCTGCAGGCGGCTGTCAATGCTGGTGTAAACTTTTAAACCGTCGGTGTAGGCGGCGTCACCATAGATGCTAAGGACCTCTCTACGTGCCATTTCCGCAATATAGGGTGCATTGATATCGATGGCAACCTGATGTCGGCTGGCGCTAATCGGTGTGTTGATTGCTGCTTGATATTGTTGTTGATCGATGTAGGCGAGCTTCAACATGCGCGATAGGATCCAATCACGGCGTATGCATGCGCGATCAGGGTCGGTAATGGGGTTGAAGTCTGAAGGCGCTTTCGGGATGCCAGCTAGCGTGGCAAACTGCTCTAAACTCAATTGATCAACGGATTTACCATAATAAACCTGTGCGGCTGCTACGATACCGTAGGATCGGTGGCCGAGAAATATTTTATTGATATACAGTTCCATAATTTGTTCTTTGCTAAGCTCACGCTCAATTTGTAAGGCAAGAAACAATTCGCGCACTTTGCGGATAATATGGCGTTCAGGGGTTAGAAAATAATTCTTTGCAACTTGCATAGTGATGGTGCTGCCACCAGTTTGAACGTCACTATCGGTTAGCATTTGTACGATGGCGCGTGATAAGCCTTTGAAACTGATGCCGTGATGGCTGTAGAACTCGCCATCTTCAGCAGAAATAAACGCATTGATGAAGTCGGTAGGTACGTCCTCAAACGCTATCGGCGTGCGCCGTTGCTCGCCAAATTCGCCAATCAGTTTGTCATCAGCGCTATAGATGCGAAGCGGTACTTTTAGCTGAATGTCGACAAGCGTATTCACATCAGGTAGTTTAGGCGCCAGATAAAGATAAGCCCCACTAACAGCAATAATAAGCATTGAAAGGGCTGCAAATGTGAAGCACGTTAGAAATTGAATGATTTTTGGCATAATGTTATCGGCTTTGCCTTATATTCGTTAGCTAGAATAAATCTTCGAAAGTGTACCGAAAGATTTAATTAATAAGAAATTTTTAATTTTTTTGTTTTGTGCTAAGGTTGTATCTGCTACTTAACAAATTAAACGATGTTTTATGTTTAAGTCATTGATGCGATAGGGAATTTTTTTGTGAAAAGCCTATTTAGTAAAAAACGAGCACCTATCTTGGGTATTGATATTAGCAGTACCTCTATCAAGTTATTGGAGCTTAGTAAATCAGCGAGTGGCTATCGTATAGAAAGTTATGCGGTAATGCCATTACCTACAAACGCCGTTATCGAGAATAATATTCACGAAGTGGATACTGTGGGTGATGCCTTAGCCAAGGTTGTTGATAAAGCCAAAACTAAAGCCAAGCAAGTCGCACTAGCTGTGGCCGGCTCTGCGGTGATTACAAAAATTATTGACATGCCGGCAGACTTAAACGAAGAGCAAATGGAAGCTGAAATCAATGATGATGCGGGGCAATATATCCCCTTTCCCATTGAAGAGGTTGCCTTGGATTTTGAAGTGTTACGCGAGATGGCAGACAATCCGGAGAGGGTGGAGGTTCTACTCGTTGCTTGTCGTCGAGAGAATATCGAAACTCGCCTCGAGGCTATAGCGCTTGCCAAGCTCGAAGCAAAAGTGATTGATACAGAGTCCTTTGCTATGGAGCGTGCTTTTGAGTTGATTGCCCCGCAATTGGATGGGCATGATGAAAGTACAACCGTTGCCATCATGGATATCGGCGCATCAGTGACCACACTCAGTGTTTTGCAGGGTGGTGAAACAGTTTACACGCGTGAACAACTATTCGGTGGTCGTCAGTTAACAGAAGAGATCCAGCGCCGCTATGGCTTGTCCGTTGAAGAAGCAGGTGTTGCTAAAAAGCAAGGTGGTTTACCAGATGACTATCAAACCGAAGTGCTAGAACCATTCATGGATGCGGTGGTGCAGCAAACGCTTCGATCATTGCAGTTCTTTTTTTCTTCCAGTCAGCACAATGAAGTGGATTACGTCATCCTAGCGGGTGGTGTGGCCTCGATGGCAGGTCTGCCTGAGCTAGTTGAAGAGCGCCTAGGTACGCCCTGTGTGGTTGCCAACCCCTTTGCGAATATGGCGGTTTCTTCTCGCGTTAATGCCATGGCGTTAAGCAATGATGCGCCAGCCTTTATGATAGCGTGCGGTTTGGCGATGAGGGGTTTTGATTAATGGCTAGAATTAACTTATTACCATGGCGCGAAGAGCTACGTGTAGAGCTAAAGAAAGAGTTTTTTGTGATTACCGGTCTAGTTGCCGCTGTCGCCGTTTTCATTATCTTCGCTTGGCAAATGGGGCTAAATAGCGCGATAGATTATCAGAAAAGCCGAAACGGCTTTATGGAAAAGCGTATTGCTGAGCTTAATCAGCAAGTACGAGAAATAGCGGATATACGCAAAAAGAAATCTGAGTTGGTTGCGCGTATGGATGTTATCCAGTCGCTACAAGGCAATAGGCCCGAAATAGTGCACATTTTTGATCAGATTGTCCGTACCCTACCTGATGGTGTTTTCTATAATGAGATTGTCCGTTCGGGTAGTGGATTGTCATTAAAGGGCACAGCCGAGTCCAATAACCGTGTGTCAAGTTTAATGCGTCAGTTGGATGCATCAGAGTGGTTTAGTAATCCTAACCTAACAGGGGTTACAGCCAACCGTGCGGCGGGTGAATATGCTAACGATTTTCAGCTGCGGGTAAGCATTACACCACCTGCAACCCTAAAAGAATAAGAAGCGGGTCGAAACTATGAGTTTTGCAGAACAATTAAAATCATTGCAGGAGCAGGTGCAAGGTTTTGATGTTAATGACCTCTCGGTCGATAACATCGGCTCTTGGCCTTTACCGATTAAAATTATTACATGGCTGATTGTCTTTGTGCTGATCATTGGCGCAGGGTTTCAATTCATCGTTGTGGACTTACAAGAGCAGAGAGCCAAAGAGATCAGTCGCGAAGCTAGCTTGAAACAAGATTTCGAGAGTAAAGCTTATCAGGCTGCGAACCTAGATGCTTACCGTCAGCAGATGGAAGATATGGAAGAGTCCTTTGGTGCGCTTATTAGTCAGCTGCCCAGTGACACTGAAGTGCCCGGTTTGTTAGAGGATATTACTAATAAAGGCGTCAATAGCGGCTTGAGCTTTAGTACGATTGCGCTGCAAAATGAAGTCACTAGGGAGTTCTATGTCGAGCTGCCTATACGTATTGTCGCTTCAGGTACCTATCATGATATGGGGGCATTTGTTAGCGGTGTAGCAAGTTTGCCGCGTATTGTAACGCTAAAAGACTTTACCATTAGGCCGAATGCAGGCAGACGTGACAATTCCAGCTTGGTTATGACCATTACGGCAAGCACCTACCGCTATCGCGATAGCGCTATTGCAGGCGGCAATAAGGGCAGAGCTAAAGGAGGACGCCGGTAATGCGTTTTTATAAGTTAGCGACTATCGTTGTTTCGGCATTTGTTCTTATGGCTTGTAGTGATTCAGGTTACGATGATTTAGCAGCGTTTATGGCCGAGAAAAAGGCACGCCCTGCAGGCCAAATAGAGCCAGTACCAACATTTACGCCCTATCGCCCATTCGATTATAGCGCCACGAATATGCGTGCACCTTTTGATAGGCCGGTTGCAGCAAAAGATTTAATCGAGCTGCAGCCCATGAGCGATGTGACGCCAGATACCAGTCGCGCCAAAGAGTTCCTTGAAGGCTATAATATAGAAAGCCTGAGAATGGTGGGTACGATTGAGAAAAATGGCCAACTTTGGGCATTAATTGACGATGGCAAAGGCAATGTACATTACGTTAAAGAAGGGAACTATTTGGGTAGAAATTATGGCCGAATCGCATCCGTTATGCCTACCTTCATCCAAGTTGTCGAAATCGTAACTGCAGGTGGTTCAGGTGGTTGGCTAGAGCGCCCTAGAACATTAGAATTACGGGAAAAATAATAATGAATATAAAATTGACAAGAGTAAGCAATGTTTTTTCTGGGGTGTATACCATGCGTAAATTAATTCACATATTGAGTGTGATGTTATTGGCTGTCACTTTGCCCGCATGGGCTACGGTGTCTATGACTGATGTGCAGTTTAATGCATTGCCTGGCGATAAGGTTGAGTTGAAGTTTCAATTTGATGGGACGCCTCCAGAGCCTAAAGTTTACACCATCGACAAGCCCGCGAGAATTGCCCTAGATCTGGCAAACACGCATTCACAGCTTAAGCAGCGCCAGCATGTACTCGATATCGGCAATATGCGCGGTGTGATGGTCGTGCAAGCAAAAGATACTACTCGTGTTGTAGTGAACTTGGTGGAGCGTGCGCAGTATGAAACACGTGTTGAAGGCAACACACTGTTTGTTACTGTCGGTAATGTGGCGAGCAAAGACTACTATAGTGATGCAAGCGATTCGGGCATCGAGAAAGACATAAAAGTGAAAGCAAGCGCTGCAATAGATAGCATCGATTTTCGCCGTGGTGATAACAGTGAAGGTCGTCTCATTGTCGAGCTAAGCAACCCCAATATCAATATTGATAGCAAGATGGAAGGTCGCCGCATAAAGCTGACTTTTGCGAACACAAACTTGCCGGAAAATTTACAGTTAAATTATGACGTCTCTGATTTTGCCACCCCAGTACAAAGCTTCAAAGCGAGTGAAGAGAAAGGTGCTGCAACAATCGAACTTCTGCCTACGGGTGATTATGACTATTTAGCGTACCAAACGGATAAAACCTATGTATTAACTATCAAGCCAATGACGCGAGAAGAAATTGAGGCGAAGAAAAAGGAATTTGCTTTCGTAGGCGATAAGCTGTCACTTAACTTTCAAGATATCGAAGTGCGCTCAGTACTACAATTAATAGCAGATTTTACCGATTTAAATTTGGTTGCTAGTGATACGGTCAGTGGTCGAATTACATTGCGCTTGCAAAACGTGCCTTGGGATCAAGCTTTAGACTTAATCTTAAAAACCAAGGGTCTGGATAAGCGTGTCGATGGCAATGTGTTAATGGTGGCGCCCGCAGCAGAAATTGCCCAGCGTGAGCAGCAGCAAATTCAAAGCAATAAGCAAATCCAAGATTTAGCGCCTCTGCAAACTGAATTTATCCGTGCGCGTTACGCCTTAGCTTCTGATATTTTCTCCTTGTTGCAAGGAAAGTCAGGCGGCGAAGGTGGTGCTGAAGCATCCAGTAGTTTATTGTCGTCAAGAGCTACTGTCGTGGTAGATCAACGTACTAACTCCTTGTTAGTTACTGAAACAGCAGCAAAAATTGAAGAGATTCGTAAGTTAATTAATCTGATAGATGTGCCCGTGCGCCAAGTTGTGATTGAAGCGCGTATCATCAGTGCGAATGCATCAGATGCTGAGAAGCTAGGCGTGGCATGGGGTGCAGGTGGTTCAACAGTGCGTGGAAATAGTGACACGTTCTTAGGTGGTGGTGCAAATACTTTTACCGGAGGCGGTAGTCCATTGCCAGCTGCAGTACACGGCAATATCGTTGACTTAGGTGTTACCGATCTTGGCGCAAGCAACTTTAACTTAGGTTTTATATCGGCCAACGGTCGACAATTAATTGATCTGCAGTTATCGGCTATTGAATCAAGCGGCCACGGTGAAGTTGTAACCCAGCCAAAAGTGATCACTGGTGATAAGCAAGAAGCTAGCATTAAAAGCGGTACGCAGATTCCTTATCAAGAAACATCGCCAAACGGTGCAAGTACAACGGCATTTAAAGACGCTGTATTAGAGCTGAAAGTTACGCCGAACATAACGCCTGACGATCGCATTATTATGGAGCTGAATATCAAGCAGGATTCCCTAGGCCAGCTAGCTGTCAACGGAACGCCATCGATTGATACGAATGAGATTCAAACTAATGTGTTAGTCGCCAATGGTGAGACAGTTGTGTTAGGTGGTGTATTCCAAACGCAAGAACGTGAGGCTGTAGTCAAAACCCCATTCTTCGGTGACTTGCCGTTAATCGGTCGTTTGTTTAGACGTACTGAAATGACTAAGCAGAAGTCTGAGTTGCTGATATTCATTACGCCTCGCATCTTGTCTGAAGTGCTAACGCAGTAAATGGGCAGCAGCATTATACTGGTCGGCCCCATGGGGGCCGGCAAGACAACTATCGGTAAAATGCTCGCACAAGAGATAGGCTTACCTTTTAAGGATATAGACCATTTAGTGGTCGAGAAAACTGGCGCCAGTATTCCTTGGATATTCGATGTGGAAGGTGAGCAGGGATTTCGAAAAAGAGAGCATCAAGTGCTCGTCGAAGCACTAGAAAATAGCGCAGCCGTTATTGCAACGGGCGGCGGCATAGTAAGCTTAGAGGCTAACAGAGAGCTTTTGAAAGCAGAGAAAAATGTAGTTTTTCTTTATGCAACCGTCGATCAGCAGTTTCAGCGCACAGCCAAGGATAAAAATAGGCCTTTACTGCAGCAGGACAATCCACGGCAAATTTTAGAGCAGTTAATGCTACAAAGAGAGCCATGGTATCGAGAAGTTGCAGACCTGCTTATAGAGACAGGTAAAAACAAACCTCGAGCAGTTGTTAATAGCATCGCGCAATACTGGCGTAATAACAGCTAGCAGCCTACAATCTACACTCCATTAACTCACAATCCTTCAATAGCTTATGCAATTAACAGTTTCATTGGGTGAGCGTTCCTACCCAATTCATATTGGGCAAGATTTACTCTTGGCAAAACAAACATTTAGCTTTTTAAAAGGCCGTAAACTGTGTGTTGTTAGTAACACTACCGTAGCAGATTTATATTTGGCGCCTTTATTAGCGGCGCTGCCTGAAGAACCGAGCTGCACGGTAATCTTGCCTGATGGCGAGCAATATAAAACCATGCACAGCCTAGAGCAGATTTTTGATCAAGCATTGGAGTCACGTCTCAATCGCAGTAGTGTAATGATTGCTTTAGGCGGCGGTGTTATCGGTGATATGACAGGCTTTGCAGCAGCTTGTTATCAACGTGGCATTGACTTTGTGCAAGTCCCAACAACACTGTTATCGCAAGTGGACTCCTCAGTTGGCGGTAAAACCGGCATTAATCATCCGCTAGGTAAAAATATGATAGGCGCATTTCATCAGCCTATTAGTGTCGTTATTGATACCAACACATTACGTAGTTTACCCGATAGGGAGCTAGCTGCAGGATTAGCAGAAGTTATCAAGTACGGTTTAATCGCCGATGCAGACTTTTTCACGTGGCTAGAAAATAATATTGAGCGTTTAAATGAGCGCGACAGTGAAGCCTTAAGCTATTCCATTAAACGCTCATGTGAAGTAAAAGCCAATGTTGTTGCTCAAGATGAGACCGAAGGGGGTATTCGCGCGATACTCAATTTAGGGCATACCTTTGGCCATGCGATTGAAGCCGTTCAAGGTTACGGCAAATGGCTGCACGGTGAGGCAGTAGCTGTTGGTATGTTGATGGCTGTGGAACTTTCGCACCGCTTAGGTTGGCTAGATGCGACAGTTGTTGGTCGAACCGAGCGATTGTTGCGCAATGCCAAGCTACCCGTATTAGCGCCGGCAGATATGACGGTGCAACAGTTTTTATCCGCCATGAGTCTGGATAAAAAAAATATTCACGGAAAAATACGTTTGGTATTATTAGACAAATTAGGTGGCGCATTAATTACTGAAGATGTGGAGCCAATGCTTATTGAGCAGGTGATTGATGACCACATAGCAAAGCCTGGCAATGCATGCTAAAGTCCTAAAGATTTTTAAGGGTTTGATAATTAAGCTTTTTTTACTATAGATGTGTGAGTAAATAATGACAGAATTAAAAAATGATCGCTTTATCCGTGCTTTATTAAAGCAAGACGTTGATTGCACGCCTGTATGGATGATGCGCCAAGCAGGACGTTATCTGCCTGAATACCGTGCTAGCCGTGCGGAAGCTGGAGACTTTCTAAGCCTTTGTAAAAATGCTGAGTTTGCCTGTGAAGTCACCATGCAGCCTTTGCGTCGATTCCCTTTAGATGCGGCTATTTTATTTTCAGATATTCTAACTATCCCTGATGCTTTAGGTATGGGTTTATACTTTGAGACGGGTGAGGGTCCTAAGTTTAAGAAAACCGTACGAAGCCAAAAAGATTTAGATGGGCTGAACAAAATCAAGGTAGAAGATGACCTAGGTTATGTGATGAATGCCGTTTCAACGATCCGTCACGAGTTAAATGGCCTTGTGCCATTAATTGGCTTTTCTGGGAGCCCATGGACCTTAGCTTGCTATATGGTAGAGGGTGGCTCAAGCAAAGATTTCCGTATTATCAAAAGCCTTGCTTACAGTGATCCGAAGTTTATGCATAACTTATTAGATATGCTGGCAGACTGTGTTATCGATTACTTAAACGCACAGATACTCGCAGGTGCGCAAGTTGTTCAGATATTCGATACCTGGGGTGGCATATTAAGCGACAGAGCTTACCCAGAATTTTCTTTGAACTATATGCGCAAAATTGTTAACGGTTTAATTAAAGAGCACGAAGGTCGCCCAGTACCATCCATAGTGTTTACTAAGAATGGTGGTTTATGGCTGGAGTCTATAGCCGACATTGGCTGCACAGCCGTTGGTTTAGATTGGACGATTGGTATGGGCGAAGCACGTCAGCGTGTGGGTAATAAAGTTGCTTTGCAAGGTAATATGGATCCGTCGGTGCTTTACGCATCTCCTGAAGCCATACGACAAGAAGTTGGAATGATACTGAAAGACTATGGCAAGGGTAATGGTCATGTCTTTAACCTAGGTCACGGTATTACTCCAGAGGTGGATCCGGAGCATGCTGGTGCCTTTATTCGGGCAGTACACGAGCTATCAGCGCAATACCACGAATAAGCGTGGCTTTTTTGTTTTTCATGGTAAAGCAAAAAAGCCAATGCTAGAATTATTTTCAAATCAACAAAAAGAATGGAGTTAGGCATGGCCAGCGGAGTAAACAAAGTTATATTAATTGGCAATCTGGGTGCAGACCCAGAAGTGCGCAGCTTTCCCGATGGCGGCACCGTGGCTAACATCAATATTGCAACCAGTGATATCTGGACAGATAGAGCAACTGGCCAAAAGCAAGAGCGTACAGAGTGGCACCGTGTTGTGCTTCGCGATAGAGGTAATTATCGCCTAGGGCAAATTGCTGCACAGTATTTGCGCAAAGGCTCTAAAGTTTTTATCGAAGGCCGCTTACAAACACGCAAATGGCAAGATAGCCAAGGCGTAGACCGTTATACCACTGAAGTCGTTGCCAACGAAATGCAAATGCTTGATTCGCGTGGCGCAGGCGAGCCGAGTGCAGCAGGTAGCTATAATAACTCGCAACAAGGGCAAGCGCCTTATAGCCAACAAGCAGCACAGCAGGCACCCATGCAGCAGCCACAGCAACAGGCACAGCCACAACAAGCGCCCGTACAGCCGCAGCAGCCCGTTTATCAGCAGCCCGTGGCGCAGCCACAAACACATCAGCCCGCATACCAGCAGCCTACACAGGCAGCGCCACATCAACAGCCCGTTCAGCAGCCGGCTAGTGCCCCCGCGTTTTCTGATTTTGAAGATGACATCCCGTTTTGATGCACTGTTGATCAATGAGACTACTGATCTTACAGGATCATTATCATCTAGCCGATTCCCTGCAAAAGCAGCTAGATGTACGCGCAGAAAGCTTTGACGTTGACTCACGGGCTTGGCAAACTTTCAATTGCCAGGCTTTAGAGCAGCAACATCAACAAAAGCCCTTTGATATCATCCTTTGTGCGACGCTGCTAACGGTAGATAGTAGTCTCGATCTGCGTCAGCAGTACACTGAGCTAATAAAAAATCTCACCCAATTTGCCAAGCAAAAAAACATCCCGCTACTTTTTTTATCAACGGCTGCAGTTTTTGATGGTGCGCGTATTGCCTATCAGGAAACCGATCAAGTATCACCTAAATGCGACTATGGCCGTTACTATGTTGGTTTAGAGGAACAGGTAGCGAGCTGTAAGCAGCATATGATCATTCGCACCGGTTGGTTATACGGTGCGGCAAGTGCTAACTACTTAACCGCCACGCTCAGCTATGCCATCAAAGATGAGCTGATCAGTTTCAATAGCGCGGGTAAGGCTTGCCCAACAGCAATAGATGATGTGGCTAGGGTCTTATTAGCCATCATACTGCAATTGAAATATGCAGTAGAGAATTGGGGTGTTTATCATTATGTTGCATCAGATACCGCATTAGGCTTTCAGTTTATAGAGGCTATTTTAATACAGGCAGCGAAATATGAAAGTAGCGTGGATGCCCAGCAGCTAAGGTTTGAGCATAGTAATGCCTTGCCTGACCCCCTATTTTATTTTGCACCGGTTGTGTTACGCTGTAGCCGGTTGTTGGAAGATTTTGGCATCCATCAGCGCTCTTGGCGAGCATTAATGCCAGCGGCAGTGAGATCGTATTATGAAGATAAAAAAAAGGCGCCCATCTAAGGCGCCTTTTTACATATTAAGCTAAGGCTTACTCTTCATAGCGTTGGAACACTAAAGAAGCATTCGTGCCGCCAAAGCCGAAGCTGTTGGACATCACGCGATCAAGCTTAATATCGTTAATCACTTCGCGAACAATCGGCAAACCTTCTGCTTCAGGGTCGAGGTTTTCGATATTGGCAGAGGCAGTAACAAAATTATTCTCTAGCATTAATAGCGAGTAAATAGCTTCTTGTACGCCGGCTGCGCCTAAAGAGTGGCCTGTGAGTGATTTAGTTGAGCTAATCTTCGGTAAGTTACGGCCTTCAAACGCTTCCTTCATTGCGCGCAGTTCCGGTAAGTCACCTGCTGGTGTACTGGTACCGTGTGCGTTGATGTAATCGATATCGCCTTCAACGGTGGCGAACGCCTGCTGCATACAACGCACAGCACCTTCACCGCTAGGGGAAACCATATCGTAGCCGTCAGATGTTGCACCGTAGCCTACCAACTCTGCGTAAATAGTCGCGCCACGGGCTTTTGCATGCTCTAGTTCTTCTAATACTAAAGCACCGCCGCCGCCAGCGATAACAAAACCATCACGATTTGCATCATAAGCGCGTGACGCTTTATCGGGCGTGTCGTTATAGCTAGTGGATAATGCGCCCATAGCATCAAACAAGCAGGATAAGGTCCAATGCTCTTCTTCACCGCCACCTGCAAAGATAATGTCTTGCTTACCCATCTGGATAAGCTCCATCGCATTACCGATGCAATGTGCGCTGGTGGCGCAAGCTGAAGAGATAGAATAGTTAACGCCTTTGATTTTAAAAGGCGTGGCTAGGCACGCAGAAATAGTACTACCCATAGTTTGGGTGACACGATAAGGGCCAACACGCTTAACGCCTTTGCTGCGTAAAATATCTGCGGCTTCAACCTGGCTAGAGGACGAAGCGCCACCCGAACCCATAATAATACCAGTACGGACGTTGGAAACTTGATCTTCTGTTAAGCCAGATTCGGCCACAGCTTGGTTAAGGGCGATATAAGCATAAGCAGCTGCTGGGCCCATAAAGCGTAAAATTTTGCGGTCAATAAGTTCTCGCAAGTCAATTTCAACGCTACCCGCCACATGGCTTCGCATACCTAAATCTTTATATTCTTGTTTAAAGCGAATGCCTGAAGTGCCATTTTTCAGTGACTCCAGTACCTGCGCTTTATCATTGCCAATACTGGAAACAATACCCATGCCAGTAACTACAACACGTCTCATAAGTTTAGCCTCTAATTTAAAACGGGCGTGATAGTGAATTACACTACATTTGATCTTGTTTGAATAAGCCTACACGTAAATCATTTGCATGATAGATGATTTCACCGCCACATTCGACCGTGCCATCAGCAATGCCCATAACCAATTTGCGCTCAATAACACGCTTTAAGTGTAGATGGTAAGTAATTTTTTTAGCATCCGGCAAGATTTGGCCGGTAAATTTAATGTCGCCAGCGCCTAAGGCACGTCCACGGCCAGGGTTGCCTTTCCAGCCGAGGAAGAAACCGACCAACTGCCACATCGCATCCAAGCCCAAGCAGCCCGGCATAACTGGGTCACCCGGGAAATGGCAGTCAAAAAACCATAAGTCAGGGTTAATATCCAACTCAGCAATGATCTCGCCTTTGCCGAAGTTACCGCCTTCAGTGCTGATACGCAAAATGCGATCAATCATTAGCATTTTATCAATAGGAAGCTGCGCATTGCCTGGGCCAAACAAACGACCGTGGCCGCACTCAATAAGATCCTCTTTGCTAAAGCTGTTTAGATGGGTCAAAGATTGGGCTGTCATAATACGATTGTCTCAACATTTAAAAGCAGTAAAACGAAGCATTTTATCGTGTTATAGGCAATGAGTACATAACAAAAGCAAACGCAGATCAATAAGCTTGCAGCTTTTTGGCCTTTTTATTAGAGTGAAGCACTTTTTCGACACAGATTCTACTGAAAGGATAGTCGCCATGATCACCAAATGTTTGTTCCCCGTAGCGGGTTACGGTACACGTTTTTTACCCGCCACCAAGTCCATGCCTAAAGAGATGTTACCGGTGGTAAACAAGCCTTTGGTGCAATACGGCGTAGAAGAGGCCATTGATGCAGGCATGCACGAAATCAATTTTATTACCGGCCGTGGTAAGCGCGCCATCGATGATCATTTCGATATCAGCTACGAATTAGAGCACCAGATTAAAGATACCGGCAAAGAAAAGTATTTAGTCGGTATTCGCCGTTTATTGGATGAAGGCACCTTTGTTTCTATACGCCAGCGCGAGATGAAAGGCCTAGGCCATGCGATTTTAACCGGCGAAGGCTTAATCGGTAATAACCCCTTCGGTGTGATTTTATCCGACGACTTATGCGTCAATGAAGGCGGCGATGGCGTCATGGCGCAAATGGTCGAGCTATACAAACAGTTCCGCTGCTCAATCGTCGCGGTAATGGAAGTACCCGAAGACGAAGTGCACAAATACGGTGTAGTCGCAGGCACCAGCTTAAAAGACGGCCTGTACCGTGTAGACCACATGGTGGAAAAACCCAGCAAAGAAGAAGCCCCTAGCAACCTCGCCATTATTGGCCGCTATATCTTAACGCCGGATATTTTCGATATTATTCGCGATGTAAAACCCGGCAAAGGCGGCGAAATCCAAATTACCGATGCGCTACAAGTACAAGCGCAAAAAGGCTGTGTAATGGCCTATAAATTCAAAGGTAGACGTTTCGACTGCGGCAGCGTGCCAGGCTTTGTTGAGGCCACCAACTACTGCTACGAAAATCTCTACAAGGAACTATAATGCAGGAATTAACGTGTTTTAAAGCCTACGACGTACGTGGCCGTATACCCGATCAAATCAACGAAGACATCGCCTACCGCATTGGTCGCGCCTATGCAGAAATTATCCAGCCAAAAAAAGTCGTGGTCGGTTTTGATATACGTTTAAGCAGCCCCGCATTTTGCGAAGCAGTAAGCCAAGGCCTAATGGATGCCGGTGTCGATGTCTACAACATCGGTCTATCCGGCACCGAAGAAGTCTACTTTGCCACCTTCCACCATGAAATGGATGGTGGCATTGCCGTTACCGCAAGCCACAACCCCAAAGACTACAACGGCATGAAGTTCGTGCGCGAAAATGCCAAACCCATCAGTGGCGATACTGGCTTGCTCGACATCAAAGCACTCGCCGAGAAAAACCAGTTTGCCGAATACACCGGCGAAAAAGGCAAAAGCTACACGTTGGATATTCAGCAAGCCTTTGTTGAGCATTTACTCGGCTATGTCGATACCAGCAAGCTAAAGCCCTTAAAAATCGTGGTTAACGCGGGTAATGGCGGCGCAGGTAAAATTATCGACTGGTTAGAAGCCTCCCTACCGTTTGAATTTATCAAAGTACACCACCAGCCCGATGGCAACTTCCCCAATGGCGTGCCCAATCCGCTATTAGAAGAAAACCGCCAACCGACGATTGATGCCGTTATCAAGCACAAAGCCGATTTTGGTATCGCCTGGGATGGCGATTTCGACCGCTGCTTCTTCTTTGATGAAAAAGGCAGTTTCATTGAAGGTTATTATATTGTCGGCTTGCTCACCCAAGCCTTCTTACTGAATAACCCAGGCCAAAGTGTCGTTCACGACCCGCGCTTAATCTGGAATACCATAGAGATCGCTGAATCTTTAGGTGGCAAAGCGATACAAAGCAAAACCGGCCACGCTTTTATCAAAGAGCGCATGCGCAAAGAAAACGCCATCTACGGCGGCGAGATGAGTGCCCACCACTACTTCCGCGACTTCGCCTACTGCGACAGCGGCATGATCCCTTGGCTGTTAGTAGCAAGCCTAGTATCCGTTAGTGGCAAAGGCTTGTCCGAATTGGTCAGCGAACGCATGGCAGCCTACCCTTGCAGCGGCGAAATCAACCGCACACTCAACGACGCCAAAGCCGCCATCGAAGCCATACGCGCACAATACGCAGCTAGCGCCAAATCGGTAGACGGAACCGACGGCCTAAGTATTGCTTTTGACGAATGGCGCTTCAGTGTACGCATGTCCAACACCGAGCCAGTGGTGCGCTTGAATGTGGAATCGCGTGCCAATGAAGGCTTGATGCAAGAAAAAACCGCCGAACTGTTAGCCTTGTTAGAAGGCAAATAACACAAGGCAGTAAAATGTGCTTAGCTGCAATAGGGAGAGCACAACGGCTAAGCACATAAACACAGCACGTTGCGCACGTTTTTCTGCTGCGTTGCGTTTAATAGACTGATAATTCAAAGCCTTAAAGTTTTATGGGCAAGATTAATGTGCAAGATGAAAAGATGTTTTTGTGCATGCACATATTTACCTTTGCGGAAAGTTTGATAAGCAGCGGATTTGTTTGTATAAAGAACAACTTATATTATTTTTAGGCAGTGGATTCTAGGGGCGTTATTGTGCGTGCCTATGAACAAGCTGTTAGGCTCCAAGGAGATCGAAGATTGTCAGCCAAGGTACTTTATATAATTGGTAATGGATTTGACCTCCATCATGGCCTCGCGACCAGCTTTTCAAATTTCAAAGAATTTGTAGCTCGTCGTAACCCCGATCTTCAATCTACGGTTGAAGAGTATCTTTGCGCTCTCAGCGGAAACTGGGCAAATCTGGAAGAAGCCTTGGCTTATTTCGACACGAATCAAGTCATAGATCATGCTTCGAACTTCTTAGTATCTTATGGAGCGGATGATTGGAGTGATTCATACCATCATGACTATCAGTATGAAATAAATGAAATCGTGCAAGCTGTATCAAGCCGGCTGAAAGAAGAGTTTTTTTCTTGGGTACAGACAATTCAAATCCCCGATGAGGCAGAAAGAAAACTTCTCAAAATAGAGCCGAACGCATTGTTTCTCAATTTCAATTACACAATTACGATTCAAGAGCTTTACTCAGCGTATCAGCCTCAAGTACTCCATGTTCATGGCTCAGTCGAAGATGGAGAGGAGGAGATTATTCTCGGTCATGGTTGGAGCGCCACTGAGCGGCCGAAATTAAACGAATGGAATGAGTTCGATGATGTAGACACACGAGTCATGGAAGGCTACGAACTTATAGAAGACTATTTTGAGGGTACATTCAAACCAACCAATAAAATCATAAAGAGAAATCAGAGTTTCTTCGATGGTTTGGTGAATGTGTCTGACTGTAGTGGTCAAGTAAAACTGGCCACCGGTTTATAGTTATTCCAGTAGTTTTCTTCAGCCTGATTGGGGCTCTTGCCACCATTGTGCTGATGCGGTCTC
>SMEQ01000157.1_pt1 | contig 21687 bp, 16 predicted proteins | sample 2456281 | NCBI WGS metagenome assembly SMEQ01 (sample SAMN10132596, study PRJNA489261) | soil metagenome | isolation source: day1 antibiotic-loamy sand soil ammended with raw manure from dairy cow... | place: USA | collected 2015-04-01
CATGGCATCGGCCATTGAAGCCTTGGGCATGAGTTTGCCGGGTAGCTCCTCGCAAGATGCGATTTCACCTGAAAAACGTGAAGATTGCGAGTTAGCCGGTACAGCCATCAAACTATTACTGGCTGAGAACATCCGTCCTAGCGATATTATGACGCGTAAGGCCTTTGAAAACGCCATTACCGTAGTGATTGCACTTGGTGGCTCTACCAATGCGGTATTGCATTTACTCGCCATGGCCGACGCTGTGGACGTGCCACTGACGATTGATGATTTTACCGAGATTGGTAAGCGCGTACCGGTGTTGGCGGATTTACGTCCGTCTGGCCAATACATGATGTCGGAGTTAAACGCCATTGGTGGTTTACCGCCTTTAATGAAGCGTTTATTGGCGCAAGGTTTATTGCACGGTGATTGCCTCACCGTTACCGGTAGAACTCTGGCTGAGAACTTAAGTTTTGTCAGTGATTATCCTGAAGATCAAAAAATCATTATGCCCTTTGATAAGCCCTTAAAAGCCGATAGCCATTTACGCATCTTACGTGGCAACTTAGCGCCTACCGGTGCGGTGGCAAAAATTACCGGCCAAGAAGGGGTCAAATTTACCGGTCGCGCACGTGTATTCCATTCGGAAGAGGAATCGATGACGGCGATTTTAGATGGCACGGTAGTCGCCGGTGATGTGTTGGTTATTCGCTACGAAGGCCCTAAAGGCGGCCCTGGAATGCGCGAGATGCTCTCGCCCACCTCAGCCATTATGGGGCGCGGCTTAGGCAATGATGTTGCTTTGATTACCGATGGCCGATTCTCCGGCGGTAGCCACGGCTTTGTGGTGGGTCATATTACCCCAGAAGCCATGGTAGGCGGCCCGATTGCGGTAGTCGAAAATGGCGATACCATCACCATTGATGCCGTGAACGATAAAATCGTCTTGGAAATTTCAGATGAAGAGATGGAAAAGCGTTTAGCTGCGTGGAAAGCACCAGAGCCAAATGTTAAACGTGGTGTATTAGCAAAATATGCGAAGAATGTAGGCTCAGCCTCGTTGGGTGCGATTACCTGCTAAAGCCTTAGGTCAATAAGCCCTAGGCTAGCCTAGGGCTTTAACACGGTCTAAAACAAACCTTTCAATTCCTTTTTCAGTTTTTCTTTACCTTTCGTTTTTACTTCTTGTTTTTGCTGATCTTTAAAATCATCTAATTTAGCTTTGAGTAATGCATCTAGGCCATTGATTTTTCCTTCCAAGCTTTGCTCATTATCTGCAAACCCTTGAATATCGTACTCTTGTAGATAAGCGTCTAAACGCGCTGCTAATTGTTGCTCAATTTCCTGGCGGAATTCGTCGACTTGCGCTTTAACTTGCGTTTCTAATGAGTCTTTTAGCTGCTTGTCGATATCGGATCGAATGCTGATGTCTGGGTTGCGTAAGCTGCCGCCTAATGCCACATCCAAATCAAATTGATGAATATCGGCAAAGGCTTGTGATAACAAAGCTAATAGCCCTTTGCCCTCTTTGGTTAAAAAGCTGGCTTTGGCGAAATCTGCATGCAGCTGCCCAGATAATTTACTGTCTTCAAGGCGCAGTTGACCTTGCATATCGCTTTTAGCGGTTTGTAGCGTCAGAGGGAAATCATTGCCACCGCTAACTCTAAAGTCGCTGATATCCACTTCATCCACCAAAAAGTCTGCCGTGCTATGGCCTTTTTTACCGCGATAATCAAACACAGCTTTGGCGTCAAAGCGCTTCACATCACGCAATACCTCAGAGTGCACGTGTAACGTAGTGGGCCTGTTTTGCACCGCTTGTTGGTGAGTAATATCCCGCGCTTGTGCGGATATTGCACCCGCTTCTAAGACTGCTGAAGCAGCCATATTTTCAATAAGAAAATCCGGATAAGGCTTCTCTTCTTGGAAGCGCACAAAACGTCCTTTCGTACGTTCTTTTTTCACCTCTTTGACTTTATCCTCGGACGCTAGGTATGGTGCAATCCGCTCATACCAGTGCAAAGCGGTTTCTAGATTATCGCGAATTGTTTCACCAAATAATAAGCCAGACATATTAACTAAACCACCTTGGTCAAAGGTGTAAGTGCTTAAAATACGGTCCCTATCTTCTTTGGGCGCATCTTTTAAGTCACGCAGTTGTTGGCTTAGCTCTTTGCTTGAATCCTTTAGCTGTGTTTTAGCCTGCTCTAGCGTTTCTTTATCTTGTCTTATATCGTTTTTTAGCTGCTTTAACGCATCTTCTGCTTGCTTAAAATCCTCTAGGGATGCAATTTTGCCTTCCGTAATCGCTTTTATACGTTGCTCATATTCTTTTATCTTTTTTTCGTTCGGCAGTTGCGGCTCTAGCTTTTCCCAGGCCTGTTGCTTTGCATCGTAACTGGCATTGAGTATTTTTTGCCGCTCGTCCATTAATAATGGCTCACGCTCTAATAGGCCCTTAGCATCAGGCAGCTCTTTGCCTAACGAAGTTAGCTGTTTCTCAACAAACGAAGGCTCAGCTTTTACTTTTTTAGGCTTTGGCTTTTTCACGATTGCGCCGGAGATTTGGCGTGGCGTAGAAAAACGCATACCGTTAACACTTGCATCATGGATAATCAGCTGCCCCATAAAGGCTTTAAGCAAATTAAACTGCGCACTAATACTATCGATAGACACAAGGTTTTGCATGGGTTGCTCTGCATCAGTGATATCCAACTGATGGATTATCACCCCTGCAGGCGACAAAGATAGCTCCACACGTCCAACATCTACTTTAGCACCCGCCAAGTTTGTGCCTTGGCTTTCTATCAAGCTTTTCAACAAGCTATTAGCAAATAAATAAGTACCGCCACCGATTAATCCGACAATAACAACAAAAGCAATAAAGCCTGGCCAACGAATCACTTTGTTCATCCATTAACCCTCCATCGCTTTGAATGCCATTTGCGTGAAGCGGCTGGCTTTCAGCCACTTCACAATGCGTAAACGGCCGATATAGTCCATAAATCTGACTCGATAATGGATAACCAATAAACGACTGATAAAAAATACCGGTAACCATAGCGCAATGCTGACAACAATACTGCCCATGGTTAAGGTGTTATTAAAGTGTGCTAAACGTAGTAGATCGGATTGATACCATGCCGTCCATAAGCCTTGCCAATCAGGGTTGGTTAATAGGTATTCACCTAAGGCGATAAAATAAGGATCTAACGGCCATGCCAACAAAGAACAAACCGCCATCGCGACCAATGTGGCAGTGATATTGACACGTAAAACGCAAATTAGCAGTAAAACGACAATAGTATGTAGACTCATAAAAGGGGTGAAAGCCAGTACCATACCGAAAGCGAATCCTGCAGCTATTTGCCCCGGAGCAATATCACCATTGAGGATTTTTAGAAATTTGATCAGCTGATTTAGCATCTACCCTTTCCTTATAACTGTGTTATAGAAGTGCTGTTTAAAATGAGGCCTTGAGACCGTGAAGCAAACTCAAGCGTGCATTGCGCTCATCGCCACGACTTTCATAGTATAGCGATAAGTAGTGATAAGCTCTGGCATGAGGCTGCAAGCTTATACTTTGCTCTAAAGCTTCTTTAGCGGCTTGCCACTTTTTATCCCGCAAATAGACTACCCCTAGGGCAAGCTGAACGTGAGCGTTGTAAGGGTGTTCTGCGTCCATACGCTGCAAGTAATGAAGTTGCTTTTCCACATCTATATCTAACATGGCATAAGGCAGTAAACAAGCCTCATCAAAGCTTGAAGCAATACGCGCGCTCAATAATTTTTCCGCTTCTTTTTCTTGCTTTAAGGCAATCAGTGCTAAGCAGTATTCAGCAATTAAAGCATTACGTGCTGATGTTTTTTTCAAGCGTTGCCATAAATCGGCTAAGGCTTTGTGGCTATTCTGCTGTCGATGGTGCTGTATTAAACAAGTACCAGCTTTAGCCAAACATTCTTTTTGTAGTTCAAGGTAAAGCGGCTGTGGTTTCTTTAAGAGAGCTGGCAGCAACTCCTGTAAAGCTGCTGCTTTATTATCTGCACTATAGACATGAACAGCACGCGTTATCACTCTATAATGTTTAGGATTCTCTATTAATAACTGCTGCAGTAGCTCATTGGCATTTTGCTTATTGCCTGCTGCCCATTCAATATCAAAATGCAGTAATAGTAGGGTAAGTGCTGTGGTTTTCTCGGCACTTGCTGCTTTTTTAGCATAAACACGGGCTTGCTCTATATCTTTTGCTTGTAGCGCAGCTCTAGCAGCTAAGATTGCATCGTCAAAACGGTTATTCCTATTAGCGAAACGTATCGCTTGCGGCCAGTCTTCGCTAAGAAAGGCATTCACGCTTTGCTCAAAGGATTGTCGTTGCTTGGCTGTACGAAAGCGCCAACCGCGCCAAGACAAATTAAAAATTCGGCCTAATAAACGGATTAATACATAACAAACCAGTACAGAGACAAACAGTAACAATAGGCCTACCCAGACACTGGTTTCTATAGAGTAATGATTATAGTAAACCAGTATATAGCCAGGCCCGAAGTGCTTCATACTATCTGCTACAAACCAGCCCCCTAAGGCGGTAAGTAGCAGCAACAGTAATAGTCTAATCATAAGTTTCTAGTTACGTGAACGCATACGGTCTAACAAGTAGCGCTTCAGCTCTTGCTGCGATATTGCAATGGCTGGCAAATCAAACTCTACTCGCACGCGGATTAAATCTTCTAAACGACGCATCACTTGTTGGGTTTGTCTATCCTCAGTGATGAAGTACTGCAATACCCAGCGGCGGATTCTCGATAGGCTTTCATCGTAAATACGCTGATCGCCGCGTAATAAACCGGTCTGTGCCTGATCGAGCGCGAGACGCAAGCTATCACGCATATTTAAGCGCTGTTCGGGTGATAATAAGGCTCTGAGCTCCTCGGTATCATGACGACGAATGGTAATATAGCCGGCAAATGCTTCATTCACTTTAGCCAAAGTATCAGGTTCTTGCTGCTCTTCTGTCTGTGTCTGCATACGTGTTGGCACTAAAGGTAAGTTTTCTATAATGACACCTAGGCCAGCAAGCTCAGCATAGGTGCTGGGCACATCGATATTGCGATACATTTCCATCATGGCTATGTCTTTCGCAATGGCTACGCGGACATTCATTAAGCCCGGCTCATCTGTCGGCATTGAGCGAATGAGTTTCTCGGCTTGGCGCATCAGCAATAAAGCGCCCTTAACGTCTTCCTTAATCAAGATGCGCTGATCTGCCATTTTCAGTAAGTACTCAACTTCTGAAAGCAGCCAGTTTTCACTCGACACGCTTCTTTCCATATGCGAAAGACGCTTGCTAACACTGTTTAAATCATCTTCCAAGCCACGTAGATGATCGCCTAAAATAACATCCTGACTTTGTGTTTCTGCACTCAGCTTCGATAGGCTGCTGCGGAATTCTCGCACCGCCTCATCTTTTATACCTAGCTGTGTTTCTATATTGCTGACATATTGATTGAGCAAATCAATTTGTGTCGTTTGTTGTTTCCAAAGATAAAAAGCGCCTGCCACCGTTGCAGCGACCAACACCAATAAAATAATGGATAAAGCTAATGCAAAGCCTGCTTGCTTTGCGCCAGTTGTATGTTTCTGCGTTGCCATCGTAGTCGTACTCTTCTCATTCACAACAGACACCTTTTTTATCACTTATTATGTGCTTTTAATGCTTCCATCGTTGCTTCAAGGCCGGCATTGCGGCTTGCAATAACGCATTGAAAACCTTGCTCTTGTGCATACTTAGCAACCCGCTGACCGGGGACGATCAAACAGATAGCCAATAAATCTTGCATGACTTCGTCGATAATAGCTTGTTCTAGCATAGCCTGTATAGTTTGCGTGCTTGTTGCAAGCAATAAATCTACGCCATCAGCGACAATTTGTTGTAATTTGCCTTTTGTATAGCGAATAAATTGCCGCTGATAGATCTCGCAAAAATCGACAGTAGCGCCACGTGATTGCAAATTATTTCGCAAAAAGTCCCGCCCACCCTGACCACGAAAAATCAGCACTTTATCACCGACAATATTTTCAAGATTGGGATTTAACAATAATGTTTCGCTATCCATATCCACACCAGCCTGCTCAACGGTAGCTACATACTGCGCTAAAGCCTCGGCTGTTGCTGTACCAATCGGATACCAGCGAATATTGTTAGGTAGCTGTTGATGATACTGCTTAATCCAATGGAAAGCTGTATGCACAGCATTAGTGCTTACAAAGACAACGTGCTGATACGCCGCCAAGCTTTTAACTTGTTCAATGATGTGCTCACAGGCAGATGCGTGCTGCTGCTCATTGAACGGGAGGATTGTCAGCAAAGGCAAGGCTATGGCTTGATAGCCTTGCTCTGTTAGCTCACGCATTAAAGGCTGGTTTTGCCCTTCGGGGCGTGTAACTAATACGCGTGTCATTGATATATTTGCTCTAAAATCTTTGCAGCACCTTGCCTTAATAGGTCATCCGCAACCTGAATACCTAATTGCTCAGCATCGCTACTTACTCCGCGTGCCTCTGCATAAAGCATTTGCTTACCATCTACCGAACCGACTAAACCGCGCAAATGCAGTTGATCGCCGCTTAACTCAGCATAACCACCAATCGGCACCTGACAACCACCGTTAAGCTTGGTATTCATAGCACGCTCAGCCTGCACACATATGCGCGATTCTTCATGGTCCAAAAAGCTAACCAATTCGGCAACACGCTGATCGCCTTCGCGCAACTCAATACCTAAGGCTCCTTGGCCACATGCCGGTAAACAAATCGTGTCGTCAATAACATTGGCTATCCGTGAATGTAACTCTAAACGCATTAAACCTGATGCTGCGAGTATGATTGCATCAAACTCACCAGCATCAAGCTTCGCTAAACGCGTCTGCACATTACCGCGTAAGCTATGCACGATAAGGTCTGGGCGATAACGCTGCAATTGGCACTGCCTACGTAAGCTAGAGGTGCCCACTATAGCACCTAGAGGTAGCTGATCGACCGTCGTATAGTGATTACTGACAAAGGCATCACGCGGCTCATGCCTATCGCAAATAGGCCCAAGATACAGGCCTTCTGGCAAATACATCGGTACATCTTTCATTGAATGAACCGCAATATCGGCGGTGCCTTCTAATAAGTGATGCTCTAACTCTTTAACAAACAAGCCCTTGCCACCAATTTTGGACAAAGGGCTGTCGAGCAGCTGATCACCCTTGGTGGTCATAGGAAGAAGATCGACCTGTAAGCCAGGGTGTTGAGCCTGCAATTGCGCCTGAATAAACTCCGCCTGCCACATGGCTAAAGGGCTTTTTCGGGTAGCAATAGTAATTTTATTCATAAAAACAACCAACAAATTAAAAACGTCATTATAACTGTTTAAGCCAATGACGCACATCAGCCAATAAACGACGACTGACTTGCGCTATTTGTCCGATATCTTGCAACTTGACATAGTACTGACCATCATCACCTTTTTCTAATGATTCAATATGTTCAACTGAGACTAAGGCATTGCGGTGTACGCGCTTAAAATGCGCAGGGAACTCTTCTTCTAGCATTTTCAAGCTGTCATCGATTAACGCCTCACCGTGCACATGATAGACGGTAACGTACTTATGCTCTGCCTGTAATAAACGCACATCGGCAACAGGGATAAGCTCGATTTTACCTCGTGAGCTAGCGCTTAAGTGCTTGCGCCCACTATTTTCTTTATGCCCTAAGGCCCACTGTGACGCCCGCTCTAAGGCTAACAGCAATTTATCTTTATTCACCGGCTTCAGTAAATAACCACTTGCTTGTAGATCAAAGGCCTCTAAAGCATGTTCTTCATAAGCGGTGGTAAAAATCAGTACGGTCTGCAGATGTGGACTTTGGCGTAACATTTTGGCCAACGCTATGCCATCCATATCCGGCATGCGGATATCGGATAAAACAATATCTGGCCGCAACAGTTCGATTTTCTCCATGGCTTGTGCGCCATTATTGGCACTACCCACAAGCTGGTAGCCGTCTAGCTCTGCGATCATTTTCTCTAATCGTTGTACTGCAAGGGGTTCGTCATCGACGATCAAAACCTTCATATTGTGGCCTTATTATTAGTGTTATAGGATAAGTGCAACACAAAGTGCTGTTTTTTATCACGTAATTCTAAACGTGCCGACTCTCCGTAGAGTTTTACCATACGTAAGCGAATATTATCGACTGCCATGCGATTGCCACGATGGCTACTTTTTTGCGATTGTGCACATTGACTGTTAATAATCTCAATATGCACGCGATTATTTTCTAGCCAAGCTTTGATGGCAACAAAACCATTCTCAGTGCATTTTTGTATGCCATGGTAAATGGCATTTTCTATTAAAGGCTGCAAGCTAAATGTAGCAATCGGCGTTTGCATATCAATGGCCGAAAAATCACTACGCCATTGCAAGCGCTCACCTAAACGTTGCTGCTCAATTGCAAGGTAGCTCTCACAGAGCTGCCACTCCTCTTGCAAGGTGGTTTCAGCTGTATTATCTCGTAAGCTAGCACGCAGCAGCTCGGACAAATCCACCACCATACTTTCGGCTTTCTCAGGCTCAATGCTAATCAAACTAGCAATACTATTCATTGTGTTAAATAAAAAGTGTGGCCTTATTTTTGCCTGTAAAGCGGCGAGACTGGCTTGCAGCATCGCTTTTTCACGCTCTACAACCTGTTGCTGCACATAGAGATAACGCAAGCCTAAGCCGCCTATAATCAAGCTAAGCAAGGTGTTTTTAGCAACAAAATAGTAATCAAACGCCATCATTTTAGCCACTAGGCTAGCAATGACAAGCGCTACAATAAAGACAACCCCATAGGCAACAGCAGCGGCTAAGTATTTAGGCATATTAGCTAGGCGCGGGCGTAATTGACATAGCAGAATCACACTGACAATCACCTGCCACTGCACATACAAACTGGCCTGACCGAAGTACACCCAGTCGATACGAAAGCCATACTCAAAGATAATAAAAGCAATAACGACTAGCTGCACCGCCATCAGCAATAATACCAGTGTGCCATCTGCACAAAGGTTAGGCAGTAAAAAACCACGAGCAGGACTTTCTTTTGTTTGCTTAGGCATGAAACGTAGCTTTGCCATTGTTATTAAAGGATAATAAGCACTCTTAAAAAGCAAGATACCATAATATCAGCAAGAAAAATGCCTCGCTTTGCATTGATTATTAAAGTAGCAACGTAATTGGAATAACTATGAGTAAAAAAACTGAATCCACTATGTGGGGTGGCCGTTTTTCAGAAGCCACTGATACCTTTGTTGAGCGTTTTACCGCCTCCATTGCCTTTGACCAACGTTTATTTCGGCACGACATTCAAGGCTCTGTCGCACACGCCACCATGCTCAACAAAGCTGGCATATTGTCCCAGCAAGAATTAACCGATATCAAAAACGGCTTAGAAGAAATCCGCCAGCAAGCGGAAAAAGGCGAGCTTGAGTGGTCAGTGGCACTAGAAGATGTGCACATGAACATTGAATCACGGCTGACGGATAAAATCGGCATCACCGGTAAAAAACTACACACTGGCCGTTCACGTAATGACCAGGTAGCCACTGATATTCGCTTATATTTGCGCGACGAAATCGACCTTATCGCAGAAGAGCTAAGCCGCCTACAAAGCGCCTTAATTGAGCAAGCCTTGGTGCATAACGCCACTATCATGCCTGGCTTTACCCACCTACAAACAGCGCAACCCGTTACGTTTGGCCACCATTTGTTAGCATGGAACGAAATGCTAGAGCGCGACTACTCTCGATTAATGGATTGCCGCAAACGCATGAATCAATCCCCACTAGGCGCTGCGGCATTGGCTGGCACTAGCTATGCCATCGATAGAGAGCTAACCGCCTCTTTATTAGGTTTTGATAAGCCCACGGAAAACTCCTTAGATTCGGTGAGCGATAGAGATTTCGCCATTGAATTCAGCAGCTTTGCCAGCCTCTTATTAATGCATTTATCGCGCTTTTCTGAAGAGCTAATTTTATGGACGTCGGTGCAGTTTGATTTTATTAATCTGCCAGACCGTTTCTGCACCGGCTCATCAATTATGCCGCAAAAGAAAAACCCCGATGTACCAGAGCTGGTACGCGGCAAATCGGGCCGGGTATTTGGCCATCTTATGGCTTTATTAGTCTTAATGAAGAGCCAACCTTTAGCCTACAATAAAGATAACCAAGAAGATAAAGAGCCTTTATTTGATACCGTCGATACCGTGAAAGACTGTCTTAAAGCCTTTGCCGATATGATGCCTGCAGTCGAACCGAAAAAAGAAAATATGTATAAAGCCGCTAAAGGTGGTTTCTCTACGGCAACCGACTTAGCTGATTACCTAGTCCGTAAAGGCATGGCGTTTCGTGATGCACATGAAGTTGTCGGCCAAAGCGTGGCTTACGGTGTCAAACAGCAAAAAGATTTATCAGAAATGCGCCTAGACGAGCTACAACAATTTTCGGACACCATTCAAGAGGATGTGTTTGCTGTTCTCACATTGGAAGGCTCGGTTGCAGCACGCAACCATATTGGTGGCACAGCGCCTGAACAGGTCAAAGCTGCCGCTGCCAGAGCGCAGGCACTGATTGCCCAACGTTAAGTCGATGCTTACCGGTCGGCCTACTGATTTGCAGTAGGCCGACCGGTTAAACCTTCTGCGTATCCGCCTTTTCGATAAGCGCGTCTTTTGCATAAAGCGCAGCAAGCTGCTCTAAAAACACTGGCTTGCTGAATAAATACCCTTGCACTTGATCACACTGCGCTTGCTCTAAGAGACTTAACTGGCTTTCTCGCTCGACACCTTCGGCAACCACACAAAGATCCAAGTTTTTTGCCAAGGCAATGATGCTATTAACCAGCTTTAACTGTTGCGGGGACTGATCAATCGACTCGATAAACTGGCGATCTATTTTTACCTCATCAATAGGTAAGCGATTGAGGTAAGTAATCGACAGCATGCTGCTCGCGAAATCGTCCATGGATATACGCACACCCAATGCTTTCAAATCAGACACAACGGCATAAGCGACACCCGTATCGGCCATAACTAGCTGCTCGGATATTTCCAGCGTTAAACGCGCCGGCGCTATGTGATATTTTTCTAGGGCTTTAGCAACACTATCAACCAAAACACCATCACGGTATTGCTTAGCAAAGATATTGATTGAAACCTTTAAATGCGGGTCTTTCACCATCTGCTGACACGCTTGCTCAATAACCCACTGCCCCACTTGGCTACCCATGCCAGCCTCATCCAATGCACGCAGGAAACTTGCCGGTGCCAGCAAGCCTTGCTCAGGATGCTGCCAGCGTAGCAAAGCTTCAAAGTTCAACAGCTTTTTATCGGGTAAAGAAAACTTCGGCTGGTATACCAACAAGAACTCGTTACGCTCCAAGGCCTTGCTAATTTCCTTTTCAACTGCCATGCGTTTTTGTGCCCGTTGGTGCATATCGGCCGTATAAAACTGATAATTATTTTTACCAACACTTTTCGCATGATACATGGCCGTATCGGCCAGCTTTATTAATGCTTCATCGGCATCGGCATCATCAGGAAACAAAGAAATGCCGATACTGGCGCCGATAAACATTTCCTTTTCTTGAATCAGAAACACCTGATTCAAGCTTTTGATAATTTTCTTAGCAATTTGCATGGCGGCATTCTCAGCCGCCTCCCTAGAAACCAGCGCACCTAAAACAACGGTAAACTCATCGCCACCCATACGTGCAACGGTATCGTCGCCACGCACACACGCTTTTAAGCGCTTGGCCACTTCCTTTAATAGATAATCACCCATGGCGTGCCCATGCTCGTCATTAACTGCTTTAAAACCATCCAGATCCAGAAACAGCAGAGCCACAAAATGACGGTTACGATTCGCACGGTGCAAAGCTTGTGACAGTCGATCCGATAATAGCTGCCTATTGGGTAGCTGCGTTAACGGATCATAATACGCCAGCTTACGAATACTCTCTTCGGAGTTTTTTGCCTCTGTAATATCGCGAAAACTGGTGATAATGCCAATCAGCTGATCGCGACTATCATTCACCTCGGAAATAGACATCCAAGTTAAAAAAGCCTCACCATTTGCACGGCGGCTCATTATTTCGCCACTCCAACTGCCAACACTTTTTAATGCTGGCTCAATATCTTTGGTGAAATTAATTTCTCGCCAGCCCGAGCTCAGTTGGGACGGCTTTTTACCGATCACGTATTTTTCAGAAAAGCCGGTGATCGTATAAAATGCACTATTCGCTTGCGTGATATAGCCTTCACTATCGGTGATATAAATGCCCTCCAAACTATTGGAAAACACTTTCGCCGCGAGTCGATTTTCTGCCTCACGTTTTAAGCGCTCACTGATATCACGGACAATGATTAATAAGCCATCGAGCAAGTCGAACTCATCACGCAAAATAGAAACCGTAATCTCTACAGGGGTAAATTCACCTAGCACCGTTTGCGCATTACTCTCCAAAACTTCTTCTTGGTCAGCTGCATCCTGCTCATTACGTGCGGGTAGATTTTCTAACCTAGAAAATAAACGTTGATATTCACTGGCTAAGCCTAAAGCTGCTAAAGGCTTTTCCAAAGCCATAAATTCTTCGGCTTTAAAACCAAGACCACTTTCTATCGATGGGCTGACATAACTCACTTTCAAGTCAGTATCGGTAGTGACAATGATATCGGTAAAGTTATCGGCCAATAATTGATAGCGCTTTTGTTGCGCAGAAAGAATCTGCCGTGTTTTTAATACATCAGTAATATCGCGTGCGATGACCACAGCGGACTGCAAGCGACCTTGCTTATCTTTTTCTAGGCCGGCACTGCGGAAATAGTAATGGCGCCAATCACCGTTGAAATGTTGCAAGCGAATAGTCAGCTCATAAATTTCACCGGCCATCAAGGTATCGTAAATTTGCAGCATGGCATCTTTGCCCATGCCGTCATCGGGATGAATAATGTAAGAAATCAGCTGATTATCAGTGTCGCTAATATCGTCTGAGCTATAACCCAAGCGCTCGATCAGATCAACATTTTGAAATAGTGTGCGCTGCGTTTTGAAATCAAACACCATTAAAATGTCAGGGACGGCTTTTAAGGTTGCATTAAGAAACTGCTCTCGCTCTTGCAGCTCTTCTTCCGCATCCGTCAGCAAGGTAATGTCCATCATACTTATATTAATGCCACGATGGATATCCGCTAAGGCGGGCAACTCACAATTCACCAGTAAAACTTTACGGCCACTACTCGTCGTAAGCTCCGTCTGGTAGCTATAACGACTGCTTTCATCTTTGATCGCTAATAATGCTAAGCAGAGGTGCTGTACTTGCTGTCGACTGGCATAACGGCGAATCAAATAGCCAAATTCTGCCATATCTTTGCAACCGTAAAACTGCAAAGCGGCAAGATTAGCATCGCTGACAAATAAACATTGCCGTAATTGCTCAAGCTGATCGTCGTCATCGTCTAGCCAGCCTTCCAAGGCTATAGCATCGTTCACCCCTTTCGCATTTAAGTATGCACGTAGAGGCATTACATCTAACAGCCATTGCACTATGCTCGAATGACGAAAGTAGTATTGAAAATCCAGTGTAGCCATAGAAACCAATAAATTTATGCTGCCCCAGTTACTGCAGCTTGGATTAACGTGTCAAAATCAACGACTTGTTCACAGTTTTATAATATGCAGTGTAGTACACCTTTCGCCTTTATGTCATGCCTATCATTGCTAATTTCTTCACTTTTCGCTATGGTCTGCGCCATTTTCATTAAATTTCCAGCAAAGGTGTTATATGGCGCAATACGTTTTCACTATGAATCGTGTCAGTAAGGTAGTACCGCCGAAACGACAGATTCTAAAAGATATTTCCTTATCCTTCTTTCCGGGCGCAAAAATTGGCGTGCTAGGCTTGAATGGTTCAGGAAAATCGAGTCTGTTGCGTATTATGGCGGGCGTCGATAAAGACTTCGAAGGTGAAGCACGCCCCATGCCCGGCATTAAAATTGGCTACTTAGAACAAGAGCCTCAACTAGACTCGAATAAAGATGTACGCGGTAATGTTGAAGATGGCATGCGCGAAGCGGTTGATGCTTTAGCTGAACTTGACTCAGTGTATGCTGCCTATGCTGAAGAAGATGCGAACTTTGATGCTTTAGCAAAACGCCAAGCTGAACTAGAAGATATTATTCAAGCTTGGGATGCGCATAATATTGATAGCCAGCTAGAAAGAGCCGCCAGTGCCTTAAGCCTTCCACCGTGGGATGCGGATGTTAGCAAGCTTTCCGGTGGTGAGCGTCGCCGTGTCGCACTGTGCCGTTTATTATTATCCAAGCCAGACATGCTCTTACTCGATGAGCCCACTAACCACTTAGACGCTATATCTATCGCTTGGCTAGAGCATTTTCTTTGCGAGTTCCCTGGCACTGTGGTAGCCATTACGCATGACCGTTACTTCTTAGATAACGCAGCACAATGGATCTTAGAGCTAGACCGTGGCTATGGCTACCCTTTTGAGGGCAACTACACCGCGTGGCTAGAATCCAAAGAAAAACGCTTAGAGATGGAAGAAAAAACTGAAGCATCTAAGCAAAAAACCATCAAATCCGAATTGGAGTGGGTGCGCAGTAATGCCAAAGGCCGCCAAACAAAAAGTAAAGCCCGTTTACAGCGTTTTGAAGAGCTGACCTCACAAGACTTCCAAACACGCAATGAAACCAACGAAATCTATATTCCACCTGGCGAGCGTTTAGGTAATTTGGTTATCGAACTGGACGATGTGCACAAAAGCTTTGGTGATCGTAAAATCATTGATGGCCTAACAGCAACCATTCCAGCCGGTAGCATTGTCGGTATTGTTGGCCCTAACGGCGCAGGTAAATCTACGCTATTTAAAATGCTGTCAGGTGCAGAGCAAGCCGATAGCGGCACAATTCGCCTAGGCGATACGGTACAGCTTGCTTATGTTGATCAGTCTCGCGATGAGTTAGATGGTACGAAAACTGTCTGGCAAGAAGTCTCTGATGACTTGGATATACTGACGATAGGCAACTATCAAGTCAGCTCACGCGCCTATATTGGTCGCTTTAACTTCAAAGGCTCAGACCAGCAAAAGCTGGTGCGCGACTTATCCGGTGGTGAACGCAACCGCTTACACTTGGCAAAACTATTAAAGCAAGGCGCCAACGTTTTGTTACTCGATGAACCAACTAACGACTTGGATATAGAAACCTTACGCGCACTCGAGGAAGCGATTCTAGCCTTCCCAGGTTGCGCCTTGGTTATCTCGCATGACCGTTGGTTCTTAGACCGTATTGCTACACACATTATGGCCTATGAAGATGATGGCAAAGTAATCTTTATGGAAGGCAGCTACAGCGACTATGAAGATGACAGGAAGCAACGTTTAGGTGATGCGGCCTTAGTGCCTTCCAGCGCTAAACACCGTCGAATTGGCTAGATACCAACGTTAGAACGCAGGGCGACTTTTTAGTCGCCCTTTTTTATTTCGCTATCACAGCCAACGCTTTTTTCGGCAAGAACAAGTAATAACACAGCCAAGCTAAAGACACTAACACCAGTATTATCCATGCCATGGGTAACGGATCGTCGACCAAAAACACACCTACCAACAGCCCTGCTAAACTGGCCAAAGCCATTTGCAAGAAACCCATTAAGGCTGAAGCCGTTGCCGCCATATGCGGGAAAGGCATTAAAGCCACCGCCATGGCCTGCGGCAATACCAAACCAATGGCTAAACTAATAAAGCTAATGGGCAGCATGATTAACCAAGCGATGTATAGCTCAAAATAGCACACCCAAAGCAAACCCACGCTTGCCGCTAATGCTATCGCCAAACCCAGAGCAAACAAGTGCTGCGCCTGCCAACGGTATGCGATTCGCGCAGTAAATAAATTCCCCACAATATAGCCGCTGACAATAAACAGAAAATACAAACCAAAATGCGCCGGTGCAACACCCAGAAAATCAATCAGCACAAAACTCACACCGGATAAAAAAGCAAAAATACTTGAATAAAGAAACGCCGAACTCAGCACACTACCCATATACACGCGATGGCGCAGCAAACTGAGATAGTTCTTCATAATGCTTTTGATTTCTAGCGACTGTTTTTCAGGCAAGGATTCAGCAATCAGAAAATGGGTAAGCAGCATGGCAATCACACCGGCACCTACTAATAGCCAGAACAGAAAACGCCAACCTGTAAATTCAACCAAAAAGCCGCCTAAACTCGGCGCGATCACCGGCGCCACTGCCATTAAACTGGACACATAAGCCAAGGCTTTGACCGCGTCTTTCGCAGGATACACATCGCGCACGATAGCCCGGCCTAGCGTAGGCGCACAACAAGCGCCCATGGCTTGGAAAAAGCGAAAGACGATTAACTGCTCAACGCTAACAGCCATAGCACAGCAAGCACTCATCACTACATATAAGGCTAAGCCACTCAATAATACGGGCTTACGACCAAAGCGATCAGACAAAGGCCCGCACACTAAGTGAAACAGGGAGAAACCTAATAAATAACTCGAGAGGGTGAGCTGGATGGCACTGATATTGGTATCAAAATATACTCGCATCGCCGGCATTGCCGGTAAGTATAAATCAATCGATAAAGGCCCTAGGGCAATAATAGCGGCCAGAATAAAAATCAAGCCTGGGGAAACTGCGCGCATAGCATACTCTAAAATAGAGAGAGTATACGCTTTAGCGCAATGAAAAAGACAGTTTAGCGCTGGTTTCTATACACAATGCAATTATTACTTAGATAAAATCCGCTCGCCAAACATCAACAAAAAAGCAAGCTAGAGGGAGCGGATCTTATTAGCGGCAAACTATCACTAACAACGCCGACAGATATTACTCTGCTGGAAAGTAACGCGAGATGGTATCGGCCACACACGCAGGCCTGTCTTGCCCCTCAACTTCCACAGTTACGCGCACTACTGACTGAATAGCCCCTTTAATTTCCTCCACGCTGATAATCTCACCCACGCCACGTATACGTGAGCCTGCGGTAACAGCCATCGGGAAACGTACTCTATCTAAGCCAACGTTAACGCCCATTTTTATGCCTTGCACATCGATCAATTGCGGCAAAAAATAGTTAACCAAAGCCAAGGTTAAATAGCCATGCGCCACACAAGCACCAAAAGGGCCATCTTTGGCTTTCTCAGGATCCACATGAATCCACTGATGATCACCTGTAGCATCCGCAAACAAATCAATACGGTCTTGCTCAATGGTCAACCAATCTGTAGCACCTAAAGATTGCCCTTGTTTGGCAGCTAACTCATGCGGGGTTTTAAATACGGTAGCCATTTCAATTCCTATGGAGAGTAAAAGTGGTGTATTCTAGCCTGTTCAAACAAGGGTTAAAAGTATAAGCCTGTAACTCAACCACTTAGCCTTAACAGTTTTACGGATCGCCACGATGAAAAAATATTGTTTACTGTTTTTACTGCTTGTCTCGCCATTGACCTTCGCGATTGGTATTGGCTCGCTTACTACCCATAGCGCACTGGGTGAGAAACTATTAGCTGAGGTGCCTTTGCTAAACGCTGAGCACTTAAGTAATAAAGAGATTTTGATCAGCATCGCATCTATTGAAGAGCATCAAACACTGCAAGTACCCTTTCACTACTTCTCGCATAGTTTACGCTTCACACTGGTACGTGAAGATGATGCCAAAGCGATTTTACTCATTAGCTCCACCCAGGTTGTTACTGAGCCTTATCTACAGTTTCTATTAAAAATAACCACACCTGAAGAGCGCCTGCTCAAAGAACTATCAACGTTAATCAATATGCCTCAGCCTTAGCAACAAGCCTTAGACTCCTAGGCTTCACTCCATCCCCACTACCGGCATAAGTCACAGTCCATGTATTTTTGTTCACATTCAGCGACACTTTAAGGTATCATCGCCGCCAATTTATTATAATTTGCACTGTGACTCCCGTTGCTCAACTTTCTTTTATGGTGCCGCCTTGGTTGGTTTTATGCGTTTTTCTATCCACAAAGCAATTTTAATCGCTTTTATAGCGACTTTCTTATCGGCCTGCGCTCTGGCGCCCGGCCAAAAAATGAATGCAAAAAAAATCAGCAATGACGGCTCTTTTGAAAGCGACCAAATAGAGCTTATTGAGATTACGCCGGATGTGATTCACAACTTACGCACACAGAAAATACATGCCAGCATCCCCGATGAACTACTACAGAACCAATCTTCGGACTATCATATTGGCCCTAGCGATGTGCTCTTTATCACTGTCTGGAATCACCCCGAACTCACAGTACCTGGCACACAGTTCAGCGGCAGCGACACCAACGGCCGTATTGTAAAACCTGATGGTAATTTGTTTTATCCCTATATTGGCAATATACAAGCTGCCGGTAAAACTACAGAAGAGCTACGTACTGAAATCAGCAAAAAACTGGCTGTCTATATAGAAAGCCCCCAAGTTGATGTTGGCGTATTAAACTACTTTAGCCAAAGAGTCACCTTATCCGGTGCCTTTTTACGCAGCCAAGCCGTACCCATTACTAATAAACCGCTCACCTTGCTAGAAGCCTTAGGTATAGGTCAAATCAACCCTGAGCTTGCTGATTTATCCTCCGTTCGTTTAACCCGTGATGGAAAGACGCACATCCTAGATATCTATGCACTGACACGTGAGCCTTCTTCTATTTATCAGGTTTACTTACAGGCTAACGATAGCATTCACCTACCCTATAATGATGAAAACAAAGTCTTCATCATGGGTGAAATTAACAAACCTCAAGCTTTAGCCATGAAATCTTCTAGCATCAATTTAACCGATGCAATCGGTACAGCCGGCGGCATGCAGCAGATTAGCGCGAAAGGACAAGACGTCTATATTATTCGTGGCGTTGACGACTTAAAGAGTGAAAAAGCTAAAATTTTCCAATTAAAAGCGAAATCACCCTCAGCCTTTATACTTGCTAACAACTTCGCTTTACAGGCGCAAGATGTCGTTTTTGTGGGTGCTTCGGGCGTAACGCGCTGGAACCGCGTAATCTCACAAATTATACCTACATTAAGTATACTAGGCTTAACTTCACGCGCTTGGCGTGATATTGATGATATTAGCGGTAGATAAACACAACCATGTTTAAGCGCGTACTCACTGTTTGTGTCGGTAATATTTGCCGTAGCCCTGCTGCAGCCTGCTTACTGCATGATAAGCTCAGTGATAAGGGTTTTACTATCAGCTCAGCGGGCCTTGCCGCCGTTGTCGGCAAACCCATGGATAAAACAGCCCATCAAGTATTAGAGCAACATGGCTATCAGTGGCAGCAGCATATCGCCCAACAGTTAGAGCGCCATCATATCGCTAATAACGACATTATACTGACGATGGAACAGCAGCATATAGACAGTATTTTAGCCATGGCTCCCGAAGCTAGAGGTAAGGTTTTTTTACTGGGAAAATGGATTAACAACCAAGAAATAACCGACCCTTATAGGCACTCGATTACTCTGCATGAACATGTATATACTCTTATAAAACAAGCAACCGACAGTTGGCTTAAACACCTTAGCTAGTACCTAATAACTATGAATATTCCTATCTCTCAGCATTCAACACCCGATGATAACGACGAAATCGATCTCCTCGCCTTATTCGGTACTCTATTAGATTACCGTTGGCTTATTATCTTAGTCACACTGGCTTTCAGCTTTTTAGGTATTGCTTACGCCTTATTAGCCACACCAATTTACCAAGCAAATGCCTTGATCCAAATCGAAGAGCGCAAAGGTGGCATTGCTGGCCTTGATGGCATGGAGGACTTATTCTCAGCAAAATCACAAGCCGGTACAGAGATAGAAATCCTTAAATCTCGCATGGTTATTGGCCAGGCGGTCGACGATTTAAATTTGCTTGTCACTGCAAAACCGCGCACCTTCCCTGTGATTGGCCAAGCAATTACTCGTCATTTCCAAGCTACAAAAGAAAACACACTAGCTAAGCCTTGGTTTGGCTTGTCACAGTTCGATTGGGGCGGTGCAAAAATTGACGTTTTCCAGTTCGAATTGAGCGGCTACTTACAAGGCAAGCCATTACAACTCATTGCCAAAAGTGATCAAACTTATAGCCTCTATTTCGAGGGTGAAAAACTCTTGCACGGGCAAGTAGGCGAATTAGTTGAAACGGATAATATAAAGCTACTTATTCAAACGTTGCACGCCAACCCAGGCACTGAATTTACTTTAGCTCACAGCAACCGTTTAAGAACGATAAAAACCTACCAAGGCCTGCTACAGGCCAGCGAAAAAGGTAAACAGTCAGGAATACTCAACCTCAGCTTAAATCACGCCAACGCACTATTTGCAAAGCAAATGCTGGATAAAATCGCCAATATCTACCTGCATCAAAACATTGCTCGCTTGTCTGCCGAAGCCTCCAATAGTTTGGACTTTTTAAGGAAGCAACTGCCCAACGTTCGTAAGGATATGGAACAAGCGGAGGAGAAAATGAACTCCTATCAGATATCAGCAAAATCTGCCGACATCTCACTTGAAACTCAGTCGATTTTAAACCAGCTCGTAAAACTTGAAACAGAGCTCTCCACACTCAAATTAAAGAGGCTAGAGATCGATAAGCTTTATACTAGCGAGCATCCTAGCTACCAAACGCTAATGAGCCAAATCAACTCCCTAGAAACCGATAAAACACAATTTGAAAAGCGTGTATCCACCTTGCCCGAGGTACAACAAGAGCTATTGCGCCTTAAACGTGATGTCGGCGTTAGCGCACAAATCTATATTCAATTGCTGCAAAAAGCGCAAGAATTGGATATAGCGCGCGCCAGCACCGTTGGTAATGTGCGTATTATCGACCATGCAGCTGTCGATACAGGTCGTCCAATTGCACCAAAAAAACACTTGATCGTTGTTATTGCTACTTTATTAGGTCTACTACTCTCGCTTGCCATCGCGGTTGTTCATAGTTTGTTTAGCCGCGGCGTAGAAAGTCCTGATGAGATAGAAGCATTGGATCTCGCTGTTTTTGCCAGCATACCCTTTAGTGCACAGCAAACGAATGTTCGTGATGCCAAAGTGAAAAACGGACATGAGCGATTTTTATTAAGCCTGAGCCATCCGACAGATCTTACCGTGGAATCTTTGCGCAGTTTACATACCAGCCTACACTTCACTGTTCCAGAATCCATCAATAATATTGTTATGATTTCAGGCCCTAGCCCGGCAGTGGGAAAAAGCTTTATTGCTGCCAACCTTGCGGTCGTCATGGCTCAGTCAGGGAAAAAAACCTTACTTATTGATGGCGATATGCGTAAAGGGCATCTGCATCGCTACTTTGGCCATAAGAACCAAGCCGGCTTATCCAGCCTTTTATCAGCACAATCAACGATAGAGGAATCGGTGCAGCGACAAGTTGTAGACAACCTCGACTTTGTCTCGCGTGGACCCTCACCACCCAACCCATCAGAGCTTTTACTTGCCCAACGCTTTAGCGATTTGATGCAAGATTTCGTCGCTCAGTACGATATCGTTATCATCGATACGCCACCGGTATTAGCGGTAGCCGATGCCTTAATCGTCGGTAAAATCGCTGGCAGCAGCCTGATG
>SMEQ01000158.1_pt1 | contig 21610 bp, 21 predicted proteins | sample 2456281 | NCBI WGS metagenome assembly SMEQ01 (sample SAMN10132596, study PRJNA489261) | soil metagenome | isolation source: day1 antibiotic-loamy sand soil ammended with raw manure from dairy cow... | place: USA | collected 2015-04-01
AATCCCTTCTTTTATCCACGGACGAAGCCACTCTTCGTGACGGTTCATCGGTAAAAACCAATGCGAAGTTGATTTCAAAACCGGCGTTTTTCCACTTAGAGTAGAAATCGGGTTAATCAATTCCGTTGGACTCAAATCGCTCCCGCATTTCTCGCACTGATCGCCGTATGCTCCAGGATTATGACATTTTGGACATTCACCTGTTACGTAACGATCAGCTAGAAACTGTTGGTATTCTTCATCAAAATACTGATCGGTAACTTCTTCCACAAATTTTCCGTTTTCATTCAGCTTCAAGAAGAAATCTTGTGCCGTTTTGTGGTGTAATTCGGTCGAAGTTCGGTGAAAAATATCGAAAGAGATATCAAATCTCTTAAAAGAATCCCCAATAATCGTATGATATTTGTCCACAATTTCTTGCGGTGTAATCCCTTCTTTCTTTGCACGCAAGGTGATAGCAGCACCATGTTCATCACTTCCGCAGATGAAAGCAACATCGTGTTGATTCATTCGCAAGAAACGAACAAAAATATCTGCAGGTAAATAAACACCTGCAACGTGTCCTAAATGAAGTGGACCATTGGCATAAGGCAAAGCTGCGGTTACGGTATATCTCGATTTTATCATGGAATTCTCATTGAACCGCAAATGTAACGATTTTCAGTTGTGTATGGGTATTTCTAACTCGTGAATAATTCATAAATATCACGATAATTTAACTTATTCTCGGCGAAAAGCGTTGCATTTTTCCGTACCTTTCATAAAATAAATATTCATCTTAAAAACACATATAATGGAAAAAGTAACCTTACATGGAGATCCGATTTCTATCTCTGGAAAATTACCTGAAAATGGAACAAAAGCACCCGAGTTCAATTTAACAAAAGCAGACTTAAGCAAAACAAATCTAGCTGCTTACGAAGGTTCAAAAGTGATTTTAAACATCTTCCCAAGTATTGATACCGGTGTTTGTGCATCTTCAGTCCGCCATTTCAACGAGAGTGCATCCAAACTAGACAACACAAAAGTTTTGTGTATTTCAAAAGATCTTCCATTCGCACAAGCCCGTTTTTGTGGTGCTGAAGGAATCAAAAATGTAGAAATGTTATCTGACTTCTCAAACGGTCAGTTTGGAAAAGATTATGGTTTAGAAATGACCGAAGGTCCACTTTCTCCACTTCACGCAAGAGCAGTCATCGCATTGGATGAGAATCACAGAATAATTTACTCTGAACTCGTTCCGGAAATTGTTCAAGAGCCCAACTATGAAGCTGCATTGAACGCAATTAAATAACAAAAAAGCACCGCTGAATTAATAAACCAGCGGTGCTTTTAATACTTGACTAAAATATCACCGTACCAACATCTGAAAACCTTTCCCATGAACATTCATGATCTCAATGTTTTCGTCCTCTTTTAACAACTTTCTCAATTTGGCGATGTAAACATCCATGCTTCTTCCGTTGAAGTAATTATCATCGCCCCAAACAGCTCTTAGGGTCGCTTGTCGATCCAACACTTCGTTTTGATTTTTACACAGTAAATGCAACAACTGATTTTCTTTGGTTGTCAATTTGATTGGATCCGGAGCGCTGGTGTACAACAATCGAGAAATCGGATCGTATTTAATCTTGCCGATTTCATAAAACTCCGCCTCTTCTGTGTTGACATCCGTGCGACGAAGAATGGCTTCAATGCGCGCCAACAATTCATCCATGGAGAAAGGTTTGGTCATATAATCATCTCCTCCAGCAGCAAACCCTTCTAATTTATTGTCTTTCATAGATTTAGCTGTTAGAAATAAAATTGGCACCTTTTTATCCAATTCTCTAATTTCTTTTGCCAGTGTAAAGCCATCCATTTCGGGCATCATTACATCAAAAATGCAAAAATCGAAAGAAGAGGAGTTGAATCGCTCAAATGCAATTTTTCCATTGCGAACCAATTCTACGTGGTATCCTTTTGTTCTTAAAAAAGAGTGCAATAACAACCCTAAGTTGTCATCGTCTTCTGCTAGTAAAATGTTTATTTTTCTATTCATTTTAAATCATTGTTATTGTAAATTCTGATCCTTTATTTGCTTTGCTTCGTACCTTTATTTCCCAGTGATGGGACTTCACTATGGAGTCTACGTAATTTAACCCGAGTCCAAATCCTTTTACATTGTGAACGTTTCCCGTTGGAACTCTGTACAATTTATCAAAAATTTTCGAGATGTGCTCATTATTTATTCCAATTCCCGAATCCATAACGCTCAAAACTGCTCCTGTATTTTCTTTTCTTAAAATAATTTTAATTACCGGATTTCCATTGCTGTATTTGATTGCGTTATCAATTAGCTTTAAAATCATTTGCGAGGTATGAAGTCGATCACATTCGATGAAAACATCTTCGTTTGGAATGTCCAAAGTGAAAACTCCGTTCAGAGCTTCGATTCGTTGACTTGCAAGCTGGGCAATTACTCGCACGATTTCAGAAAGGTTGTTTTCCTCTATTTCTAAGTTCAGCCCTCCTTGATCCATGAGTGAACTTTGTATCACAGACTCTACCAAAGTACTCAGTCGATTATTTTCAGAAACAATCATTCTGATCAATGGAAGCATGTCATCGGGATTGCTTTTCGACATGTCTTTATCCTCTAAGGCTTGACATGCGAGTGAAATCGTAGATATCGGAGTCTTAAATTCATGTGTGATATTTGAAATAAAATCATTTTTCAATTCACTCAATTGTTTTTGCCTGATGATTGTTCGAAACATGAATGCAAGGGTTATAAAAATGATAATAACCAAACCGATGCTAATAATAAAAACTCCTATAATCTGCTTTACCAAGAATGTTGTTTTAGACTCAAAATCAATTGCTAAAAACACTTTTTCCTCCAAAACATTTCCCGGAAAAATGTTCGTGTAAATCAAATCCGAGGTATCAACCTGGGTGGTGTATGCGTCAGTTGTTATTTCAAATTCAATTGGATTTAATTTCTCATCCAAAATCGAGAATTGAAATTTCGCTGGTAAGTTAGACCGTTTGACTTCGCTAGACAAAATGGAATCCAACAATTCTAGGTTAATTCTTTCGTTTGGAGATTGATAGCCATTCTCTCGAAAGACTTGCAACAACATCGAACTGATGTATTTTGATTTTCTGAAAATTTGATCCATGACACGCTCATCGAGCTGCTCAGACATTTCATACGAAGTGTTTTCTGGAAACGCTCCAGATTCTCGATTAAAAACTTGACTTACTTCTCTTACGTCTCTGGCCATCACCCTGTGTTCAGCAGAAACGCCTGAAATAGAGTCGTGGGATTGCCCTTTAATAATCAAGTACTTCTCCACTTTGCCATTTCGAATTAAGTTGGTATCCTTAATGTCAATCGACTTATTGACGGCAAGTAAATTTTTAAATTCTTCTTTTAGTATTTGCTTGTACTCTTCTCCAAAGTCCTTTTGATTGAGGCTGAGGTAGCGATTGTAGTCATTTGCTTTGTCATACAACAACACCGTTCTTTCGGCCAAAGAAATGGTTTTATCACGTAGTTGATCTGATTTTTTGTCGTAAAGTTGAGTTACTTGAAAAAATTGAATCAACAACAAAGCCATTACTGCAACAGCAACCAAGGTGATGATTAAATTAATTCGAATGTTCTTCACTTTTAAATTTTACTCTAAAATAGTACAATTCAAAAGCCACGAGCCGATGCTTAACCTTTTTTAACAGCCAACAAATTCATTTGCAAAGTGAATCGCCCCTTTGCAAGGCCTCCTTTTAGAAAAACCATTTAAATGCAGCAATTCCTAGAAGTAGGGTGCCGATATAAATGAATTCGGGAAAGACAATAAAGGAAGAGAGAAACAAAAAACCCAAAGCAGCAAGTAAGGTCATCCACGAAAAGAAAAAATGTGTTTTCCAATTGTCAGTTGCTGAAATTTGGCTAAACTTTCCGTTCATCAAAAACTGCATTTTATATTGTGCATATCCGCCATAAATCACCAATGGGAATAACAAAAACCCTTGAGGAATTCCCATTTCTTTGTAAGATAAAAACTCCCACGTTTCACGGTTAAAATCAAAAGGACCAATCAAAGGCAGTCCTGAGAAAATAAAAATGATCGTGAAAATAAAGAGCAACAGCGTTGATAACACCTGTTTAGTTGGGAAAAAATACGGTGTATTTCGATAATCAATAATTTTTCGGTGCTTTACAAAAGTAAATGTCAAGAAAACCAGATAATCCAACAAGAAAAAAAGCAGAATGAAGTAAAATCCCCAGTCCCAAAAGAAATATCCCAACAGGGGAATAGCAATTTCAGCGACCAGTTGAAAGAATTTGAAATGAATTGGTTTTATTTGCATTTCAAGATTGCTTTTTGAGAAAGCTCATATTCTGGGTTGTATTTCAATGCTTTTTTAAACGCGTAATAAGCCTCTCCTTTTTCTCCTCGGTCTAAATAAACAACACCCATGTTGTGGTGTGCCTTCACAAAATCTGGTTGTAATTCAATGGCTGCTTTGTAGAAAAAAATCGCACTATCTGGCTGACTTTGGTGAAACTGTTTGATGTATCCTTGGTTGAAAAATGCCAAATAATAATTGTTATCCACTTCTACCAAATGGCGGTATTCACTCAATGCTTCTGGGTATTTTTCGATAGCTTGTAAAGAGTACGCCAAACCGTACAACGCATCGGTTGATGTGGGCTCCAAGATCGTTGCTGTTTTAAAATACTCCATTGCTCTTGGGTAATCATTCGTTTCAGCATACAGCCAACCCAACTGCAGATAACCCATAAAAAACTCAGGGTCTTGTTGCACCGCCGTTTCAAAGGAAGATTTTGCCAACTTGTAATTTCCAAGCGCTCGGTAGTTCATTCCTTTCATGGTGTATGCATCTCGGTACTTATTGTCGATTCTCAAAATTTCGTTCAGGCTCTTGAAAGATTGATCGTATGCTCCTTGAATGGTGTAGGTGGTTGCCAAGTCCATTAAAGCCTCTTTATTAGCTGGTTCTTTTTTAGTAATGTAAATTAAGTGTTTTTGTGCAATTTCAACATCAGCAGTTGAACGTTCCACTCGATTTACCAAAGAAGAAGCGTAAAGAAAGCGAACATGTAAATTGGTAGAATCCAATCGAAAAGCTTTTGCAGCTAGAGGCAAAGATTCTGTGGTTCTTAAATCCTTCAAAAGAACATCGCTGTACTCAATCAAAAGTGGTAAACTATCCGGATACAATTGAACCAAACTATCCAAATTGGAGGTAGTCGGTTTGTTTTCGATGGTTTTTTCTCCGCAACTAGCGAACAAGTATAAAATGATGAAAAGAGATGTAATGCGCATATCAGTTTTTTATAATTACAAATATAAGGGTTAAAAACTAGAATCTATTTTACTAGAAATCTATTGGACGAGGCAAGAACTCGTGGAGACAAGGTCAACTGAAAACTCAATCTGACTTTAAGAACTGTTGTTCAGTGGCTTTGAATTTTTTTAGCCTGTATTCCAAGGTAATGAAACTGGCACAAATTGCCCAAATTGGAACGGAAGCTTTGTCTGTATCTAAATAGTTATTGAGTGTTCCGTGAACAAAATAGGTTGTTAAAGCTAGAATCATGGCTAAAATTAAAACCCTAAACTCCGTGTCTTCCTTTGGCCAAGCGTGGTAAAGTTTGATTCCCTTGTAGAAGATTGCATAAACCAATGCTAAAATTGCGACCAAACCAAATATCCCCATTTCTGCCATCGCACCCAAATACTCGCTGTGCGCATTGCCTCCATCTCCAAAATTGGTCGAGATAATTGTTAAATTTTCGGGTCTTTGAAAACGAGCGTATTCAAAAGCGTAAGTTCCTGGTCCAAAACCTACCCACGGTCTTTCATTGAACATGTCAATGGCACAGGTCCATCGATTGATTCGCTCTAAATTGGATGCGTCCGTCGTCACGTTAACAGCACTCTGAATTCGCTGTTCAAAATTTTCTGTGGTGTGCTCGTACTTATTCTTTGCTAGGCGCTGCTCAATGGAAGTCCATGAGAAGAAAATAAATATTCCAATGACGGCACCCAAAGAAAGCAACCAACGAAATTTAATTTTAAAATGAATGAATCCCCAAACAATGACCGCTGCCACTACACTTAACCATGCGGCGCGGGTGTATGAGAAGTAAAGCGCAATGAAATTAATGACCATAAATCCGATGAGAATGACCTGTACCAACAATCCGTGTTTTTTTGAAAAATACAGACCAATCAACAAGGGTACAATGAATGCGACCATCGCGCCATAAATGGTGTGATCTTTAAAAAATGGCCACATCACCCAGTGACTTTCTTTTTCGCCAAAATCATAAGTCGCATGTACAACCAAGGTATAAACCATCGCAATCACCATTCCGATAATAAACAACCAGAGAAAGGCTCGAATGTTTGACTTTTTAAGGAAGACATTCGCTCCATAAAAAAGTACTGGAATGACAAACCACAATTTCACCAATAAAAACTTAAAGGACACAACGGGTATTTCACTGGTTAATGAAGTAATGAAAATCCAGAGTAAATATAAGCTAACCGTCCATACCAAGGTATCCTTCCACAAGAAGTTAGGGAGAACGGGTTTTCGGATTTGCTGCATCAATAAATACAACATCAACCCAAACAACAAGGGCTCAGTTGGAACGAATAAACCAAATCCATCGGTCATTTGTTCAATATTGAACGACAAGGGGGTTAGTAAGAAAAGAGATAAAAATAGTTTTTCCGTTTGGAAAATCGCAAAATAGATCGCCAATAAAACAAGTGGGATTGCAAAGAAAATCAATTGATCTTCCCAAATCAAATAAACAGCGAGTAAAGCAAACAATACTCCTGCTTGAATCAACAATCGATTTAGGCGGGTAGATTCCACTATGCTACTTTTTTAAGTTCTCTGATTTTCGCAGATAACAAAAGGAAGAATATCATGAAAATGAACGAAGACAAAGTGGCTACAACCACGATGATTGCTTTTTTAGGTTTGGCCTTCTTATCGGCAACTACGGCATTTTCAACAATGAACTTGTGGTTAAAATCTGAGTATGCATCAGATTCAGCTTGCTCGTATGCCACTTCAAAATCGGATAATTTTACTATTTTTTCATCGCGAAGCATGGTCAACCCATCGTATTCGGCACCATATTTCATGTTAACATCAATTTTATTTTTGAAAAACACTTTGTCCTCCGTGCTTTTAGCAGCATTGAAAGCAGCAAACAAATTGGCACGACCTTCAGATGTAATTACACCCAAAGCAGATAAAGAGTCCAGTTGATTGCTAATTTCTTTCACAGATTCCTCAATCATTTTCTTCTTTCTAATGTTGATTTCAAAAGCAGGGATGGTCCGATCTTTAATCATGTCGTTTTTAACGGTGTCGATTAATTCCACAATTTTATTAGCGATTTCTGCAGCTAACTCTTTGTCTTTATCCAACACGTCAATTTGAATAGACCCGTAGCGGGTTCGGGTAAATTTGATGTGCTTCCCGTATTCTTTCCCCAATTTATAGTATTTATTTGGATCTGTTTGCTTGATTTCATAATGGTTAAACAAATCGTATCGATTCACAATGACGTCACGAATACGAGAAGACTGAAGAATTTGAATCATTTGCTCGGCTTGTTCCTCCACGCCAAAATCCATCGATGATGCTTTTGCATTTCTTTGTTCGGAGAATGAAACCGTACTGGTTGCAGTTGGAAAAACAATTGCAGTTGACAAAAACAAAGGTGTCAGCAAGAAAGACACGGCGATTGATACAACCGCAACAACACCCGTCACCAAGGCTAAAATTTTTCTTTTTGACCAAATAAAGAGAATCAAATTGACATCAGTTTGCTCTCTTTCTACATTTTCATTTTTCATGAAGTATTCTATTTTTAGGTTATTTGATTCGCATTTTGCTTACATATCCAATGCAGTAGATAACTGCAAATGCTGTGTTTTATTGTCTTTTGAGAATTTCTCTATTTGTAAAAATTCATCTCTTGAATGTATTTTTCGACCGGTTCTGTCAGTAAATACCTGACATCCTTTCCTTCTTTAATTGCATTTCTTACAAAGGAGGAGGATACTTTCATCACCGGCGCATCATAGCAAAAGTGCACCTTGGGATTTTGATCCAATAAATTCTCAAATCGATTGCCAATCTTTTGAACTTCTTCTTCCTCTTGAATGGTCAAAACTCTTGGATAAACAAACAACTGGTGATTTTCTAATATTTTTTCGTGGTTGTACCACTTGTGAAAAGTTCGCAAATTATCTTCCCCCATGATGAGTGAAAATTCGTTGTTTGGATACTTCTCTCTCAAATGTGCCAAAGTAGTAGCCGTATAATTCGGTTTTGGCAATTTAAACTCAACGTCGCTTACTCGCAATTTTTCATTGTCGTCAATCGCAACACGAACGAGCGCCAAACGGTGATAATCTGCCAAGAGCGAAGATTTCGCTTTGAGAGGATTTTGAGGGGTTACCATGAGCCATACTTGGTCCAAGTCGGTATAATCTGCCATGTAATTCGCAATGACCAAGTGTCCCACGTGAATCGGGTTGAACGTACCAAAATAAAGCCCAATTTTCATATTAATTCGCTAAAAAGTTAGACACCAACTGTTCGGCTTCTTCAAATGCCGTTTCCAGATTTTCGTTCAACAAAACTTGATCGAAATGAACACTTTCTGCCAATTCTTGCTTGGCCTTCGCCATGCGCATTTGAATTTTCTCTTCTGTTTCGGTACTTCTATAACGCAATCTATTTTCTAATTCTCCCTCGTTTGGAGGTTGAACAAAAATAGCCAATGCTTGATCCCCAAAACGCTTTTTGATGTTTAATCCACCTACTACATCCACGTCAAAAATAACCGTTTTACCATTTGCCCAAATGCGTTCAATCTCACTGCTCATCGTTCCGTAGAAGTTATCCTTATACACTTCTTCCCATTCAATGAACGCATTCTCTTCGATGGCTTTCTTGAATGTTTCAAGTCCTAAAAAATAATAATCTTTTCCATCTATTTCTCCTTTTCGAGGAGCTCTGCTGCAGGCAGAAATTGAAAACTCCAAACGGGGGTCAACTTCCAATAAATGTCGAACAATGGTTGTTTTACCAGCACCGGATGGCGCTGAAAAAATGATGCATTTGCCCGTCTTACTTAACTTATTCATTCAAAAATGCTTTTACAAAGTGTTGAGCACTTGTTCTTTAATTTTTTCTAAACTGTCTTTCATTTCTACTACTATTTTCTGTAGTTCAACGTGATAGCTTTTACTTCCCAATGTGTTGATTTCACGACCAATTTCTTGGGTGATGAATCCTAGTTTTTTACCTGCTGAGGGCAACACCATGGTTTCTAAGAAGTAATCTAAATGATTCGAAAGTCTCATTTTTTCCTCCGTCACGTCTAACTTTTCAATGTAATAGATCAACTCTTGCTGGAATCGGTTTTCATCGTAGTTAACCGCTTGAATTTCTTCCAATCCTTTTTGCATTCGGTCGCGGATGGTGTCGATGCGCAAATTTTCGTACGCTGGAACACGTGCCAATAAGTTTTTAATCTCGTGGATTCGTTCCGTGAATTCTTTTTCCAGTGCCAGACCTTCTTGACGGCGAAAGTTATTTAAATGATTGCAAGCTTCTTCCACCAGGTTATTCAAAAACTCAGATTCTGCTTCCGAAATCTCATCTTTGGATTGAATGAAAATGTCGGGCATCTTTAAAATCAAAGACAAGTAATCTACGTCCTCTTGCTGGATGATTTCATTGGTTTTCTGAAGGTCTTGGAAATACGCCGTAGCCAGGTCTTTATTGACTTCAACTGATTTGGCAACGCCTGTGCTTTCGACAACCAGGTTCACATCTACTTTACCGCGATCCAACATGGAAGTGATTTTTTGTCTTAACTCCAATTCTTTCTCCCGGTATGAGCTCGCAATTCGAATATACAAATCCATGCTTTTGCTATTCAGTGCCTTCATTTCAACACTTACTTTTTTTCCTTCAAAAGTCCCGGTAGCTTTTCCGTAACCTGTCATTGAATGCAACATAACTTTTTTTTTAAATTATCAGAATCACTTCCACTTGGAAACGATTCTTTTTTCAACCTTCTTTCTAAATTTCTTAATCACTCCTTCTCTGGAACTAATCCCTCCAACCTTGATCAAGTCATAGCCAACTACCTCCCCATTTCTGTAGAAAAGAAATTCAAAACTAATGGACGAAATTTCGTCTCGATACAAGGGAAACATGTGTCCGCTGTTTAATTCATCCTTGAGGTTCATGTAATTCTTTGCGGGTTTAAATTTTCGATCGTATCCACGAACAGAAACCAAGACATACGTATCAAATCCTTTTTCTTTTAGTACCGCTTGAATGGAGTCATTCGCGAGCTGAGAAACCGATGAGCCTTCTTTCAAAACATTCAGTGAAGCAATGGATTTAACTCCGTTTCTCGTCAACATTTCTGTTAGATTAATTTCCATCGTAAAACGATCTTCAGTCTTGTCTAATTGACCGACAACGATTACATTTTGCAGCTGAAGGTTGTTTGTTTGAGCGACTCCATTGATGGAAATAAACAGAATCAGAATAGATAAAAAACGCATAGTTTCGGGTTTTTAAATTAAAAAATTTCAGATGCAATCGCCTTCACAGAAGATGAATCTGACATGGTGTAAAAATGCAATCCTGGTACTCCAGCAGCTTTCAAGTCTTTGGCTTGCTGAATTCCCCATTCAACTCCAAGTTGTTGAACAGCTTCGTTTGTTTTGCATTTCAAAACTTCGTTAGCCAGTGTGTCTGGGATATCGATGTTGAAAAACTTCGGGAGAAAAGTTGCGTGTTGCAATGTTTTCAGCGGTTTTAATCCTGGAATAATTGGAACATGAATATCCATATCACGACAGCTTTTCACAAAGTCAAAGTATTTCTGATTGTCAAAAAACATTTGTGTCACAATGTAGGACGCTCCAGCATCGACTTTTTCTTTCAAATATTTCAAATCGGTAGATAAATTCATCGCTTCGAAGTGTTTTTCAGGATACCCCGCAGCGCCAATGCAAAAGTTGGTCGGCTCCAAGTTGTAGTCTTCTGACAAATATTTCCCTTGATTCATTTCTACAATTTGATCAATCAATTCTCTCGCATAACGATGACCATCTGGATGAGGCCTGAATGAAGTCTCTGTTTTAATGGGATCCCCACGCAAAGCAAGAACGTTATCAATGCCTAAAAATTGCAAGTCAATCAAAGCATTCTCTGTTTCTTCTTTGCTAAATCCACCACAAATTAAATGTGGAATGGCATCTACTTGATACTTGTTCATGATGGCAGCACAAATCCCAACTGTTCCCGGTCGTTTTCGGATGGAAATTTTTTTCAACAAACCTTCGTTTCGTTCCTTGTAAATATACTCTTCACGGTGATACGTCACGTTGATGTACTTCGGCTTAAACTCCATCAAAGGATCAATTCCATCGTAAATCGACTGAATGCTCTTTCCTTTCAGAGGAGGTAATATTTCAAATGAAAATAGGGTTGATTTAGCGTTCTTCAGATGATCGATTACTTTCATTTAATTCTCCGGATTTTTTTTGAGACACAAAGATAGTTAAATCAAGACAACGAAGCTTGTAAGTCTAGATATGTTTTAGGAATTCAAGCTGAAAAAATCAGCCGTCAATTCCTTAAATTCAGGAATTAAGACTCTTTCCAATCAAACCGCTTCCATTCGTAGGGGAAAATGTCAGCCAATTCGCCCGAATAATAAAACTCATAGGCAACCGAACCAAAGGTATATTCTCGATCGTAAATCATGTAATTCGATCCCCCGACATTCGGGTTTTTCTTTGGAATCGATCGTTGATATCCCAAGTTGAAAAGCGATGCTAATATCTCAGGTCGCTCATCTATCGGGAAACCTGCCTTCTCCCATTGTGTTTTAATTTGTTTCAAATAAATTGCCGTGTACAAATAAGAATAGTAATGGTTTTTAAATTGAACCAATCGTTTCAGACGAACATTCATCGTATCATTGACATTGTTTCGATAGGAGGTCAAAGAGTCGTAATCCAACAAATGCGCGTATTGATCTCCCAAGTAATAAACTGAATTCGGATCTTTTAGGTAGTTCTCGATTTTCATCGCTGTACTTTCCTTGATTCCAGTTACTCCGTAGGATAAATTTGCTTCCAAAGCCAAAACTTTTAAGGGTCCGATATACCTTTTATACGATTCTCTGTTAGAATTAAACAAACGGATTTGTTCACCGACCAAACAAGCAACGATCAATCTTCCTTCTACGCCAGTAACTTTGGCGACCGAATCAATGTATTTTTTATCTTTCGCTACGGCGATTTTAAAATCTTGCCATTCTGCAATGTTCATCCATTGATAAGCGCTCAGTGCTGTGGTTTTCTCGCTACTGATTCGTTTTGCTAATTTTCTTTTTGCTTGCTGATATGCTTTGTGATCGATCAACTGTAAATCAATTGCATCCAGCATTTGAAGAGCAATTTTTTCATCTTTGTTGTTCTCGAAGATGGTTTGAATGTATTGTGCGTTGGTTGGATAAAAGTCATTCAATACAATGATGCGGTTCAACACTTCGTATTTGTGCTTCATCATTGATGCACTGTCAATCTTGAAAGATTGATTGTATTTGTCGCTCATTTCTTGAAAATAGCGGTTGTTTTTATCAATGCTTCCCGAGTGATTGGTTAGCTTGAATTTCATAGCAAAATAAGTACCTGTAAGAAAAAACCCATAAATGGCAAATGCATACAGTACGATTAAGTACGGAATACGAACAACCTTCTTCTTAAAAAATTTCATGTAAAAATTTAATTAGCGGTCAAAATTAGATATAAATTTTGATGCAGAATCATCTTTGTGAAAATATTCAGAAAGCTTTTGAAACCAAACGTTTAAGACAAGATATAAACCAATGAAAAGATGGAGATTGAAACCCATAAAATCACTGCAAATAAAATGGGTTTAATTCCAATGGATTTTAAATCTTTAAAAGAAATTGTGGTTCCAACTAAGAATAAAGTCAGGACCAAAAGACGTTTAGAAATCAGCACGATGTTTTCACTGATGAAGGAAGGAATGTTTACAAAACTATTTAAAATGATGACTCCGATGAAAATCAAGATGAAATACGGAACCTTAATTTTCTCACCCTTTACCTTAAAAAGAAACATCGAAAAGATAGAAAGAGGAATGATCCACAAAGTTCTCGCAAGCTTTACAGTGGTCGCCGTTTGTAGTGCTTCATCTCCATACTCCAATGCTGCTCCAACAACCGAGCTGGTATCGTGAATGGCGATTGCGCTCCACAAACCAAATTGGTTTTGCGTCATTTCAAAAAAATGTCCCAAGGTAGGAAAAACCAGCAACGCAACTGAATTTAAGAAAAACACAACTGCCAACGCAATGCTAATTGTTTTTGCATCTGCCTTAATGATTGGTGAAACAGCAGCAATGGCACTTCCCCCACAAATTGCTGTTCCTGAACTGATCAAATGTCCGAGTTTGCGATCTACTTTCAAAAGTTTAATTAACAACATTCCCAAAACGAGGGTCAAAACAATAGAAAGAAAAGTCAATGTAAATCCGTCTTTACTGGTTTTGATGGTCTCCACTAATTCCATCCCGAACCCCAATCCAACAATTGCTATTTTCAGCAAGTAATTAATTCCTTTGCGTGTTTGCGCCATGAATGGATTTTCAAAAACAGAGGCAAAAACAAATCCTAAAATCAATGCTATGGGACTGGTGATAAATCCTGAAAGTGCAAGAATTATGATCAGAAAAAATACAACTTTAGAAATTTGTTGTTTCATGGAAAACAAGTTTGGTGGAATACAAAGCTAAGGTCTAAAAAGACTTATTCAAAACAAAAGTAACACATCAAGGTTAATGAATCGTTATAATTTTAGAAATAAAGTTGTTCGGATAAATTCGCTCGTCAAAAGCTTATTTTGAGCACTTTACAATTGTAAAAGTCTGCTACTTTTGTTACTAAACAGTTGCTATTATTTTGTTATACCGTGTTGAAAACATCGCTCCCTGGAGCTTTTGAAAACGATTTTTTTTCTTTGATTGAATACTTAAAGTGTAAGTTATTGGAGTAATTCACTCAACGTTTCTACCAAATTTCGAGCGCCTTTTTGAAAATGGAAAGTGTGTATTCCCGCTTTTTTAGCACCCTCAATATGCTGCAAGGTGTCGTCAATAAAAAGTGTTTTTTCTCGATTTAAATCATTTTCAGCACACACTTTTTCAAAGATATCCAATTCTGGCTTGCGCAGGTTTACTTCTGAAGAGTAATATACTTTTTCAAAAAATGGTGCTAGGGTATCTTCGGAAATAGTCTGACTCAGTTTGCGGTGGAAGTGTTGAATGTGAATTTCGTTGGTATTACTCAGCAAAAAAATGCGGTATTTCACTTTCAAAGACCTTAACAGCGCTAGGTTCTCGACTGGAAATTCTAAAATCATCGCATTCCAAGCAGCAACAACCTGATTGGGTGTTGTTCCTGCGGGTAGGTAATCCAATAGCGCATTGACAAAATAAGAAGGTGAACACAGTCCTTTTTCAAATCGATCAAATAAGCCCGTTTGTTGAGCTTGTGAATACATTTCGTCAAAATTAACCAGTCCCAGATCTTGGAAAGCTTGAGAAGTTAAGTTGTAATCCAAATGAATGATGACACCACCTAAATCAAATATGATATTTTCTATCTTTTGTTTCACTATTTCACGCGTAATTTTTGTCCAACAGTAATTCGATCTGGTCGCACACCCGGATTCAACTTCTGCAATTGAGAAATGGAGAGTTTGTAGTGTGATGCGATTCTTCCGAAAAACTCTCCTTTTCTAACCGTGTGAAACTGTTTAGCAGGTACTTTTGTCGGTGTTGGAATTGCTTTGGGTGCGGGAACCGATATTTCCTTGCCGATTTGAATTACCGTAAATATCTTTAGACGTTGACCAATATTGATCCAATTGTCTTTCAAGCCGTTCCACAGCCGAATGTCTTCGACAGTTACGTCATATTTTTGAGAGATTAAATTTAATCCTTCATTGCGTTCAACCGTATGGTAAATCACAACGGTTGTATCAACCACTTCCGTCTTTTTAACCATGACTACTTCGGCTATTTCTTCCGTTTCCTCAACCTTACTGGTTGAGGAAGATTTTTTTCCAGATCCATAGTTAGCATCTTCCAAAACGTATAAGAAATCCTCTAAACTGACCAGCTTTCCAATTTTCTCCAAAGGACCAGAAACACATTGTGTTGGTGTTGAAAAAGGAATATACGTTGCTTTGTAAACTGGGTTGAATAGTTTAATTTCATCCACCTCCCAGTCGACGAGTTGAGAAATGGTTGACATGTGCACACCTTTCGAGAGGCAAATGGTATCTAATTGATAAAAATGAGTTTTGGCTTCTGCTGGTTTGATATTGTGCTCAGCATGATATGTGAACAAGTAAGTAGCAGCAATGAAGTTTGGAACATATCCTTGTGTTTCTCTGGGTAAAAAGGGTCTGATTTCCCAATAGGTTAACTTTCCACCTGATCGACGAATTGCTTTATTTACATTTCCTGGACCAGCGTTATAAGCCGCCAAGGCCAAGTTCCAATCGTTGTAGGTGCCGTGTAGTTTCTTCAAATACCTACACGCTGCATCGGTTGATTTCTCAGGATCCATTCGCTCATCTACGTATGAATTGTCTTTCAATCCAAACATTTTTCCTGTACCGTACATGAATTGCCACAAACCCAACGCTCCCGCTCGAGATTTAACTTGGGGTCTTAATCCACTTTCAATAACCGATAAGTATTTTAATTCTTTTGGCAGATCGTATTTAGCTAAATACGCTTCGTACATTTCAAAGTAAAGCGCCGATCTTCCCATTACGATTTTTGTAAAATTCCTTCTGTTCTTAGCGAAAAAGCGAATTACCGAAAGGGTGGTTGGATTACACGCTAATTTAAAAGTGCTTGTTTCGTTGATTTTTTGTATCCGTTGGCAATAAACCTCATCTGAAAAATCAGGAATATAACTGGGCTCATATTCCAACGCGTTGATTATGGAGTCAAAATTAGATTGATTGGCATAGTCTGCATAAAAAGCATTGAGCGTTTCATCAATCATCTGAATAAAGGCCTCACTGCTCAAACTATCTTTTGGTGCAGACTTTGGTTTTCTTGTTTGAGAAAAGGATGTTAAAAATATACTTAAACTAAAAACGAGAAGTAACCAATATTTCATATTTAAAATGTGCTTTATGGAGGGTTATCAGTAATTATGCGTCGCTCGGATTCGAAGCAATGGCTTCTAATTGAGCCGAGAAATCGAACAATTCGTTTTCTCTAAAAGGTGCGGCCATCAGTTGAATACCAAAAGGCAAGTTCTTCGCTGTTTTACCCATTGGCAAAGAGATGGCTGGATTACCAGTTAAATTGGCATGAACCGTGTAAATGTCTTGTAAATACATCTGAATTGGATCAGAAACTGCATTCAAATCAAAGGCAGTAGCCGGTGTTGTTGGCGTCAAGATAAAATCAAATTGCTCAAAAATTTGTTTTGTTTTGTTTTGCAACACGCGTCTCACCTTTTGACCTTTTGTATAATATGCATCGTAGAATTCGTTCGAAAGAACAAACGTTCCGGCCATGATTCTTCGTTTAACTTCTGGACCAAATCCTTCAGAGCGCGATTGTTTATAGGTATTGTCAACCCCTTGTGCATTGGGTGAACGGTATCCGTAATGAACACCATCAAAGCGCGAAAGGTTGGAAGAAGCTTCTGCTGTTGTCAAAACATAGTACGTTGGTACCATGTAATCCAAATACGGGAAAGACACCGGCTCCACTTGATGACCATCCTTTTTTAATTTAGCGATTACATCCAACATTTTCTCCTTTACTTCCGAATCAATTCCGTCAATTTCAAAAACCTCTTGGATGTAGGCTACTTTCTGTTTGTTATTTGTAAGCTGAGCCGAATAGCTACCGACTTCTTTTGAGGAAGAGGTACTGTCGAATTCGTCTGCACCTGCCATGATTTCAGTTACCAATGCAGTGTCCTCCAGAGAATTTGCTATCACTCCAATTTGATCAAATGAAGAAGCGTAGGCAATCAATCCATAACGACTGATTCTACCGTATGTTGGCTTTATTCCGTATGTACCTGTAAAAGATGCTGGTTGACGAATGGATCCACCCGTATCGCTTGCCAAGGCAACAGTACACAGTTGCGCAGCTACTGCAGCCGCAGATCCGCCAGAAGAACCTCCTGGAACTTTACTGGTATTGATTGGGTTTTTAACGGGCCCAAATGCTGAGTTTTCATTCGAGCTTCCCATTGCAAATTCGTCACAATTCAGTCGACCGATTACAACCGCATCTTCATCTAACAAGCGCTGAAGTGCAGTTGCCGTATAGAGTGACTCAAAACCTTCTAAAATTTTTGATGCCGCACTCACTTTGTGGTTTCGGTAACAAATGTTGTCCTTGATTCCCACAATTAAACCCGCAAGTCTTCCTGCGGTTCCTGCTTTTATTTTTTCATCAACTAATTTCGCTTGTTGACGAGCAGAAGACTCAAAAACTTCCAAGAAAGCATTTAGGTCTTGTTGTGCTTCAATTCTGCGAAGGTAAACTTCCAGAACATCTTCAACAGATTTGCCCGATTTCAGAGCTGATTTTACTTCAGAAAAATTAAGATACATGAATGCGTTGCTTTTTATTCTTTGATTTCATCTTTATCTTTAGACTCTTCATCTTTTGAAGCGTCTTTAAACTCCTTGATTCCTTTACCAAGACCTTTCATTAATTCTGGAATTTTTTTACCCCCAAAAAGTAATACCACAATTCCTAAAACTAAAATTATCTGCCAAGGACCTATCATTCCTAAAATCATACTTGTAATTTTATATAATTAATACTGCAAATTTAGCATTTATACTTCGAAGTTTTTAAAATTACAGCGTAAACAAAAAAATAATCGAAAATAAGTTTAACAAAGGTAAGGCTATTGACTCTATTTGTTTCGTTTAATTGAATTTTTAACGGAGTTTTCGCATCTAGCACCAATCAAACATTAACATTTTTTTGATTGATAACACGTTTTTTATGTGTTCTTTTTAGTATCTTTGATAGTCAAGTTTTTATTTTTTTCAACGTCGTTCATGCTCAATTCATTTTACTTTCGGTTTTTAACAATTCCCATTCTTGTATTTACTTTTACAAGTTGTGGTCTTAAATATACCCCTCAAGTTTCTCCTGAAAATAAGCGAGAGGAAAGAAAATTAGTCATAGAAAGTGAAATTCGAAAAGAATTTGGCGAACGGAAAATGCAGTATAAATCCATTGGCTTTGGAGAGCCAGTTACACTCAAACCGCCTTCATACATGACCCTGGACTCTTTGTTTGAATTGAAGTACAAGCTGGAACAGCAAGGAAAAAGAACGGCTGATTTGGATGAGCAAATTGTGATTCAACGCTTGATTTGTCAGAATGACACCAACGAGGTTTTGTACATGGAACAACATGTTTTTAGCCTCGAAGGAGATTCAATCGCTGAGGTTTTATCGGGAAATTTTTCACTAAACTCAAACAACGAACTTCGAAAAGTAAACTTTACATCTTCGTATATCATTCCAAAAGATTTGGTCAGTTACTACAACTTCTATGTCTTAGAAACTGCTTTCCTCACCAACAACTCAGTTCCAACGAGACAAGAAATGGAGTTTTACCAAGCCTACAAGGCTGAGTTGCAAAACAGAGCAGGAATCAATGAAGACGAATTTTTGGTTCACAGTTTGAAATTAATGAAGGTTGCGCGCAATAATCAATCTTTGGATAAACAAAAAACATTAGAAGCTTTAACCAAATTGGCAGTGCACAAAAACAATAAATCCTATAAAAACGAAGTGTTTGTTAAAGTCGAACAACACGCTGATGATTCCGGAATAATCAGATTTTATGAGGTTCAATATCAATTTGCAAAACCTACAGGAACAGAAAGTTATGTTACTGAGAGATACGCCGTTCAATTCGACTCTTTCTTCTCTCTAATTGGAATAGAAAAGATTGATTTTTAATATAATTTTTTACTTTTATGGATAACATCATTTATTACGTAGTACCTGGTGCACTTGCATTTTTCGTGGTATGGATTCTTTTTAAAACAATTTCATATCAACGTTCTTCAAGAAGAAGCGGAATTGTTCTTTTGATTGTATCCTATGCAATCATTGCTTTATCACTACACTATTTTATGCATTACCTCATTTGAACTTAAGGTCAAATTGTACCGAACCATCTGCCAGTGAATAAGCAGTAGCGCTCTTTTCTAGCCATGGTGCGTAAATCATTGTTTTATCGGTTGTATCGTGCTCATTTTTTGTTGCATAGAAAAATTCATTTTCATTAATTTGAATTTCATACCCGCTTCTTTTCTTACTCACAGTTATCAGGTTATCTTTTAGACGAAGTGACGTTTTTGCTTGGTTTGATAATTCAAAGTAATGTAATTTTCCAGCATGTACCTTTTGAAATGCTTGCGAGGCATATTTAACCTTTTTATCCGTTTTGTCATTCGCGTAAAAACAAAAAGACTGCTGCTTGTTTTGAATAATGAAAGTTGGATTTGTGTCATTAATAAAACATATTTGTGTTTTATTCATCTGATCAAATCGATTGTAAACAGTAAAAGCCACCCAAACTGTAGCGAGCGAAATCACGGTGTTTAAAACATTCATTCTCTTCAATTTTAAAGCAACAAATGCAACAAGTATGAGTGCAAACAATGTTGCTACCTGCCATGGATATAAAACAAATCCCATGGATACAGAACCTGGGATAGCATCAACAAAGTCAATAATCCAAAGCATTGCTGTAAGTGAAAATGACAACAAAAAGACAGTTAATTTTGCCACCAGGGGCATCCATGAAATTATAAAAAGTGCAATCCCCAAGGCGAGAACTAAAAAAGAGAAAATCATTAATCCAAGATTGGTCAGAACAAAATAATTCGGAAATTGATGGAAATAATACAAAGTAAGTGGCATCGTCATAACCTGAGCGGAAATACCAACCATGGTTCCCTCCCAAGCATTTTGCACCCATTTCCACTTGGTGTAAAACAATTTACTCATGGGCTGGTAAAAGAGAAAAATACCTGTCATGGCTAAATAGGAAAGCTGAAATCCAATATCGTACAAATAATGTGGATTCCAAAAAAGGAGGAGGATTGCTGAAAAAGCCAAAGAATTAAGCGGTACATAGTTCTTCTCAAAAAGGGTGCTCCCTGCCAACAAGGTGAACATGAGTGCCGATCTAGCCACTGAAGGTGAAAAGCCCGTTAAAGCAGCGTAAATCCACACGATTATTAATGCATAGCTCAGCGCTTGTTTTTTTGAAATCCACTTTTTAAAAATCGCTAAAACAAACGTGAGTATTTGAACCAAGATAGCGACATGTAGACCGGAAACAGCCAAAACATGCATGGCCCCTGTATTCCCAAACTTTCTTGAAATTTCACTGTCAATCGAGGATCGATCTCCCAGGATCAATCCTTTTGCAACTGCATTTTCATTTCCTGGCTTTAGGTATTGATCGATTATGTTTGAAAAAACTTCTCTCCAGCTGATAAATAAGTCTTGAATCTTCCTGTGCTCTAGTCCGATAACTTGGTACTGTTCGGAACTAATAAATGCCATTCGATTAATTGATTTGTGCTTCCAAAACTTGCGGCTATCAAATTCTCCTGGGTTGTTTTTATTCTGAATTAAACCTAAATCAGACTGAAAAACACAGATGTCTTTGCGTTTTAAACTTTTAGCTGTGTCTTCTATGAAAACCAGTATTCGTCCCTTAACTTTCAGTGTGTCTTTATATTGAATCACACTTTTTACCTCCATTTCACACTTTTGAAAAGCACCACTCGTTTTACCAATGGAATTGATTGCCCCAATAATTTTATCACCGGGCAAATAAACATTTTCAATTGCGCGTTCGTGATTCTCAGGAATTACATTTAGATACAAAAGTTGACCCATTTGTAGAAAAAGTAAGAAAGGAAGAATTTGTCTAATTTGATAGATTAGATTTTGTTTTGGAACATATAAAAACTGCAACCCAATAAATAAGGAAAAGAACACGACAAAAAGCATCCAACTTAATTGAATGCTCATTTCCAAAGAATCGGCCAAGTAAATTCCGATTGCCAGTGGAAAAAACAACCATAGAAAAGGCATTTGTTTTGGTGTCATGAACGTGGTTTAGGTTAGACTTAAACGCTAGCAATCAACCAAATGTATGAAAATAAAAGTTAAATCAAAAACTTATGGCGTTCTTTTAATTTACCTAAAAGCAAAAAGCGGTGCTACCTCCTAGAGATAGCACCGCTTTAAAGTTATTTATTGAGGATACTAGTTGATAGCAACGTTGATGTTACTAACTGTTCCGTCATTCATTTGCAAATTAAAAATGTAAAGTCCTGATTTCAATCCAGAAGTGTTTACACTTGCTTTTCCTACAGAGTTTGTAGTAATTGCTTCTTTCA
>SMEQ01000159.1_pt1 | contig 21530 bp, 22 predicted proteins | sample 2456281 | NCBI WGS metagenome assembly SMEQ01 (sample SAMN10132596, study PRJNA489261) | soil metagenome | isolation source: day1 antibiotic-loamy sand soil ammended with raw manure from dairy cow... | place: USA | collected 2015-04-01
CATTGAATATGTGCTTTGCCTGCAGCTTTATGCTAGATCTAGGCTTAATCGCGCAAAAGTTGCGCTCCCACAGAAGCTGACCCGGCGCGCTAACCTGCTAAAGTGGTTTGCGCCAACTCAGGCAGTCATCAACCACGCGCCCAATAAAAAACCCCTACGATGAAACGGTGCAGGGGCTTTTTTAGTTACTTGCTAAGTAGCAAGCTTTGGTGGATACCAGTTTATTTGCAAACCTCTACTATAGCGTCCGTTACGGCGTCTATGTTTTTCATATTAAGGGCTGCAACGCATATGCGCCCTGTAGACACCGCGTAGATGGCAAATTCTTCGCGCAGGCGCTCAACCTGTGCTGCTGTTAGCCCGGTATAAGAAAACATTCCGTGCTGCTCAATGATAAAACCAAAGTCTTTATTAGCGCCTTTAGTTTTGAGTTGTTGCACCATCAGTGTGCGCATTTGTTGAATGCGTTTGCGCATGGAGGCCAGCTCTTCCTGCCATAAAGCATTTAGCTCTGGGTTGTTGAGTACCATGTTAACGATGGTGGCACCGTGAGTTGGCGGATTTGAGTAGTTGGTGCGGATTACACGCTTTACCTGCGATAGAACACGCTGTGCTTCTTCTGTGGTCTGTGTAACGATTGAAAGCGCGCCAACACGCTCTCCGTAGAAAGAAAAAGATTTTGAAAAAGAGCTGGAAACAAAAAACACCATGCCAGACTCTGCAAACAGTCTCACAGCAGCAGCGTCCTCTTCAATTCCTTGCCCAAAGCCTTGGTAAGCAATGTCTAAAAACGGAATGTGCTGTTTGGTTTGTATGATCTTGATAATTTCGTGCCAATTATCAACTGTCAAATCTACTCCAGTTGGGTTATGGCAACAGGCGTGTAAGACCACAACCGAGCTTGGTGGTAGCGCTTGCAGGTCTTCAAGCATGCCTGGGAAATCTAAACCGTTGGTAGAGGGCTCATAGTAACGGTAATCCTGTACTTCGTAGCCGGCGTTTGTAAACAACGCGCGGTGATTTTCCCAGCTTGGGTTGCTAATGGCTACAATACCGCTGGTATCAAGAGTTTTTAGAAAATCCGCGCCGAGCTTGAGTGCACCTGTACCACCTATAGACTGAGCAGTAACGATTCTTTGCTGTTGAATAACATCGCTGTCTTGGCCAAACAATAGTTTTTGAACTGCGTTATCATAGGCGGCTATGCCTTCGATGGGTAAATACCCACGCGGTGCCATGGCCTGTTGGCGAAACTCTTCTGCTCGTGCAACAGCTTTTAGCAAAGGAATTTTTCCGTCTTCGTCAAAGTACACACCTACTCCGAGGTTGATTTTTTCTTTGCGAGGATCAGCGTTAAAGGCTTCGTTTAGACCCAAGATCGGGTCGCGAGGTGCCATTTCAACAGGGGTAAACAGGCTCATATAAGATAACTCTTAATTAAAGTTGGTTGCATAGATTACTGATGTTAAGTCAATAGCTAGGCAGGCATTATAGCCTAGAAGCTGTTTGTTGTTAGTTTAGTTTTACCCTAACGGGTGGCATTTTAAAAGGTGGCTCAATGTCTAAGTTTCAACTGGTTACCAAATTTCAACCCGCGGGTGACCAGCCGACGGCTATAGCGCAGATGGTGCAAGGGCTTGAAGCCGGTCTTACTTATCAAACCCTGCTAGGGGTTACCGGTTCGGGTAAAACCTTTAGTATTGCTAATGTTATTGAGCAGGTACAGCGTCCGACTATAGTTCTAGCTCCCAATAAAACGTTGGCCGCACAGCTTTACGGTGAGTTTAAGCAGTTCTTTCCACATAATGCCGTGGAGTACTTTGTTTCTTATTACGATTATTACCAGCCGGAAGCCTATGTGCCGGCGTCGGATACATTTATTGAAAAAGACGCATCAATTAATGACCATATTGAACAGATGCGCTTATCTGCCACCAAGGCCTTACTGGAACGCTCCGACGTTATCATTGTGGCAACTGTGTCAGCGATTTATGGTTTGGGTAGTCCCGAAAGCTATTTAAAAATGGTGCTACATCTGGACCGTGGTGATCGCATGGACCAACGGGAGATTCTTAAGCGTCTGGCAGAGTTGCAATATACGCGTAACGATATGGATTTTGCGCGGGCAACGTTTCGAGTGCGTGGCGATACTATTGATGTTTATCCAGCAGAGTCGGATTTTGAAGCCATTCGTATCGAACTCTTTGATGACGAGATAGAGAATATAACCGCCTTTGATCCGCTTACCGGCGAGGTACTTGGTCGTTTGCCACGTTTTACTTTCTATCCTAAAAGCCACTATGTAACACCCCGAGAAGTGCTGCTGGAAGCGATTGATAAAATTAAGAAAGAGCTTGCTGAGCGTCTTAAGCAATTGCACGATGAAAATAAATTGGTGGAAGCTCAGCGTCTTGAGCAACGCACGCGCTTTGATTTGGAAATGATTTTGGAGTTGGGTTATTGCAACGGGATTGAAAACTATTCACGTTACTTGTCGGGCCGACCAGAAGGCTCGCCGCCGCCAACGCTCTATGACTATCTACCGGATAATGCATTAATGGTGATAGATGAATCCCACGTTTCCGTACCGCAAATTGGCGCCATGTACAAAGGCGACCGTTCGCGTAAAGAAACCTTGGTTAATTATGGCTTTCGTCTACCTTCTGCGCTAGATAACCGACCTATGCGTTTTGAAGAGTGGGAGGCGGCGAGCCCGCAGGCGATCTTTGTCTCTGCGACACCGGGTAATTATGAGGCTGAACATGCAGGGCAAATTGTTGAGCAAGTTGTCCGTCCTACAGGGTTGATTGACCCGGAAATTGAAGTGCGTCCTGCTAGCACCCAAGTGGATGATCTGTTATCACAAATCCATAGCCGTGTCGCTGTAGGCGAGCGGGTGTTAGTTACTACCCTGACTAAACGCATGTCCGAGGACTTGAGTGAATACCTTGCTGAGCATGGGGTGCGTGTACGTTATTTACACTCAGACATTGATACGGTTGAGCGAGTGGAGATTATCCGCGATCTGCGCTTGGGTGTTTTTGATGTATTGGTGGGTATTAATTTGCTGCGTGAAGGGCTGGATATGCCGGAAGTGTCCTTGGTGGCTATTTTAGATGCAGATAAAGAAGGTTTTTTACGTTCTGAGCGCTCGTTGATTCAAACCATAGGTCGTGCTGCGCGTAACCTGCATGGTAAAGCGATACTGTATGCGGACCGTATTACCGGTTCCATGGAGCGGGCGATGTGTGAAACAGAGCGCCGTCGTAATAAGCAGATCGCTTTTAACGAATTACATAATATCGTGCCGAAGGGCGTACAAAAAGACATACGCGACATTATGGAAGGTGCGACAGTGCCAGGTTCGCGTAGCGGTAAGCGTAAATCGCAGGCGCGTGCTGCAGAAAAAGAGGCCGCCTATGGCAAGCAGTTTGGCTCCGTTGCAGACTTAGCTAAACACATCAAACAGTTGGAAGAGCGCATGTATAAGCATGCGCGCGATTTGGAGTTTGAGGCAGCTGCACAGTTACGTGATGAGATTCGCCAGCATCGCGATCTATTACTAACTATGGATTAGTGTTCGGCAAAGGCTTGCCTGAGTAGCGCCAAGTCAAAACCTGCATTAATGGCGAGCATTAATAGAATGCGTGCTTTTTGAGGTGGCAGGTCATCGGCAGCAATTAGCTGTAAATCGGCATAACAATCCAAATCTAAGATGCGACCGCTGGCCAGTCTGCTGCTCATTACGACTGGGATATCCAGTTTGCGCGCTTGCTCGATTGCGATTTCTTCCAGCGGTGAACAACGTCCCGCACCGGTTCCAGCCAAGACAATACCCTCGGGACGTTCGTACTTAAGCACGCTTTGCAGTAAACGCGCGTCTGCACCCGCATGGGAAAAAAGAATCGGTACATAAGGCTCGTGGTTGTTCAACGGCAGTTGGCTAAATATAGAATTTAAACTGTGTTTGCGGGCGGGCAGGTGGTCTATGCGCACACTACGATCTGTATCAATGCTGCCAAGCGGGCCATTGTTGAGCGCCTGAAAACTTTCGAGGTGATAGCTGTGGGTTTTGCTCACGTCTCGCGCCGAATAAATTTTATCGTTCATCGCCACCAATACGCCTAAGCCATGGCACTGGAGCGCAGCGGCTGTGCGTACAGCATTAAGCAAGTTGAGTGGGGCGTCGCTACTTAAGGCAGAAAAAGGGCGCTGTGAGCCGGTTAGAACGACAGGCTTATCGCTGGCTAGCGTTAGGTGCAAGAAATAAGCGGTTTCTTCTAATGTGTTGGTGCCATGGGTAATGACTGCAGCATCAAAACCTTGTGCAAAGCTTTGTTCCAGTCGCTGCTTTAAATCGAGCCAGTGCTGATAGGTCACCGCAGTGCTGGTGATATTGTCTATCTGCTCGATGCTGATCTCAGCGTGCGCACTGAGCTCTGGCAGAGCATCAACCAGTTGTTGAGCGGTGTAATGGCCTGTTTGATAGTGGCGCAGTTCATCACGTAGTTCATGATGGGCAGAGATGGTGCCGCCTAACGCAAAAAGCTTGATTCGTGGTTTCATTTGCGGCTCCGCTCTTGTACCAGCACCCAGGGTGAAACTACGCTTGCCCAAAGCTCGGGATCGCGCTCATGAAAATCTAACGCGTCCAGGTCGTTTAAATTACGGATACGATTGCTTTGCATCAGTTGAGTGATTTGGGCTTTATCATCGTTAACAATGGCTATTGCGACTTCAATAAGGTCTTGCTCACTATCTATCCATAGTAATAAGCCTTTGGCAAAAAAAGGCGCTAGTTCAGTCCAGCTTATTTGCGCGGTTTTGCCGAAGATTTCTGCATAAAGGGGGCTAATTTCATCAGACATGGTCAATCCACTTAAAAACTAACATAGCGGCTATGATAACCAGTTATAGGTATTGATGTCTTTGCGGACTTTGATTTCAGCGTTTAACATGGCTTAGCAGTATTCAGTTTGCGTATGGTGGCTGTGTAATTACCCAGACGCAAAGTAATTAAAGGAGAAGATATGTCTCTTCGTTTAGGTTTTGCCGGTATTGGCTTGATGGGCTTGCCTATGTGCGAGCGCTTGTTAGCGGCGGGCTATGCGTTAACAGTGTGGAATCGAACACCTGAGAAATGTATTCCGTTGCTAGAGCAGGGCGCACAGCAGGCGGTTACAGCCAAACAACTGGCAGAGACCTGTGATGTGCTCATACTCTGCTTGGCCGATACCCAGTCGGTGCAAGAGGTGGTGCTGGGTGAACAGGGCATAGCTAAGGGCTTAAGACCGCAACAAATTATAGTGGATTGCTCCAGTATTGAGCCGCAGGCTACGCGCGAACTGGCCAGTTATGTACAAACAGAGTGTTCAGCTGTTTGGCTGGATGTGCCGGTTTCGGGCGGTGTAATCGGTGCGCAAACGGGCAGCCTGACTCTAATGGCTGGTGGTGATGCACAGGCTTTAGCGCAGGTTAAACCGGTGCTGATGCTGTTAGGGCAGCGCTTAACACATATGGGTGAAGTAGGTGCAGGGCAGGTTACTAAAGTTTGTAATCAAATGCTGGTGGCTTGTAATGCGCTGGTTATTGCCGAGGTGGTGGCTTTGGCTGAACGGGCCGGAGTGGATGCGCAGTTATTAGCTCCCGCTTTGGCGGGAGGTTTTGCCGACAGCAAGCCACTGCAGATATTGGCACCACAAATGGCGAGTCAAACCTATGAGCCCATCAAATGGCATGTACGCACACTGCTAAAAGACTTGGACACTGCGGTTAAACTCTCTCAGAATACTCCCAGCGCCACACCCATGAGCGGCCTAGCTGCACAGTTGATGCGCACCCATGCCGTGCAGGGTAATGCAGATAAAGATCCAGCCACGCTGGTTGAGCTGTATCGTGGGGGAAAAGCATGCACGTAATTGCCAATATCTCCATGTTGTTTACGGAACTGCCCTTATTGCAGCGTATCGGTGCAGCCAAGCAAGCTGGCTTTTTTGGCGTTGAGATACAGTTTCCTTATGAGGTATCTGCTTTAGCGCTTAAACGCGAGCTTGATGAACAGCAAATGCCGTTGTATTTGATTAACTTGCCAGCTGGTGACCTTATGCAGGGTGGTTTGGGATTGGCATGTCAGGCGAAAAGACGCACTGAATTTGCTGAGGCTGTAGATACGGCGTTGGAGTATGCCGCTATTGCTAAACCCAAAATGGTTAACGTACTGGCTGGCCGTCTAGCGCAAGGGCAGGCATGGGACGAAGCCTTTAGTATTCTAGCGGCGAACGTACGTGATACGGTTCAGGCTTTTTCGCGTATGCATATCAAGGTGTTATGTGAAGCGATTAATCCGCTGGATATGCCCGGGTTTTTGCTTAATACTCCTGAGCACTTACTGCTTTTGTTAAAAGAAGTGGCACGGCCGAACTGTTTTGCTCAACTTGATCTCTATCATCTGGCGCGGCAGCAAATCGATGTCACAATGGCTATCGAAAAACTTGCCGGACAGATAGGTCATGTACAGTTTGCTGATTGTCCGGGCAGAAATGAGCCGGGTACTGGTACGATTGATTTCCTGCAAATTAGAAAAAAACTGTATGAAATTAATTATCAAGGTGTTTGGGCTGCTGAGTATTGTCCGAGCTCCACAACATTAGACTCTTTGGCGTGGTTAGACTCGGCAGCTTTTACGAGCTATGTGTAAACCCCGCTTAACTTATTTGATTAGGATATGTATGCAGCAGAAAATCGAAGCCGCTTTGGCAGAGTTAACGCCTAACTTTTTGGTTATTGATGACGAAAGCTATATGCACAGCATTGGTGAAAACAGTCATTTTAAGTTAGTGATAGTCAGTGAGCAGTTTGTGGAGCAGCGCAAAGTACAGCGCCACCAAAGAGTTTATGCGTTGCTAGGTGAGATCATGCAGCAAATACATGGCTTGGCACTGCACGCCTATACCCAAGAAGAGTGGGATGCGGTAATGGCAGCACCTGAATCACCCGAATGCCAGGGTGGTGGCTTGTTGGATTTGTGAGCGGTTAATCGGCTGGCGACTATCTGGTTGCCATCCATATAAGCAACGCCGCTTGGAAAACCGCAAAAACCACTAGCATGGTGATGGTGAATCTGAGGGAGTTGTCATCCCGCTGCAAAAACTCAACTTGCTCGGTTAGTTTTTTGAGCTGAACTTCTTGTTCGCGCATGTTTTTGTCTGCTGTTTGTAAAATATCAGCCGTTTCAGGCGTTTCAATAATGCGGATTTTTTCGTTATTCCAGTCGGTATGGATTTGGCTAACTCGCGGTGCACTACAGTTTGCGCGCATCTGAACGCCATCTTCGTAACTGACCGTAAAACCTTGTGCTTGTAACGCATAGTCACGACGTAAGCGGGCATTATCGTTAGGCACGAATTTTGACAGCAAAGGTGTATTTTGTACGGTGTAATGTGCGCATTTTTGTTTTGCCCAGCGCGCGGCCATTGCAATCATAAAACGACCGAGTCCCCGATTAGCAGGTTCTGTACGAAAACCTTCTTCAGGTAAGAAACGAATTTCTTTGCGTTCGTGATCGATCCAAACCTCAAGCTGATTAAAACCCTTAGTTGCTTTTTGGTTGCTCAGCTCAACAGTTAGCTTAAGCATACTTTGGCTATCACTATGGCGACTTACGCGACCGAAAGTGCCAAACAATAAAGGGCGCAAGCCTGTTTCTCTGTCAGCTGGCAAGGGTGCTAGGCGGATTAGCTGGTGACGTTCCGCAGCAAGTGAGCTCCAGCTATGTTCCAGCTGTTCTTGTTGGGCGTTTTTTTCTACAGCATCATCAACCTGCTCGGCACTTTCCGTAGTCGCAGCATCAGCCTTTGGCTCATTCAGCGGTTCAACGTTTTTTGAGGCGTTGTCCTGGAGTGTATCCGAATTTTCTGCGTGCATATCAGTCTCTAGTGTTTTGTCATTTAAAGCGTAGCTTAATAGGTTCTATTATAACCGCTGTCTCGGCTGTAATTTTGATAACTATAGACTAGCAATGTGCTATCTGATTGTAATTAAAGTTTTTATTTTGCTTGGAAAAAAGTGTTAGTGTGAAGTTTGACCTTAAGCAGCGTGCAAGAAAAGCCTAATCAAGGGTATAATTCAGCTTTTAATCGGTGTGATGGAGTGTTGCGATGTCAGGCAATAGCTTTGGCAAATTATTTACGGTGACTACGGCAGGCGAAAGCCATGGCCCAGGGTTGATGGCCATTGTTGATGGTTGCCCGCCAGGAATGCCGTTAACCACAGCAGACTTGCAACATGACTTGGACCGGCGCAAGCCGGGCACTAGCCGTCATACAACGCAACGTCAAGAAGCCGATGAAGTCGAAATCCTGTCCGGTGTATTTGAAGGTGTTACCACGGGCTGTCCGATTGGTTTGTTAATTCGCAACACCGATCAACGCTCCAGAGACTACTCGGCGATTCAAGACTTGTTCCGTCCAGCGCATGCGGACTATAGCTATCAGCACAAGTACGGTGTGCGCGATTATCGTGGTGGTGGGCGCAGCTCAGCCCGCGAAACGGCAATGCGTGTAGCCGCTGGCGCGATTGCCAAAAAATATTTGGCTACTAAGGGCATTCAAATTCGTGGTTATATGAGTCAGCTTGGGCCCATTGAGATTCCTTTTCAGTCGTGGGATGAAGTGCATAACAATGCCTTTTTTAGCCCCAACAGTGGAAAAGTAGCTGAGCTGGAAGCCTATATGGATCAGTTGCGTCGCGATCAAGACTCAGTGGGTGCAAAAATCACTGTGATCGCTGACGGGGTGATGCCTGGACTGGGTGAGCCGATTTTTGATCGCTTAGATGCCGAATTAGCTCATGCGCTAATGAGCATTAATGCGGTGAAAGGCGTTGAAATAGGTGATGGTTTTGCCTGTGTTGCGCAGCGTGGTACTGAACACCGCGATGAAATGACGCCTGATGGGTTTTTGTCCAACCATGCTGGCGGCGTTTTAGGTGGCATCTCCTCAGGCCAGCCGATTGTGGCGCATATTGCACTAAAACCCACCTCAAGCATCACAGTGCCGGGACGTACTATTACGGCCAGCGGTGAGGCGACAGATATGATAACCAAAGGCCGGCATGATCCCTGTGTCGGTATTCGTGCTACGCCTATTGCTGAGGCGATGATGGCGATGGTGTTAATGGATCATTTTTTACGCCAGCGCGGACAGAATGCTGATGTCAGGGCGACAGTTCCTGTGCTTAAACAACTGTAAGCCTAAAAGCTAGGTGTTGTAGATACGCTCGTTTAGTGGCAGTCTCTGCAACACCCCTCCACTTTCCTATACATACTTGCCCATGCCCTATTGGCGCTTATCCAATTTTTATTTTTTCTACTTTGCTCTGTTAGGTGCAATAGCGCCGTATGTGCCGTTATATTTCGCGCACTTGGGTTTTAGTCCCGCACGCATTGGTGAGCTGGTAGCTATGCCGATGCTGATGCGTTGCTTGGCACCGAATTTATGGGGTTGGTTAGGAGATAAGACCGGACAGCGTTTACGGATTATACGCTGGGGTGCTTTGTTGACACTGCTTGGGTTTAGCCTGATTTTTATCAATAAAAGCTACGCATGGCTGGCATTGGTCATGCTTATACATGCGTTTTTCTGGCACGCGATTTTGCCACAATTTGAAGTTATTACCTTTGAACACTTGAGTCAGCGCCCGCAAGACTACAGTCGTATCCGTCTATGGGGTTCGGTGGGTTTTATTGTTACGGTAGTGCTGCTGGGTTATGTATTTGCTGATTTGGGTTTGGGTAGTTTTCCGTGGCTGGTTTGTTTAATCATGCTGGGGATTTGGCTTAGCAGTCTGCTAGTTCCCAGAGCGAAAACCCAAGCCGCGCGCCCTCAAAGTCAGGTTGGCTATGGGTTTTTCAGCTATTTGCAGCAGCGCCCGATAGGGGTGTTTTATTTGGCTGTTATGTTGATGCAAATCTCCCACGGCCCGTATTATACGTTTTTGTCAGTGTATTTAACGGAGTTGGGTTATAGCCGCAGTGCGGTGGGCTGGCTTTGGTCGTTGGGTGTGCTGGCTGAAATTGGCTTGTTTATTTATATGCCCAAATTGTTGTTGCGTTTTAGTCTACGCCACGTATTGTTAGCGAGTTTTGCCCTAGCCGCTGTGCGTTGGTTAGCCTTAGGTTATCTGGCGGATCAATTGTTATGCTTGATTGTGATCCAGATTTTACATGCGGCAACCTTTGGCAGTTTTCACGCTGCGGCAATGCAGTTTGTTCAGCGTCAGTTCCCTAGCAACAGGCAAGGTCAGGGGCAAGCGCTGTATGTGTCATTATCTGGTGTGGGTGCAGCTATTGGTGCACTCTATGCAGGCTATATGTGGAGTGCGGCGGGCGCGGCAGGAACTTTTGCTGTCGCAGCTGGCGCTGCTACTATGGCGTTGATTATTGTGTGGATGGGATTAACCGAGCATCGAAATGGACAAACAGCGTAAACATCTAACCCAGCAAATTATCCAAGCTGGACAATTTTTATACCGTCAGGGTTGGTCGCCAGCGACCAGCAGTAATTATTCAACGCGCTTATCAGCCGAGCAGGCGTTATTGACGGTGTCAGGTCGGCATAAAGGAGAGTTAACGGCTGAAGATGTGCTCGTCGTTGACTGGCAGGGGCAAAGCTTGGAAGAAGGTAAGAAACCCTCAGCCGAAACCTTGCTGCATACGCAGCTATATCAGTGGCGTGCCGAGATTGGCGCTGTATTGCATACCCATTCTAACGATGCCTGTGTGCTGTCGTTATTAGAGCAGAGCACAGAGTTGCGCTTACATGGCTATGAACTGCAAAAAGCATTTACCGGCTATACCACACATGAGTCGACTCTGGTGGTGCCGATTTTTGCTAATGACCAGACGATTCCTCGTTTAGCGGCGCAAGTGCAACAGTGGTTGGATACACATCCTGACTGTGTTGGTTACTTAATCCGTGGTCATGGCTTGTATACCTGGGGCGCACAAATGAGCGATGCGCTGCGGCATATTGAGGCTTTTGAGGCCTTGTTTGCCTGTGAGTTGAAGCTAAGAGCGCTCAGGGCTGTTTAAGCTGCCGCTTGAAAACCCAATTAAAACATTAGGATAATGGTGCTTGTATGAGTCATTTATGTGTTTATCACAGCAGTAGCCCAAAACAACCGGTGAAACTGTTAAATCATCTGGAAGATATCAGCAGTGCGCTGGCGGAAATAGGTGTTCGCTTTGAACGTTGGCAGGCTAATCAGCCGATTACTGCGCAGTCCACCACCGAAGAGGTGTTGGCGGCTTATCAAGACGATATTGAGCGCTTAAAGCAAGAAGGTGGCTATGTGGCTGTCGATGTCATCAGCGTAGATGAACAGCATCCGCAAAAAACTGAATTACGCGCGAAGTTTCTTGAAGAGCACACACACAACGAGGATGAAGTACGGTTTTTCGTTGCTGGACGTGGTTTGTTTAATCTGCATGTCGATGAGCAGGTTTACTCTGTGCTGTGTGAGCGGGGTGATTTGATTTCCGTACCAGCGGGTGCCAAGCATTGGTTTGATATGGGTGAACACCCCCGCTTTACGGCGATACGTTTGTTTAATAACCCCGAAGGTTGGGTGGCGCACTATACGGGTGATACGGTTACGGCGCTTTATCCACTGCTGGAGGACTAAACGTGGCGGTACAGGCAATTCTGACGGATATCGAAGGTACGACCAGCTCGATAGGTTTTGTTTATGATGTGTTGTTTCCTTATGCCCGTGAGCGGATGAAAGATTACGTACAGCAACACGCAGCAGAGTTGAACGAGCAACTGGAGGCGGTGCGTCTTGAAGCGCAAGAGCCGGAGGCTGAACCTGCTCGCGTGGCAGAAATTTTAGTGCAATGGATGGCTGAAGATCGCAAAGCGACGGTTTTAAAAGACGTGCAGGGTAAAATCTGGCGTGAAGGTTATCTCAGTGGTGCGTTGCAAGGTCATGTATATGCTGATGCCGTGAATGCATTGCAGCAATGGCATGCGATGGGTTTACAGCTGTATGTGTACTCATCCGGTTCGATTGAGGCGCAGAAACTGATTTTTGGTTACAGCGTGGCGGGTGATTTAACGCCGTTATTTACGGACTATTTTGACACCACCAGTGGCGCAAAGCGTGAGCGAGAGTCCTACCAGCGTATCGCCGAGGCGATAGCCATGCCTGCAGACAGTATTTTGTTTTTATCGGATGTTGTGCAAGAGCTTGATGCAGCGAGGGCAGCGGGCATGCAAACCTGTGGTCTTGCGCGTGAGGGAGGAGTATTAGGCGATCATCAAACAGTAGCCAGTTTTGCTGAGGTGAAAATCTAAACCCGAAAACTTAAATATACTTGACTTGTTTGGTGGGTCTTTATTTTTACCTGATTTCTGCGTACACTGTGCACACGCTTACCCATTAGTGGGTGCTGGGGTTTTCATAAAAAAGCAAATCTTCAGCGGCCAGACATGAATGAATCTTCCGAGGAATTACGATGAGCATTATCACCATCACAGACGCAGCACAGGCTTATCTTGCTGAGTTGTTAAGCAAACAAAACACTCCGGGAATTGGCGTGCGTATTTTCATTACCCAGCCCGGTAGTCAGTATGCGGAAACCTGTTTGTCTTACTGCAAGCCCGACGATCAAAACCCAGAGGATGAAGTCATTGGTTATGCGGACTTTACCGCATGGATTGATCGTCCCAGCATTCCTTTTTTAGAGGATGCCGTTGTTGACTTTACTACCGATAAAATGGGCGGTCAGCTGACTATCAAAGCCCCTAATGCCAAGTTGCCAATGGTAAACGATGACAGCCCGCTTGAAGATAAGGTTAACTACTACATTCAAACTGAAATCAATCCGGGTTTAGCCAGCCACGGCGGTCAGGTGAGCTTGGTGGATATTGACAAGGGCATAGCTATTTTGCGCTTTGGTGGCGGCTGTCAGGGCTGTGGCCAAGCGGATCTGACTTTAAAGGAAGGTATTGAAAAAACTTTAATGGAGCGTTTGCCAGAAATTAAGGGCGTGCGTGATGTTACGGATCACACCTACCGTGAGAATGCCTACTACCGCTAGTTGCACGATTGAGTTCGACCTTAGTGTTTTGTTATTGCGCTAACCTGTTGTAGTGCTTATAGTTATTTAGTTGATTTGTATTGCAAAAAACCGTTTTGCTACTGTTCAAATCAACCTGTGCATGTTAAAAACTGTGCAAAACACTAATAAAGGGATATACAGATGACCAAATCTGAGTTGGTTGAGCGTATAGCAACCAAGCAAGACCAATTGTCAGTGCGCGATATAGAACTGGCAGTAAAAACTTTGCTGGAACAAATGACCCAGGCTTTGGCAGACGGAGAACGTATAGAAATACGTGGCTTTGGTAGTTTTTCACTCAATTATCGCGCGCCTCGCACAGGGCGTAATCCAAAGACGGGCGAGTCGGTGGTCTTAGAAGGTAAGTACGTGCCGCACTTTAAACCAGGCAAAGAACTGCGCGAACGTGTGAACACAGTTAAGTAGAAACTGAGAATATTATGCAAAAAATAAAACGCGCCATTGTGTTTGTTTTCTTATTGGCTGTTGCTGTAGTGGTTTTGTTATTTACTATGGAAAACAGACAGTTGGTACACCTGTCACTTATGGGTCAGCTAACACCTGATTTGCCTTTGGCTTTATTTGTATTGGTGGTCTTTGTTTTAGGTTTGATAGTGGGTTTTGCGATAAATTGGTTGCGTAGCAAAGGGCTGGAATATAAATGTCGCAAACAAGCTAAACAGATCGATAGACTCAAATCTGAACAAAAAAGCACTCAAGAAAAATCAAACTTGCCAGAAATCAGCCACAGCTAAGGCTGCTGCGCTTTCAAGCGGCTCTTGTTCAGCTCATCAGCCGCCTCCAGAGCAGGGTAGGCGGTTGAGCAAATGTGCGAATGGATGCGCTTTAAATCCCGAATGATATCCAAATGCAGCGAGCTGGTTTCTAGGCTGGCTAAGCGCTCCTCTCTAAGTCTCTTCATATGGTTTTTTGCAGCTTTTAGCTCAAGCTCACGCATGTGAGATTTTTGTGCTAATAGCATGCGCGCCGATTTTACATCTCCTGACAAAAATACGGTCATAGCCAACTTAAGGTTGTTGACCACGATACTGTGGAACTCAACTATTTCTTGCGCGCCCTCATCGGAAAACTGCAGCTGATGTTTGATTTTTTTGCTGGCTAATTCCATCAAGTTTTTATCAATAATATCGCCGATATGTTCAAGGTTAATCGATAGGCTATGGATTTCCATAGCGCGTCTATTTTCGTGATCCTCAAGGCTGTTCTGGGTGATTTTAACCACATATAGTTTGATGGTTTCATGCAGGCGGTCGACAGAGTCATCCATCTGTGAGATTTGCGCCACTAGCTTGCGGTCGTTAGTCATAATGGCAGTAATGGTGTTTTGCAGCATCTGCTCAATCAGATCGCCCATGCGCAGGGTTTCACGTGTCGCGCAGGAGAGTGCGATAACCGGATTACTAAGAGCTTGTTTATCAAGATAGATAGGTGTGGCTGGATCGTTGGTTATTTTCTTCTCAGGCAGTAAAAGTTCTAACAGCTTGGCAACTAAGCCCAGCGGAAGCAGAAAAATAAGTGCCATTACGAGGTTGAATAAAACATGGAAGTTGGCTGTTAGGCGCGCGGGGTTGCTATCAAAGGCCGCCAAAGGCTCGGCGATAAAGGGTAATAAAGGTAAGAAAATTAAGCAGCCCAGAATACGATTAAATAGATTACCCAGCGGCATGCGTTTGTTGGCAGGATTAGCACTGCTCAAACCTTCCAGTAAGGGATTGAAGGCGCTGCCTAGGTTGGCGCCTAGCACCAACGCCATCGAAGCCAGTGGCGTAACCAGTCCAGAGGCAGCGAGTGACATGGTCAATAAAACCGTAGCAACGCTGGAGTGGGCAGCCCAGGTCAGTATTGCGGCCACGAAAAGAGTCAATACGGGCTCGTCCGCCATAGCATTAAATAATTGCTGTGCGGTGGCTGAGTTTTGTACCGGTGTTAAGCTGTCAACCAATAAACCCAGTGATAACAGCATCAAGCCTAGGCCGATAGCGACACGTCCTAAGTCTTTAAACAGCGCTTGTTTGCTGCGTTTAAATACAGCATAACCCGTAATTATCAGCAGTGGAGAAAGGGCGGACGCATCAAAGGAAAGCACCTGCACGATGAGGGTCGTGCCTACGTTAGCGCCGAGCATAACGGCCAGTGCTGGCGCTAGGGCAACAACACCGCTGGCAGAGAAGGAACTGAGCATTAAAGCTGTAGCGGTGCTGCTTTGTAAAATGGCGGTAACGCCAATACCGGTTGTAAAAGCCTGGATAGGATTTTTTAATACTTTGCCCAGCCAGCGTCTCAGGCGTGTACCAAAAGCGCGCACTATGCCTGTGTTGACCATGTGCAGGCCCCACAGAAGTAAGGCTACACCGCCAGCAATGTTTAAAATAATTTTGGCGCCCATAGCGGTGTCCGGCTGAGAGATAAGATTGCTTACAGCTTTGACTATGAGGCTTGGCTAGCAATAAGAAAATGCCACATCAGTAGTAGAAAATAGACAATAAAAAACCCCTAACCGAAGTCAGGGGTTTTTGTGTAGCACTCTGAAACAGTTACAACTTAAACGTTGTCGAACTGGTTCATGGTGTTGTCTTCGCCGCTTGCTTTCAGCGCTGCGTCACCGGAGAAGTACTCTTTATGAGTATCACCGATGTCAGAACCTGCCATGTTCTGGTGACGAACACAGGCAATGCCTTGACGGATTTCTTTACGCTGAACACCTTCAACGTACGCCAACATGCCTTCTTCACCGAAGTAGCCTTTAGCGAGGTTGTCAGTTGACAGCGCTGCAGTGTGGTACGTAGGCAGAGTGATCAAGTGGTGGAAGATACCCGCTTCGCGCGCTGCATCTTTCTGGAAGCTCTGGATGCGTGCATCAGCTTCGTTACACAGGTCAGTACCGTCGTAGTCAGCACTCATCAGGCGGTCACGATCGTACTTGGATACGTCTTTACCAGCAGCTACCCAGTCATCGTACACTTGCTGACGGAAGTTCAGTGTCCAGTTGAAGCTTGGGCTGTTGTTGTACACCAGCTTAGCGTCTGGAACCGCTTTACGGATTTCGTCAACCATGCCTTTGATCTGGCCAACGTGTGGCATTTCAGTTTCAATCCACAGCAGGTCAGCACCGTTTTGTAGCGAGGTGATGCAGTCCAGAACAACACGGTCAACACCGGTGTTTTCACGGAACTGGAACAGGCCGCTGGCCAAACGTGCAGGCTTAAGCAGCTTACCGTTTGACTTAACAACCACGTCACCGTTTTCGATTTCGCTTGCATCGTTGATGTACTCGCCATCAAGGAAGCTGTTGTACTGGTCGCCCAAGTCGCCTGGCTCATTGGTCACAGCGATTTGCTTGGTCAGGCCGGCACCTAGGGAGTCAGTACGAGCAACGATAACGCCGTCGTCAACACCTAACTCTAGGAACGCGTAACGCAGTGCGTTAATTTTGGCGATGAAATCAGCGTGCGGAACAGTTACTTTACCGTCCTGGTGACCACACTGCTTCTCGTCAGAAACTTGGTTTTCGATCTGCAGGGCACAGGCACCTGCTTCGATCATTTGCTTAGCCATCAAGTAGGTGGCTTCTTCGTTACCGAAACCAGCATCGATGTCTGCAATAATTGGCACAACGTGCGTTTCGAAGTTTTCGATTTGGTCTAGAATCTTAGCTTCTTCGGCTTTGTCGCCTTCTTTGCGTGCTTTGTCTAGCGCGGTGAACAGCATGTCGAGTTCACGGGTATCCGCTTGACGCAAGAAGGTGTATAGCTCTTCGATCAGTGCAGCAACACTGTTCTTTTCGTGCATGGACTGGTCAGGCAGTGGGCCGAACTCAGAGCGCAATGCAGCAACCATCCAACCGGAGAGGTAGAGGTAACGCTTGTTGGTGGTTTTTAAGTGCTTTTTGATGGCAATCAGCTTTTGCTGACCAATAAAACCGTGCCAGCAACCCAGTGATTGGGTGTACTTGGAGGTGTCAGCATCATACTCAGCCATGTCTTTGCGCATGATGGCTGCAGTGTACTTGGCGATATCTAAACCTGTTTTAAAACGGTTCTGGTAACGCATACGAGCGGCAAACTCTGGGTTAATCGCCTTCCAGCTGCTACCAGCTTTTTCTACAACAGCGGCAATTGCCTTAATTTCGTTCTGATATGACATGGTCAATCCTTCATAGAGTGTATTGGGTTGCCCCACAACCTGCTATCGCTGGATGTTAAATTGCGGGTAAGCTCGCCGCTGCTTGCCGGTTTTGTCTGGAGAGTGTTGAGCTGGAGAGGGAAGGCTGAGCAGCATGTTAAAGACTACCCAATATGTTTTTGCTTCCACGTCCCTCAGGACAACAACGTTCCAGTCGCAACCTCGACATGCTTTCTTGTGGAAAGAATGAACACAAATCAACTTGGCAATTCATCAGGCTGATTTGGAGGCAAAAGCCTCTGGCTAGCGGGAGCGGGCATATGATGCGCTTTCATAAAGCGTTCGTCAAATATTTTTGTAGTGTTTCTGCTCAGGCACTACAAGAAAACACAATATCGTTAAGTATTGTTAATCTAAAAGTTCAACTTTGATGTGTAACTCATTGTTGTTGCTGTTATATATTTTGCTTCTTGAGAGTACGTCGCGACTGTTTGAGTTTTGTTGAGCGTCAATACTGCTGACGCTGATCCACTCATTTAAGCGTCCAGAAATGCGTGTGTTGGTTGATTGGGTTTCGGTGATATGTTGCTGCTGAGCATTGAGGCGGTCGTCCTGATTGCTTAGTTCTAGGGTTACCCAATCACCTTGTACGGTAGCGGTTACATAAAAGCCTTGGGTAAGGTTGCGCTGGCTGGTTTGCTGTTGTGGCTGGCCATATTGATTCAGCGCCCAGTGTTTTTCTTGGATTTGTTGGCCTGTTTGCACCAAGGCGGCCGAACCCTCAAGCGTCTGTACGCTGCGTACGCCGGTGTTTTGTTTTTGGCTGTTGTAGCGTTTGACTTCTACTCTGTTACTGCCACCTTGACCTATCACCACCTCGCCTTGTTTGCCTTTAATGCGGCCCTGCGCATCAAGCTGACTGTCACGACTGATGCTGCTACCTTGCGTATCTACGCTGATAAGTAAGCGACGGGCTGGAGTGTCGATTTGCTCAATCAGCTGTTTGATTTCTTCAATTTTCTTGTCGTCTGCCTGAATAATTAATTGATAACCCCACTCAGTAGCACGCTCGTAGGGTTCCATAAAGGAATTAATTACCGGCAACAGCTCAGCTGCAGTGCGATGCTTAAGTTCAATCACTTCGGTTTTTGCGTGGGATAAACTGATAAATAACGCCAATACTATGCTGACGCTAACCTGCAATATCTTGGTCATAAAGGCATCCTTCTTAGATTGACATCGAGGCGAGCAACAGACCACATGGCCTCGAATTCGGCGTGTTTTTTCTGTGCCAATGCTGGATCGTAGTAATAAGCTGACGCCTGCTTTGGGGTTTCAGCTTGGCGCAGCAATAAGGCTTGTTGGTCGACATCCAGCCAGTAATTATCAGCAAACGGGTATTCGCTATTGACCCGTCTGATTTGGCAGCGGCCATGCAAACGCTCGGCTAAGGGTAGCAAGCGATGGCCTTCTTGCACTATGCGGCTGGTATCACGCAGTAAAATGCGTAAACGGTTGCGCTCATGGGCGAGCAGGAACTCTTTACAGTATTGATAGGTTTCGTCGTTGTCGTACAGCCAAGGCTCAAATTCTAGGCTGTAGATACACAATTCACGTTTGGCTTGGCTAATTAGATGATTGCTGTGTGTGCGAACTGCATCGATTGTTGTCAGTAGCACACGCTTAGTTTGACCTAGGGTAGCAACAGCTTCATCCCCATCCGTAACCGGCGCATTGTAAGTGTGCGCTGTAGGGTTATTAATACTGAACACACCCGGTGAGCTGAACTCAATTGTATTGTGCTCTTCTGGAGTTTCTGGGCGTGGAGGGATGGTTTTTGGCATGGTCAGTTAGCCGCTGGTGCGTAACATGTCAATATGTGGAATGCCGGCCTCAATAAACTCGTCACTAATAATTTTAAAACCCAGGCGCTCATAAAAGCCTGCCGCATGGGTTTGCGCGGTTAAGGTTTGCTCTGCCAAGCCTTGGCGCTCAGCTTCGCTGATGGCGGCCTGCATTAAAGATTCACCAATGTTTAGTCCGCGCCAGTCTCTTAGGACGGACACGCGGCCGATACAGCCATTAGGTAGTAAACGAGCTGTGCCGACGGCACATTCACCTTCATAGGCGAGAAAGTGCGTAGCTGAAACATCATCGCTGTCCCATTCTTGTTCTGGGCTAACGCCTTGTTCTTTGATAAAAACACTTTCTCGAATTCGACGAATCTCAGCATTATCTTTATGCCAATCCGCCGTTAAAACTCGGATATCAGTCATTTATACACTCCAAGCTGCCTTGTTTAATGAGCTCACACAGGAGCAAGGTGGCTTCTTCATTGTTAAGCCAAGGTTGAAGATTATCAACATGCAGACTATCACTGTCACAGATTAGTTTAATAAGTTCTACTAATGGCTCATTAAAAATACGGCTATTGCCGCAGCTAAATAACACAATTTCCTGTAGGCCATTACTCTCAAGTAAGCTCCACGCAAAACGTGCGCTGGGATGTTTTATCAATAGGCTGCCTTGCTGTAATTGGTCGAGTAATTCGTGCTCAGCGATGTCGTGACCCTGAATGAAATCCGGGTATTTGGCTTCAGTAACGAATTGACCCAACCAAGCGAGCAATGTCTGGTCATCAGAAAGCTGCTCGTTAATGAGCGCACGCAAGCGCTGCAGTTCTTCTGCACGGATCTCATTGGGATTGGTAATAGGGCTCATGCCGGCATCGTTGTAACGCTGCTCATCGGTCAGAAAGCGGGCTACAAAATCGGTGTAACCCAATAAAGCATCTGTTGTTGAAGGTGCACGATAACCAAACGACCAAGTCATGCAGTTGTCTAGTGCAGTGCCCCAGTGTGCTAAACGTGGCGGCAGGTAAAGCATGTCGCCGGGCTCTAGTATCCAGCTCTCAGTGGTATTGAACTCGGCCAAAATACGCATATCGGGATGGTCTTGCAGTGGGCTGTCACTGTCACACATTTGGCCAACCTTCCATTCGCGACGACCTTCGGCTTGCAGCAAGAATACGTCGTAGTTGTCATAATGCGGGCCAACGCCTCCGCCTTCGACGGCGTAACTGATCATCAGATCATCACTGCGCCAGCGTGGTAAAAAGTCGAATTCTTTCCAGTAGTTAGCCGCATCTGGAACAAATTGGTCTACCGCTTGTACCAGTAGCGTCCAGTGACTGGGCGGTAATTTGGCAAAGGTATCTTCGGTGAAAGGACCGTGCAGTAGCTGCCAAGGTGTTTCGCCATGCTCTAAAACAATGCGTGACTCAACTTCGTCCTCTAACGCAAGGCCGGCCAGCTCATCACCCTCAATCGGGCTGACAAAATCAGGCATAGCTTGGCGAATCAGTAGAGGTTTTTTCTGCCAGTAGTCGCGTAAAAACTCTTCAGCTGTTATGCCACCAAGCAGGGTTAAGGGAGTATTGTGCGGGATAGACATGGCGGAACACCTGTGGGTTTTAACTGGGTAGGGTTGTGTAGGCGGGCAGTATTTACGCGACACCTGTGCTAGAACACACAGGTGTCGCGCATTAGATAGCTTCCTGAAAAGAAAGAGCCTAAACCTGCTTGGCTTGCTCGATAGCGTTGCCAATGTAGTTGGCAGGCGTGAGGGCGCGCAGCTCAACTTTGGCGGACTCAGGCAGCTCTAGGGTGTCGATAAACTCTTGCAGCGCTTGGGCGGTAATGCCTTTGCCACGCGTCAGGTCTTTGAGTTTCTCATAGGGGTTTTCAATGCCATAGCGGCGCATGACGGTTTGCACTGGCTCAGCTAACACTTCCCAGCAGTTATCTAAGTCTTCGGCCAGTGCAGCAGCGTTCACTTCGAGCTTGCTAATACCTTTCAGGCTCGCTTCATAGGCAATCACACTGTGGGCAAAACCGACACCCAGATTGCGCAATACAGTGGAGTCCGTCAGGTCACGCTGCCAGCGCGATACGGGTAGTTTGCTGGCCAAATGCTGGAAAATTGCATTGGCAATGCCAAGGTTGCCTTCGGAGTTTTCAAAGTCAATCGGGTTCACCTTGTGCGGCATGGTGGAGGAGCCGATTTCACCTTCTACGGTTCTTTGTTTGAAGTAACCCAGGGAAATATAGCCCCACACATCGCGGTCAAAATCGAGCAGGATGGTGTTGAAGCGGGCAATGGCATCAAACAACTCGGCAATGTAGTCGTGCGGTTCGATCTGTGTGGTGTAGGGGTTAAAGGTTAAACCTAAATCACCTTCAATAAATTCTTGCGCGTTGGCGACCCA
>SMEQ01000380.1_pt1 | contig 21510 bp, 19 predicted proteins | sample 2456281 | NCBI WGS metagenome assembly SMEQ01 (sample SAMN10132596, study PRJNA489261) | soil metagenome | isolation source: day1 antibiotic-loamy sand soil ammended with raw manure from dairy cow... | place: USA | collected 2015-04-01
AGCAATTGTTTTTTGATTTTCGGATCGCCACTTCCGCCAGCGATTGCTCGGTTTATTCGCGCATTGAAATCCATTTCAAAAGGGGCGTTATTTTTAAGCACGCGACCGTAATGGTATTTGGATTTTTCCGCATTACCCATTTTCTGCGTCAGCTGGGCTGTTATGAAGTGAATTCTTGCTTTATCTTCCTTCTTTTTTGCAAACTTCAAAGCTTCTTCCAAATAGGTTAAAGCAAGGTCATTTTCTTTTCTCATCAAAGCCAATTGAGCTTTTGTTTTTTCAAACTCCAGTCTGATTTTTTCGGGAAACAATGCCTTTTCGTCTTCTTTATCCTGCTTCTTCGCTTTTTTGTTTTTTTTCTTCAAGCGCTTTTTAGCGGACTTAGACATTTTTCTTCCAGATTCAGTCTTGTATTGATCGCCTCCAAATAATTTGCTTCTTGATTTTTCAGCTTCTTCCGTTTCCTTAACCGCAACATCTAATAAATCTAAATTTACTTTTGCGCCACCCAAATCCTTAATCTGCAATTGACTTTTTGCAATCCACAAAGTAGCCTCGTAATTGGATGGATCCGTTTTGAAGAACTTTCGAACAAATTCAAAATTTTTGATTGCGCCATCATAATCTCTTCTCAGGTACAAAGAACGACCAATTGCAATCCAGTTTTCATCAATCCAATTGTTGTACTCCACTTTTTTCTTGGAAGGTTCATCAGCGGTGGGCATGCTGTGCATGGAAATTACTTTAGAACATTTTGCAATTGCGGTATCGATTGCCGGATACATACCCATTACTTCCTCCTCATTCGGAAGTTGCGACAACGGCAAGATTTGATAAAAATCCTCTTTTGTCGTGTTTCGGTAAGATGTCATTGCTTGATTCAGCAACTCATTTGCGTTATACAATCCGTTGTATTTGGCTGTAGTTCCATGATAGGTTCTGTTGATCAACGTGTTTTTCTCTGTTGAACAAGCAGTAACAAGCAAAATAAGAATGCTAAAAAGGGAAGCTATTAAACGAAAGTTCATGTATTTCAATCTATTATAAAATTTTTTATGCGAAAAATGGAAACGCCAAAGTCGTAAATTTATTTTAAAATTAAGGATAATTTTACAATTCAAAAGCAATAATTTTTGAGAGATTGCAGATTGAGAGATTGCAGATCACAAATTAGAAGATTACAGATGGCAGATTACAGATTTCAGATTGACGTTGATGCGTGTTTGGAAGATTAAATTGCCTGCGGCAAAAGATTAGTTTTTGTGGTAAAAGCAGATTAAAATCTTTCATTCCATTTCTTTTTTTGTACTTTAGCTTCAAAATTGAATACCATGATGCTTCCTTTTAATCTTCAAAAATGGATTGACGAAAATCGCGATTTGCTTAAACCACCGGTTGGAAATAAAAACTTGTACGTAAATGCAGGAGATTTTATCGTGATGATTGTTGGCGGACCAAATGCGCGCAAGGATTATCACTACAATGAAAGTGAGGAATTTTTCTATCAGTTGGAAGGCGATATTACCGTTCGGGTTCAGTTGGAAGGAAAAATGAAAGAAGTTCAAATCAAGGAAGGAGAGATTTTCTTGTTGCCTGGAAATACGCCGCACAATCCCATTCGCCCGGCAAATACGGTTGGATTGGTGATTGAACGCGTTCGAAAAGGAACGGATTTGATTGACGGATTGATGTGGTTTTGCGAAAAATGCAATCATCCTTTGAAAGAATATAAATTTCCACTATCCAATATTGAAACGGATTTCTTACCAAGATTTAGAGAGTTTTATGCTTCCGAAGAAGATAGAACGTGTGACAATTGCGGCGAAGTGATGGAAGTTGATCCACGTTTTGTTTAACCTTATCCAACAGATTTTAATACCGAATCTGTATTCTTATGAGAATTGACCCCTTTGTTCTTGCTATTTCGCTTAGCATTGTTGTATCTTACTTTTTTCCACAACTCGGCGCTTCCGATAGCATTGTTCCAATTGATACCATTTCCAGCATAGGAATTTCGCTCATTTTCTTTTTCTACGGATTAAAACTTTCCACCGAAGCAATTCGAAGCGGACTTGCAAATTGGAAATTACATGTGGTTGTTCAATCCACTACATTTGTTTTATTTCCGCTTTTAGTTCTTGCTTTTTACCCTCTGGCGAAAGACACATCTCATGAAATCTTGTGGCTTTCCATACTATTCTTAGCCGCTTTGCCTTCCACCGTTTCTTCTTCGGTTGTGATGGTTTCTTTGGCAAAAGGTAATGTTCCTGCGGCGATATTCAACGCGAGCATTTCAGGAATTATTGGAATTATGCTAACACCACTTTGGTTGACACCTTTCATTCAAGAAACCGATATTCCAATTGATTTTTCGGACATTTACGTTCAGCTTGCTACTGAAATTATTTTACCTCTAGTTGTGGGATTACTCTTGCGAAAATATTGGGGTGAATTTGCGCGTAAAAATAGTCGCGGATTGAGTTTATTTGACAAATCGATTATTCTTCTGATTATTTACAAAAGTTTTGTTCATTCCTTTGAAGAAAAAATCTTTGAAACGGTTTCCATCCTAGAATTAATTTTGATGACTGGAATTGTGATCGTTCTTTTCTTCCTCGTTTATGGATTGACCGGTTGGATTGGAAAACGACTTCATTTCAGTCGCGAAGATCGGATTACTGCTCAATTTTGCGGCAGTAAAAAATCGCTTGTTCATGGAACGGTTTTCTCAAAAGCACTTTTTGGACAAAGCAGTATCATTGGCTTGATCTTGTTGCCGCTGATGATTTTTCATGCATTTCAGATCTTGATAATTAGTGTTTTGGCGACTAGAATGGGGAAAGAAGTTGATGGGAATGAGAAAGTCGTGTAATTTTAATAATTATAGGTCTTTAAGTTTTATAAAGTTGTTCGAATTAATTCTAGCACATTTGATATTTCATCAAACGGGTTAAGCTATAGTTAATTAAGAAGAGTGCTTTTATTTTTATCTTATTTTAGACACATGAAACTATGTCTATTCTTTTCGCAACTATTCATTATTTTTTCATTTAGCCTAAATGCCCAACCTGAAATTACTTTCGAAACTAAGCTTTTGAATGTCGACACTATTGATTTTAAATCTCAAAGAGAATTCGTCTTTTAGTTTAAAAATACAGGTAATGAGCCGCTTATAATTTCTCAAGTTCAAACAAGTGGAGGTCCATTAGTTTGGAACAGATATAAAATGATAAAAAATACGTTTTTATCAGGAGAGTCTGGAGAAATTTATTTTCACTATGACACAGAAAGAATTGGAACTATTTATAAGAACGCAACAGTTTTATCTAATTCTAAAACTGGCTCAGACGTTCTTACTGTAAAAGGGTACATAAGGAAAATACCAATCCTTTATGCTCAGAAAACAGAACATGATTTTGGTTCTTTATCAGCCAGCACAAAGTTACATTATGAATTTGAAGTAAGAAATATGGGTTCATTACCTCTGACAATTTCAAACTTGAAACGATCGAAAAATTGTACAGCTTATTTCTTAAATAATACAATAGAAGCTGGTCAATATTCTGTTTTAATTATGGAAGTGGATACAAGAAATGCTAAAAATATGGTTGAAGCACATTGTGCCGTTTTTTCAAGTGACGTAAAATCTCCTATGCTATTTTCATTGAAGGCAGACCTTTCTTATAGCCCTTTGAAGATTGACAGTGCGTATTTTTATCGAAATATTCGCAAAGACTATTTTATAATACAACTTGAAAATACGAGTACAGACACGCTTGAAATCACCAGAGTTAATTTCATAGCTACAAAAGATAATCAGCCAGAAATTTCTTTTCATATATTAGATTCTGATTTCTTAATTATTCCTCTTTCCAAAAAAGAGGTTCTAATAAAAGCAAACATTTCACCTTTATTCATTTATGGATCTGAAGAAAAAATATCAGTGCAAACTGAAAACATAGAAAATAAAAAGCGCTATTGGAATATCATGTATTTTGAATTCTGATATAACTAAAAACTATCCCCCAAAAGAAACCAACGATTTCCCTGTCATCTCCAACGGAGAAGCAATGTTCATTCGATGTAAGATTGTAGGTGCAACATCGGCCAAGATTCCGTCGTTCAAATGCAAGTCATCTTCGGTTACCAAAACCACTGGAACTGGATTTAAAGAATGCGCTGTATTCGGCGAACCATCTGGATTTAGTGCATAATCTGCATTTCCATGATCGGCGATTACTAAAAATTCATAGCCTAATTTTTGTCCGGCTTCAACCACGTCTTTCAAGCAAGAATCTACGGTTTCAACTGCTTTTACAATTGCTTCGTATACGCCTGTATGTCCAACCATATCGGGATTTGCAAAGTTTAAACAGAAGAAATTCGGTTTTTCAGAAATCATGTCATTTACAATCATATCTCTTACGTCATAAGCACTCATTTCTGGTTTCAAATCGTAGGTTGCCACTTTTGGAGAGTGAGCCAATAAACGTCTTTCTCCTTCGAATGTTTTTTCTCTTCCTCCGCTAAAGAAAAACGTAACGTGCGGATATTTCTCAGTTTCCGCGATGCGCACTTGCGTTCTTTCCATTTTAGAAAGCACTTCGCCCAAAGTATTTGTCAAGTTATCTTTTTCGAAAATCACCGATAAATCTTGAAATGTAGCATCGTAACTAGACATGGTATATACATGCAGTTTCATTTTTTTCATTTCATAATCCAAGAAATCTTTTTGACTCAAAACCGTGATTATTTCTCTTGGTCGATCGGTTCTAAAATTAAATGAAATCAGTACATCGTCTTCTTTAATTATCCCAACAGGTTGATTGTTCTCATAAATAATAACGGGTTCAATAAACTCATCCATAATATCTTTATCGTATGATTTTTGAATCGCTTCAGAAGCAGAAGTTGCAATTTCTCCTCTTCCAAAAACCATCAAATCATACGCTTTTTTAATTCTTTCCCATCTCGTATCGCGATCCATTGCATAATACCGTCCAATTAATGTCCCGATTTTCGCTTTGGTATGTTGGATGTTTAATTCTAACTCTTCTATAAATTTCTTTCCACTTTTCGGGTCACAATCACGACCATCGGTGAAAGCATGAATCACGATTTTCTCAATTTCATATTTGGCAGCCATTTCGCATAAGGCTTCCAAATGCTTCATCGAACTGTGAACGCCACCGTTGGAAACCAAACCCATCAAATGTAAAGTCACATTTTTTTCTTTTGCCAATTTCATCGCTTCTACAAGCGTTTCATTTTTAAAGAATTCACCGTCTTTGATAGCTTTATTGATTCTCGTTAATTCCTGATATACAATTCTTCCCGCACCGATATTCAAATGTCCAACTTCCGAATTCCCCATTTGTCCATCCGGCAAACCGACATCTTCTCCACTCGTTTTAAGTGTAGCATTTGGATATTTCGCCAACAGACTATCCATGAACGGCGTATTCGCGTTGAAAATCGCGTCTGATTGAGATTTGTCTCCAATTCCCCAACCATCCAAAATAATAAGTCCGAAAAAGTTAGTCATAGATCGTTTATTTGGGGTGTTTGATTGAGCCATTATTTAAATATTTAGATTTTAAAGATTTTATCATAGCGTAATTTCAAAAATTGAACCTTGGGGTTTGTTCTGTAAATAATTCAATTTCCCTCCATTCAACCGCGTAAACTCAGAAGCGATGAACAGTCCCAGGCCAGTTCCTTTTTGAGATCGTGTTTCTTCATTTTCCAAGCGCATGAATTTCTTAAATACCAAGCGCTGGTTTTCAGCTGGTATCCCTGGACCAAAGTCTTTCACGCCAAATTTCACACGGTTATTTTCTCTTCTTAAAAAGACACTGATTTTCTCCGATTGGGGTGCATATTTTAAAGCGTTTTCAATCAAGTTTCTAACCGTTGTTTTGATCATGAATGCATCCGCCTCAATTTGAACTTTTACATCATCTTTTACTTCAAAGAAAATCCATTCTTTTCCTAAAATCGTGTTTTCACTGTCCACCAATTGCTTTAACATCGCATTCAAGTCAATCCACTCTTTGTGCAGTTGGAAAGATTGGTTTTCAATTCGCGTTGCCGTCAAAATCATTTCAACAATTTCTTCCAGCCTTTGGTTTTCGATGATTGCTTTCTTCAACAGATCTTCTCTTTTCTCAATAGGAAAGTCATGTTTTATCAATGTTTGAAGATACAGTTTTGTAGAAGCCAAGGGGGTTTTTAGCTCGTGAGTAACCGAGAGTAAAAAGTTATTTTGACGTTCGGATAACTTTTGGTCTTTGTTAATGGATACTTTAATTCTCCACAACCCGAAAACAAGTAAAATGAAAAACACAAATCCTTCTCCTAGAATCATCACCGATTTGCTATTCACCTGATTGTTGTACTCTTGAAGTTGACTTGTTATTTGAATGAGATGGTATCCCCACCATGCAAATTGAAGCACCACATAAAAACCAAGAACGTAAAAAATCAATGCCGTTTGACGCTTCATAAGGATGATGTAAATTTTAATTCGATGACATCAAAAACCGTGCAAAGTTCCCTCTTTTTTTTCAAAAACACACATCATGTTTGAAACAATTACCTGATCTGTTCTTTTTTTGAAGATAAAACACCCTTGAAGGTGAATTCATCTTCATCCAGTTCGATTGCTGTAAGAATTAAAGTCTAAATATTTAGGATTTTTTAAGATTTCAGCAGGTGCAATTTTCAAACAAGAGTCGAGTGTGTATAAGTGTCTACTTGACAGGGGATTGTAGGTGTTTGGTTTTTTGCGCGGCATTCTTTTACAACCGTTTTGCTTGGTTTTTCTTTTGGTTTTTCGATAGGTTTTCACTAACTTGCAGGAAATTCGAATCGAAATACATTCGGTTTTTTGTATAATCTAGTTTTAAAGCTTCTATACATTCATTGCATCGTGCAATGTAAATTAATGAGTATTTATCAGTTTAAATTTTTTAAGAACTGTTTAAGAGTCTCCACCATGGGAGAAAAAGAAAAAAAAATTATGGCCCTGATCAAAACTTTTGACAGACAACAAAAACCTTCGCAAGAAGAAAGAAAACAATTTGCAAACTTCCTTTTCCAACACCTTGAAAATTATGGCGATCCAGTTGCCGACATTGAGAAATGCATGGCTTACGCGTTGGATGAAGGACAAGGACAGGGAGGAGTTGTACTTTCTTCTTACAACAACGAGGTCTTAACAGGAGTTGTTATCGTTAACAATACCGGTATGAAAGGATATATTCCTGAAAACATTTTGGTGTACATTGCAACTCACAAAGACTACCGAGGTCAAGGAATTGGGAAACAACTGATGCTTGAAGCCATTGAACAAGTGAATGGCGACATTGCTTTGCACGTTGAACCTGATAATCCAGCCAAAGGACTGTACGAAAAACTTGGCTTTACAAACAAGTACCTTGAAATGAGGTTTACAAGAAGTAAATAAAATCATGCTTACCGTTATAAATATTTTACCCATTTTGATATAAGTCATGGCTTTCATAACACTCAACAAGAATAAACTCAAAGAAAATTATCAGTCATTAGATAAGCTGTTTCGATCAAAAAACATCGAATGGTCGATTGTAGCAAAATTACTTTGTGGTAATCGAATCTACCTAGAAGCGCTGATGGAATTAGGGATCAAGCAAATTTGTGATAGTCGAATTACCAACCTTAAAATCATTAAATCCATCCATCCAGAGATTGAAACCGTATTTATTAAGCCTCCTGCTAAAAGGTATGCGTCAAAAGTTGTTCAATTTGCTGATGTCAGTTTCAATACAGAATTTGAAACCATTCAACTTCTCTCAGATGCTGCGGTAAAACTAAATAAACTGCATAAAATTGTGATCATGATTGAGCTTGGCGAGTTACGTGAAGGAGTTATGCGCGAACAATTTGTTGAGTTTTACTCCAAAGTTTTTGAATTAGCCAATATAGAAGTGGCGGGTAAGTAGGAGAAACTCTTTTCTTAGGGACAGATGTTTACAACAATAGTCCGTACGAACACATGCACAACGATGTTTTTAAATTGTATGCAGAAATCATCGAGCTGAATGACAAGCCGATGGTTCCGAGTGGTGAGTTGGGGCAAAATTTGATGGGTGAAACTGCCGAGTTTGATGAAGAAAATGAGGGCAATCACTCTTACAGGGCGATTGTAGATGTTGGCTTGCTGGACGTAGAAGAAGGTAGTATTTCGCCGATTCACGAAGACATGTCAATCGCTGGCGCAAGTTCGGATATGATTGTAATTGATCTTGGCGAAAATAAACGCGGGCTGAAAGTTGGTAATCTCATCGAGTTCAGTTTGAACTACATGGGAATTTTAAGGTTGATGAATTCGGACTATATTGACAAAAAGTTTGAATAAAAGGTCAAGATTTCGGATTTAACAACTTGTTTATCGGGGTGTTAAAATGGTTTTTCACTTGATTTTCATCATGGTGACGAGCGATGTTGCAACGTGTGTTTGTGTGTCAACGCCCTCATCTTGAGCGTAAATTTCAGTTCGAATTACGCTGATTCGACCACCTTTCACCACATGCGATTTGGAAATCAAGAAGTCGCCCATTGCGGGTCGTAGGTAATTGACCTTCAACTCAACGGTTACCACATAACAATCCTCCTCAAAGTGACTAACAGCAGCATATCCTGAAGAAACATCCACCAAAGAGGCCATTAAAGCACCATTAAACATGCCTGCTTTTCGTGTCATAAATTCCTGTTTTGGCAGTTTCATGGATACGAAATCGGTTTCAACTTCTAGCAAAGAGACGTTCAACATTTTGAGCATCGGTGAACGGTTGAAGCTGTCTACAATCATTTGTTTCTTTTCTGGACTCATGGGTATAAAGATAATCAAGTTACTCCAATTGAAAAACGCAAGCTGGATTTTCACTAGTAAAAAGCACAAAATGAAGTTCAATTATTTTCCAATTAATTATAAAAAATTATTTTTAGAATTCAATCAACCATAATATCACTTATCTTTGTGGTATGGAATACAAAAAAGATTCTGGTTTTGGTAAAAAAGACTTTAAACCAAATCCTCGTGATAAAGAAAACAAAGATATTATTTTTGGGGTTAGAGCTGTTATAGAGGCAATTCGAGCCGGTAGAGAAATAAACAAATTGATGATTCAAAAAGGGATCAACAAAGATTTGTTCTACGAACTTAAAGAAGAAACTGCCAACAAGGATTATTTTATACAATACGTTCCGGTTGAAAGGTTGGACAAGGTCACCAGTCAAAATCACCAAGGTGTTATTGCATTTATTGCACCGTTAGCGTATCACAACTTGAATGAAATGGTTGACAAAGCCATGGAGAATGATGAAAAACCATGTTTTTTATTCTTAGATCGCTTGACAGATGTAAGGAATTTTGGAGCAATCGCTCGAACGGCTGAATGTCAGGGTGTAACAGCAATTGTGATTCCAAGTCGCGGATCTGTTCAAGTTACTGCGGATGCAATCAAAACTTCTGCAGGAGCATTGAATAGAATTCCTGTTTGTAAAACAGACAACTTAAAAGAGAGTTTGTTTTATCTTCAACAAAGTGGAATTCGGATTGTAGCAGCGACAGAAAAAACAGCGGTTCCGATTTATGAGGTTAACTTACGAGGAGCAGTTGCGATCATCATGGGTTCTGAAGAAGATGGTATCACCAATGACATTTTAAACATGTGTGATATCAAAGGGAAAATTCCAATGAAAGGAAATATTTCGTCTTTAAATGTTGGAGTTGCAACCGGTATGATTTTGTACGAGCGTACACGACAAGAATTATACGGATAGAAATTAACTAAATAGCAATATCGCAACACGACGGTATTGCTATTTGTAGTTTTCACTATTTCATCATTGCCAACATCAAGGGTAACTCATTGATGTTTTGAATTTTTAGGTCGTCAGAAGCTTGTTTGTGATGGTTTTCCGGGTCGAAAAGGATTGCTCTCATTCCCGCCCTCAGCGCACCTAGAATGTCGACTTCTCGATCATCACCAATCATCACACTTTCACTCGCCAGCGCACTTGCTTTGTTCATTGCATATTGAAAAACACGGATGTCTGGCTTATTACAACCAACATTTTCAGAACAAACAATGACATCAAAAAACGGCTTTAGATCGGAGTTGTCAAGCTTGATGTGCTGTACTTCTTCAAATCCATTCGTAATGATGTGCATCTGATAGTCCAATTTTTTTAATTCTTCTAACGTATCTAAGGTGTCCGGGAAAAGCATGGTTTGCTTTGGCGAAACCGCTACGTAACTATCGCTAAATTTCACCGCTAATGATCGATCGTGGATATCAAATGCGGCGAGCGTTTGAATGAATCGTTCGTCTCTTAACGCTTCTTTTGTCATTTTACCTCTGCCGTAAAGTTTCCATAAAGAGGCATTTATTCGTTTGTAAGTTCCGTGAAAACTATAAAAGTTTTGGATAGAATCAGCTAATTGAAATTCTGAAAATAAAATTTCAAGTGCTTTCTTTGAATTTGTTTCAAAATCCCAAAGTGTTCTATCAAGATCAAAAAAAAGGTGTTTATCTGCCATGCTGCAATGGTTTTGTCTAAAAGGATATGAATGATTTGTTTAAAAAGTAGGCTAGTCCAGTGGTTATTAGTCCATTCATTAGCATCCCAACAACAATCAAAGGTAATGTTTTTCTGTCTTTCTGGTAAAATTTAGCAGCAACAATGCTTCCAATGGGAACGGATAAAAAGAAAGGTGCGTACAGAGCTATGCCGTATATGCCAAGCTTCTTTTTTGTTTTTACGATGATTTTATTGGTTGTCGTAAACTTTTTCTTTACGAGATGAGGTTGGCCTTTTTCTAGCGCCTCTGAGTGTTTTTTTATCCGTTTATTCTGTGCCCGTTTCATAAAAAAGCCACTTAGAAAATAAAAGAAAGTGGCGCAAGTAGTTGCTCCTGAAACACAAGCAATGTAAGTCTCAACAAAGGATAGCTGTGCCGTTGGACCAGCAAACGGCGTGAACATAAACTTTACAGTTGAAAACAGAAAAAAGGTTAGGTAAACACCAAGTTTCATACGTACTCTTCTTTATGGCTTTTGTCGTTTATGACTTTTCTCCGTAAGCCAAATCGCCAGCATCTCCTAGACCAGGAACAATGTAAGATTGAGCAGTAAGCTCTTTGTCGATTGCACCTACATAAATTTCAATGGAACTCGGAAGGTTTTTTCGGATATATGTAATTGCTTCAGGAGCAGCAATTGCAGAAACGATAAACACTTTGGAAGGCTTGCCTTGCTTTAACAACTCTTTGTAGACCCTTACCATGGAACTGCCTGTTGCAAGCATCGGGTCGGATATAATTAAGACTTTTCCATCTAATTTTGGTGACGCCATGTATTCAATCTGAATGTTGAATATTTCTGCCGATGAATGTTTTCTATACGCTGAAACGAAAGCACTTTCACTTTTGTCAAAATAATTTAAGAGTCCTTGATGCATCGGTAATCCTGCTCTCAAAATGGTGGCTAAAACGGGCTGTGATTTTAAACAAAAAACATCTGTCTCTCCCAAAGGGGTTTTCACCTTCGTGGAGACGTATTCCATCTTTTTTGAAATTTCATAAGCAGTGATTTCGGCCATTCTTTCCAAGTTTTTTCTAAAACGCATCGAATCTTTCTGAATGGTAACATCTCTTAATTCTGCTAAGAAGGTCCCAAATATTGAGTTGGTTTTGCTTAAATCGTAGATCATATTCATTGTTTTTGTAAAGATAGCTAAATAATGAATTGGCGTATCTTATTTAGTTGTGAACGCTTTAATAGTATCTAAATTTACGGTAAATTAATTCATCTTCCAATCATTTTCAAAAACGTTTTCCACATAATTTGAATGTCATGTCTAAGCGTTGGATTGTCCAAGTATTTTTGATTTAACTTTATCTTTGTTGGCATGATCTCTTGAATGTAGGTCTCTCTCGGATTTTTAGATTCACCCAACAGTCTACTCTCATCAAAATATTCCAACGAAGCGTAATCGGTTATACCTGGTTTTACGTTCAGTATTTTCACTTGTTCTTCTGTGTATAAGTCCACGTATTCTTGCACTTCCGGTCGGGGACCAACGATGCTCATTTTTCCGCTGATAACGTTTAAAAACTGCGGGAACTCATCTAATTTGTACTTTCTTAGAAAGTATCCAATACTGGTGATTCTAGGATCTCGCATTCCTACGGTCAATTTTCCTGCCTTGTCTGAATCAGGACGCATGGTTCGAAACTTGAGTAAGAAGAAAGGATTTCCATGATAGCCAACTCGTTCTTGACGATAGAAAATACCGCCTTTACTCTCCACAACAATTAACAAAGAAATGAGGACTCCAAACGGAAGGAAAATTAAAAGGATCACAGACGAAACCAAAACATCAAATAGTCGCTTCATATTTATTTTTACATTCAAAGGCGTAAAGTTAATTTAATTGTTGGTTGAAGTTGTTGTTTAAGCGATGTATGTTCGCTTAAAATACAGGCAAATTCATAAAGATTCAAATAACTCATTGTTGTAGCAGCAAAAGGCAAGGGGAAATAAGCACTGGAGGAGGTTGATGTTTTAAATGGGATTGCTCTGAAATAGATGTCTTCAATATATCAAATTCAAAATTCAAATTCTTACCTTTGCAATTCACAAATTCAAAATAATGTATAGATCTCATACTTGCGGCGAATTACGCCAGGAAAACATTCAACAAACGGTTACGCTTTCAGGCTGGGTACAACGTTCTAGAGATTTGGGTGGAATGACTTTCATCGATTTACGCGACCGTTATGGAATGACGCAGTTGGTTTTCAACTTGGAAGATAATTCCGAATTATGCATGCAAGCACGAAAATTGGGAAGAGAATTTGTGATTCAAGTGGAAGGGACAGTAATCGAACGTTCGAGCAAGAACAAAAATATGCCTACTGGCGATGTTGAAATCGTGGTTACTTCACTTCGAATTTTAAATGGTTCTAAAACACCTCCGTTTACGATTGAAGACGACACCGATGGTGGTGAAGAACTTCGCGCAAAATACCGTTACTTGGATTTGAGAAGAAATACAGTTTTACAAAAATTGAAATTGCGTAACAAAGTTGCTTTAGAAACCAGAAAATATTTGGACAACGAAGGATTTATGGACGTGGAAACACCCTATTTAATCAAATCGACACCAGAAGGTGCACGTGACTTCGTGGTTCCAAGCAGAATGAATGGTGGTGAGTTTTACGCATTGCCGCAATCTCCACAAACGTTCAAACAATTGTTGATGGTGTCCGGAATTGACCGTTATTATCAAATCGTAAAATGTTTCCGAGACGAAGATTTAAGAGCAGACAGACAGCCAGAATTCACGCAAATTGACTGTGAAATGGCATTTGTTGAACAAGAAGATGTCTTGAATACATTCGAAGGAATGATCAAACACTTGTTTCAAGAAGTTAAAAACGTAACTTTTGACGGAGCTTTTCCACGCATGACCTATGCGGATGCCATGGAGAAATACGGTTCTGATAAACCAGACATTCGTTTCGAATTGGAGTTTGTTTATTTGACAGAATTAGCTCAAAACAAAGGATTTGCCATTTTCGATAATTCTGAAGCAGTCATTGCCATCAACGCAAAAGATTGTTCAGAATATACACGTAAACAACTAGACACTTTAACGGATTGGGTAAAAAGACCTCAGATCGGTGCAAGCGGAATGGTGTATGTAAAATTTAACAACGACGGAACCATTAAGTCATCCGTAGATAAATTCTATTCACAAGAAGATTTACAAGCTTGGGGGAAATTAGCGAATGCTGAAAAAGGAGATTTGTTATTGGTTCTTTCTGGAACACTAGAAAAAACACGCAAGCAAATGAACGAATTGCGTTTGCACATGGGCGATGAGTTGGGATTGAGAAATCCGAATGTATTCAAACCTTTATGGGTAATGGATTTCCCATTGTTGGAATGGGACGAAGATAGTCAGCGCTTTTTCGCAATGCACCACCCGTTTACATCTCCAAAAGCAGAAGATTTACATTTAATCGACACCGATCCAGGAAAAATCAGAGCGAATGCGTATGACTTGGCAATGAACGGAGTAGAGTTGGGCGGAGGTTCGATTCGGATTCACGACCGGGAATTGCAATCGCGCATGTTCGATTTACTTGGATTCTCCAAAGAAGATGCACAAGCACAATTTGGATTCTTAATGAATGCTTTCGAGTTCGGTGCACCTCCACACGGTGGATTGGCATTCGGTTTAGATCGTTTGGTGGCAACCATGGACGGTTCCGACTCCATTCGGGATTACATCGCGTTCCCGAAAAACAACTCAGGTAGAGACGTGATGATTGATGCGCCTTCCCCATTGGATGAAAGTCAATTGAAAGAATTACAAATTCAATTGGATTTGAAATAAGAGAATAATTAAATTCATGAAACGACTTTTCCCTAGGGACTAGTCGTTTTTTTATTTTTAAAACCCTGCAAGAGCTTTAAAAGTAGCCCTATCTTTTTGGGGGCTTTCAGTTTTCAGACTACAGCGAATTGAATTTTAAATAATTAAGCAGGCTATATTACTTCATTTTTTTTATCTTTGGCAACATTTACTCCTTCAAAAAGGAGTAAAGTGAATTAAGCTAATATTACTTATTTATTTTAATTACTTTATTTAAAGATGATTAGATTCTTATCAACACTCATGCTATTACTGTTTACGAGTTATTCGTTCACCCAAATTATCGTTTTTGAAGACGACATGGAAGGAGCTTCCACTTGGACTAACTCAGGAAACACTTCTCCTAATGAATGGATTCAAGCACTGTGTGCCGGAAGTGGACCTTCAATAACAGGCGGAACACAAGCTTATTACATCAGTTCGGATCCATCGGTTACTGGATGTACTGGCGGTTTACCTACCAATTACAAGTATGTAAATTCAACTTCAGGGATAGCAACTGCGATTATATACAATACAGTTCCAGCATCTTGCGCTAGTAATCTTCAAGTTCAATTTGATTCAAAACTGGAAGTGGATGGTATTGCTCACCGAGCAGAATTAATTTACAGTACAAACGGTGGTGCAACATGGAATGTTGTTGCTTCTATTCCTAATAATGCGGGGATCTGGACTGTTAACAATGTGGCTTTGCCGAATACCTTAGGTGTAAGTAGCTTTTTAATTGGTTTTCAATTTATCTATGACGATGTGTCAGCAATAGGAAGCTTCCCACTTGCTTTTGACAATGTCCGGGTTACGGGAACAGATATTGGTTTGCCAGTAGTTACATGTCCTGGAGATCAAGATGTTTTAATGGATACAATCTGTCAAGGTATTCTTCCCGACTTCACTTCATTGGCAACTGCTACGGATAACTGTACAGCGATTGGTGACTTAATTTTTACTCAAAATCCACCAGCAGGAACAGTGATATCCACCAACACCAGTGTTCAGATCACCGTAAAAGATGAAGCGGGGAATGAAGGTTTTTGTTCATTCACAGCCATTGCTGCAGATTCAATTAAACCGGTAGTTATTTGTGAATCAGAAATGGTTATGTCAATCAACTCTTCTTGTGAGATAGTTGTACCAGATGTACTTGTTTTAGCAAGTGCAACGGATAACTGTACTGCTTCAAGTAACATCGTTTTCTCTCAAAATCCACTTGCTGGCTCAACGACCGTTGGATTAACGCAAGTACTTGTAACTGCTACTGACTTACAAGGTAACTCATCTACTTGTTCAACTCAATTAACACCAAACGATTCTATAGCACCAACCATTGTTTGTCCAGCAAACAAAACAATTGACGTTGGAGCTGCTTGTAACTATATAACTTTGGATTACATTTCCGAATCTGTGATTACGGAAAATTGCACCATTTATACAGTTGTTCAAAATCCTGCTGCAGGTACACAGTTGGCGATCGGTCAGACAGAAGTAACCATGACCATTACAGATCAAGTGAACCTTTCAAACTCTTGTTCTTTCACCATTGATGTGATCGAAAGTCAAGATCCGGTGATTACAAACTGTCCGACTTCGATTACAACGTGTGATAGCATCGTTGCTTTTTCTGATGTATCAGCAACAGACAACTGTTTATTTAAAATTGTAAAAACAGACAACTCTGGACTTCATTCTGGTGACATTTTCCCAGTTGGAATAACAGTAATGGAGTATACCGCAATTGACTCTTCTGGAAATACGGCAGTGTGTAACTTTAACGTTGAAGTTTATGCGTTTCCTTATCAACCTAGCTTTGTTAATGATTCTATTTCCTTGTGTGTGACGAATAACACGAGTATTGAAGCGCTTCCAACTACGCATGGAACAGGTGTATGGAGTGTTGGAATTGGAACAGGTGTAATTGCTAACCCAACTAGTTTGTCAACTGCTGTTACTAATTTATCAGATGGGTTGAACACATTTATCCGAACAAACAGTACGCAACATTGTGGAAGTGTGATAGATTCTGTGAAAGTTTACGTTTATCAAATGCCTTCCACTGCGGTGATTGATAGAGATACTATTTATGCTTGTAGCGCAAATCAATCGTTACTTTCAGGAAACATTCCCACTGTTGGAAAAAGTTTGTGGACGACAGACGGCGATGCGATTATCATGAATCCTCTTTTGAACAATACATTTTCAAAAGACTTAAGTCCTGGTTGGAATCAATTTTATTACACGATTTCAAGCGGTAACTGTCCAACTTCAGTAGATTCAATCAGTATTTACAAAAATTACACAGCTCAAATTTTAAGTAGCGATACTTCTTTATGTAAGGAATCTGCAACTTTGGTTGTTGTTGGAAACGAACCTTCATTCACACAGACTCCAACATGGTACTTCTCGGTTGGACAAGGAGATATCGATGGTGCGAATGACTTTACAGCAACCATTTCTAAAATCTCAACAGGGGCGAACAAGTTGGTGTATCGATTGTCTCATCCAATTTGCGGGTATTCTTACGATACGTTAAACATTGCAGTTAGTAACTGTACGGGTGACGAGTTTATTTTCCCAACGGTTATTACGCCAAATTTAGACGGAAAAAACGATGAATTTATAATAGGTAATTTAGACGCGTTTTACCCTAAATGTCAAGTTACGATTGTGAATCGATGGGGTTCTGTGGTTTATGAATCTGTAGGTTATAAAGATCCTTGGGATGGAACTTTCAAAGGTGAAAATTTACCAATGGGGACTTATTTTTATCACATTTTATTGAATGATGAGGAAAACACCAAGTATTCTGGACCAATTAGTATCATCCGTTAATCTAAAAACATCTTTTGAAATGAAAAACATGTACACATTTGTTTTGTTAATTGGAACCTTGCTTGTTGTTCCTTTTACTTCTTACACACAACAAGAAAGCCAGTTTGGAAACTACATTCACAACCCTTATTTATTCAATCCTGCAGCGGGGGGAATGTATAACTTGGCTCAAATTGATTTGGGATACAGAAATCAATGGTTAGCTGCAACTGGAAATCCTACCACCATGTATGTTTCAGGAAGCACGCAGATTTTTGGTAAGAATACAGGAGTTGATCCAATTGGAGAGTTCAACACAGGAAGAGAAAATATATACCAAACCCCAGAAAGAACAGTTGGTAGTTTGAAACAAGTGGTTGGTGCAAAATTCATGTACGATGGTATTGGACCATTTTCTAAAACAAGTTTCTTCGCAAGTTACGGTGTTCACATGCCTTTGACCAAAACCTATAACATTGGTGTCGGTTTAGGTGCTGGATATGGAAGTTTTCAAATTGATCACAACCGCGTGGTTCTTCACGATGCCAACGACCAACTTTTTAATCAGTTTGCTGGGCAAAGTGCGAATCAAAATATTTTGGATGTACAGTCAGGTTTGGTAATTTACAGCAACCGTTTTATGTTCAGTTTGAGTGGAACGCAATTGGTAAACAATAAGATTTCGGTACAGCAAATGGAAACCGGCAACAATTTGAATCGTCACTTGTTTATCATGACATCGTATGCTTTTCCAGTAACTGATATAGTCGATTTAGAGCCGTTTGTGATGGTGAAAGGCGTGAAAGGAAGTCCAACTAGTTTTGACGTTGGAGCAAGGGTTAAATACAACAAATCCATGTGGGCAGGAGTTCAATATAGAACTGGAAACTCTTTTGTAATTTCAGCAGGAATGAATTTCTTAAGAAATTTTAATTTTTCTTATGCTTTTGAATATGGAACAAAAGCTGTTCGAATTAGTTCTGCAGGAACACACGAACTTCAATTGGGAATCTTAATCGGGAATAACCGAAACACTGATAAAGAAATTGAGAGGTCTAAAAAGAAAGAGGAGATAACTCAATAAAAATTGCTGTTAAGAAAAACGAGGTAAATTAACGAGGTGAAATTTAAGAAGAGCTTTAACTGTTGTGATTAGTTAAAGCTCTTCTTTGCTTTTATACGAATCGTTGATTAACTTTATGTGTCTTTTATCTATATGAAATCACAAAAATGTCTTCATCGTCCTTTTTGAACAGTTTCTCTTCACGTGCAAAACGCTCCAACGATTCCTTTTGATCTAAATCTTTTAAAACACTTGTAGTCTCCTTCAGTTTTTGATCCATAATGACTTGCTCTGCATGGATTTTATTCAATTTCCGACTGTGAGAAACGAGTGAAAAGACATCTTCATCATCCAGGAAAAGTGCGTAAATAGTGAATAGCGTGATTGTTAAGATGTATTTGTTTTTGAAGAACACCCACACTTTTTTAAATTTCTTGTTTTTCAGCAGACCTGTTTTCTCGCTTTCCATGGTTTAAAATTACAAAAAATGAAAAGATCACTTACCATGAATTTAGAATCTTGTCAAATTTCATTTGTTTATAAACTAGATTTTGATTCGATAATCGAAGCCAAGTACTGAATATTTAAGCATAAAAAAGCGCCCTATTTATTCATAGAGCGCTTTTCAATCAAGTTGTAAATCTAATTAATTTACAATTTCATCATATCTTTCTTTGAAGTAAGAGTCATCCTCATACCATTGAGCAACTTTGTTTAAAGTAGCTCTCGCTTTTTCGACTTGTCTTCCTTCTTTATAACAAGCAGCAGTTTCCAAAATTCCTTTTTTGAACAATTTTTTGTCGTTGTCAGACCAATCTTCAATAGAGGTCAATTCAGCCAAACGTTTTTCAGTATCTCTCCAGATGTAATTAGCTCCACTTTTGTCATTTTCACGGAATTTACAAGCTGCTTCTAAGAACTTACCTCCTAAATCATCAGGCATTACTTTGTAGTATGACATCAATAAAGAAACACCTTTTCGGTAGTTCTCAGAATCAATCTCATTGTAAACTCCTTCTAAGATAGCGGATTTCATTTCTTCAACATATTCTGAATGTTCTGCATAAATGGCACCACCTCTGTCTCTTTTCTTGAATTTACCCAAAGCGTTTATAGACTCTTTAAATGCGTTTTTATACATCGCATCACGATCACCTACCTGAGAAATGGCATACAAACCTTTTGATAACCATAAGTATGGAATCGCATCTTTTTTAGTGGCGTCTCTCTCATTGTATTTGGTCGCTTCGCGAATTAACTTTTCGTAATTTGCATCTGCGTATAGAATAATTAAGTCGTTGTACTCTGGAGCTTGCGCTATCGCAGATGATCCAGTGTAGATTAATAATCCGAATATTGCAATTAATTTTTTCATAGTACTTTTTTAATTAGCTTTATTTCAATAACTGTGCCGAATATAAGAAAATATATTTACATGAGTTTATCATGAATCATATAATTAATCTTCGAAACTTTTTAATAACAACCCGAGAATCGAGATGGCCGACTTCGAAATTTTAGTTCCAGGTCCAAATACCCCAAACACACCAGCTTCATACAAGAAATCATAATCTTGTTGTGGAATTACACCTCCAGCGATCACCATGATGTCTTCGCGACCATATTCTTTCAATGCTGCAATTACTTGCGGCACCAAGGTTTTATGTCCAGCAGCCAAAGAGGAAACACCCAAGACGTGAACGTCATTCTCCACCGCTTGTCGAGCTGCCTCTTCTGGCGTTTGGAATAATGGACCAATATCCACATCAAAGCCGATGTCAGCAAACGAAGTTGCGATTACTTTCGCGCCTCTGTCGTGCCCGTCCTGTCCCATTTTGGCAACCATGATTCGTGGTCGTCTTCCTTCCAATTCTGCAAATTGATTCGCCATTTCTTTGGCTTTTTCAAAGTCTGGATCGTTCATAGATTCTGATGAATAAACTCCGCTAATCGAGCGGATGGTTGCTTTGTATCGTTTGAATGTTTTTTCCATTGCGGAAGAAATTTCTCCCAATGTTGCTCTATCTCTGGCACATTCAACGGCTGCTTCTAAAAGATTGCCTTCTCCGGTTGCAGCAATTTTCTCTAAATTGGCAAGACTTGCGGTTACTTTTTCAGCGTCTCTGGATTCTTTCATCTGTTGGATGCGCTCGATTTGACCAATTCTTACTTTGGCATTGTCGACATCCAAAATGTCCATTTGTTCTTCTTTTTCCAATTGATATCGGTTCACACCAACAATGATGTCGCGACCAGAATCAATTTTTGCTTGCTTACGAGCTGCGGCTTCTTCGATTCGCATTTTCGGAATTCCGGTTTCAATCGCCTTGGCCATTCCACCTAATTCTTCTACTTCTTCGATTAATTTCCAAGCTTCTTGAACCAACTCTTCGGTCAGTTTTTCAACGTAATAACTTCCGCCCCACGGATCGATAATCGATGTGATTCCCGTTTCTTCTTGTAGATATATTTGGGTGTTTCTAGCAATTCTCGCAGAGAAATCGGTTGGTAAGGCAATTGCCTCGTCCAAGGCGTTGGTGTGTAAAGATTGCGTTCCACCAAATGCCGCCGCCAGTGCTTCAATGCACGTTCTAGCCACGTTGTTGAATGGATCTTGTTCCGTCAAACTCCAACCAGAAGTTTGGCAATGGGTTCTCAAGGCCAAGGATTTATCGTTTTTCGGTTCGAATTGTTGAACTAATTTCGCCCAAATCATTCTACCTGCTCGCATTTTAGCGATTTCCATGAAGTGATTCATCCCAATTGCCCAGAAGAAAGATAAACGTGGTGCAAAAGCATCCACATCAATACCGGCATCGATACCTGCACGAAGATATTCCATTCCATCAGCTAGTGTGTATGCTAACTCAATGTCTGCAGTTGCACCTGCTTCTTGCATATGATATCCAGAAATAGATATGGAGTTGAATCGAGGCATTTTTTGAGAAGTAAACTCAAAAATATCTGCAATAATCTTCATTGAGAAACTTGGTGGATATATATATGTGTTACGCACCATGAATTCTTTCAGAATATCATTTTGAATAGTTCCAGTCATTTCATGCAACTCAGCACCTTGTTCTTGCGCTGCTACAATATAGAATGCTAAAATTGGTAGTACTGCACCATTCATTGTCATTGACACTGACATC
>SMEQ01000160.1_pt1 | contig 21445 bp, 16 predicted proteins | sample 2456281 | NCBI WGS metagenome assembly SMEQ01 (sample SAMN10132596, study PRJNA489261) | soil metagenome | isolation source: day1 antibiotic-loamy sand soil ammended with raw manure from dairy cow... | place: USA | collected 2015-04-01
AATCCTCACCAAAGATCGCGCTATTGAAGCGGGTATTAACGTACCGCAAATGTACGGTATTATTTCGACTGAAAAAGAAATCGAAAACCTGCATAAGATTATTGGTGAGCGCACTGACTTTGTCGTTAAGCCTGCTATGGGCGCTGGTGGTGACGGTATTTTAGTTATCGCTGACCGCTTTGAGGATCGCTACAAAACCGTGTCTGGGAAAATCATCAGCCACGAAGAAATCGAGCATCAAATCTCTAGCATTTTAACGGGGTTGTACTCGCTGGGCGGCTCACGCGACCGCGCGCTGATTGAGTATCGGGTCAAACCTGATCCACTGTTTAAAAGCATCAGCTATGAAGGTGTGCCCGACATCCGCGTCATTGTTCTGATGGGCTACCCCATTATGGCAATGTTGCGCTTGCCCACGCGCCAATCAGGCGGTAAAGCTAACCTTCACCAAGGCGCTATTGGTGTCGGTGTTGACTTGGCAACGGGCATCACCCTGCAAGGGACTTGGCTCAATAACAAAATCAGTAAGCACCCCGACACCAGCAACCTTGTAGCCGGTCTACAGCTGCCCGACTGGGATGGTTTTATGCGCTTATCAGCCGGTTGTTATGAGCTGTGCGGTTTGGGCTATACAGGCGTTGATATGGTATTGGACCAAGAGCAAGGCCCGCTTATTCTTGAGCTTAACGCGCGCCCAGGTTTAAATATTCAAATCGCTAATGATGCAGGTTTAACACTGCGCGCTCACGCCGTAGAGCATCATATTGCTGAACTCAAACGCAAAGGCATCACTGAGACTGTAGAAGAACGCGTACGCTTCTCGCAGTCACTGTTTGCTTCGCACTTGATCCCATAAACCAGTGAGATTTTTGTCCTCATTCGAGCTTAGTGACTCGAATGAGGACAATTAAAGTATTTATGCCTACGTGCCTGCTTTTTGCGCTGCCCTACCACAGCAACCCCGCTGAACACTTTCAACACATCCATAGCCTGCAAGGCGCTGTCTTACTGGACTCAGGTTACCCTGTCAGCCAGCGTGGGCGTTTTGACCTATGCAGCGCGCAGCCTGTGTCGTCCATCACGCCCCTCGAGGATGAGTCTGTGGATGACTTTCGCCAGCGCTGTCAAAGGCTGTTGCAGCAATTAGCGTATTGTCCTGCGCCTGCAGATAGTGAACTGCCGTTTACCGGCGGACTGTTAGGTTATTTAACCTACGATTTCAACACCCTCGCCCAATGCACTGAGATTGAAGGTTTAGCCAGCGCCAGCGTGGGTTTATACAACTGGGCGGTGATCAACGATCATCAACTGCAACGCTGCTGGTTGATGTGCCATCCCAGCCTGCCAAGCCAGCGCCAAGCTGAACTGCTAGCCCTATTCAGCACGACAAAGCCCAACCCATCGAGCCCACGTTTCAGGTTAACTCAAGCCTTTAGCCCCCATATTAGCGCCCAGCGTTACCGCGAGGATCTGCAGCGCATCCATCAATATATTCAAGCCGGCGACTGCTATCAGGTCAATTATACTCAGCGTTTTAGCAGCAGCTATCAAGGTGATGCCTGGCACGCCTACCGCCATTTGCGCGAGCGTTGCCCAACGCCTTTTGCGAGCTTTATTCGCGTCAATGCGCAACAAGCCATTGTCAGTTTATCGCCTGAGCGTTTTATTCAGGCGCGCCAAGGTCAGGTTGAAAGCCGCCCTATTAAAGGCACGCGCGCGCGCAGTAGCACACCCAACCAAGACCAAGCTTTGGCAGATGATTTGCTGGCCAGCCCCAAAGATCGTGCAGAAAACCTGATGATTGTCGATTTATTGCGCAATGACCTGGGACGCTACTGCACCCCCGGTAGCGTGCGCGTCCCAGAGTTATTTGCCCTGGAAAGCTACCCCAATGTGCATCATATGGTCAGCAGCGTCACCGGCACGCTCGCGCAAGGCTACGATGCTTTGGATATCCTGATGGGTAGCTTTCCTGGCGGCTCCATCACGGGTGCACCTAAGCGCCGCGCGATGCAGATTATCGATGAACTTGAAGCCAGTGTGCGCAGCATTTATTGCGGTAGTATTTTCTACTTAGACACTCGCGGCCACATGGACAGCTCCATCACCATCCGCACTTTATTGGCTAATAACGGCGAAATCAGTTGCTGGGGCGGCGGCGGAATTGTGTATGACTCGCAGATTGATGACGAATACCAAGAGTCCATTCAAAAAGTACAGGTATTAATGAACACGCTGGAAGAATCACTCAAGCTTTAAGGTGCCGGCTTAAAGCTGTGTCTGCAGCACATGGGATACAAAGAGTGCGCCAGCAATACACAGCACGCCACCAAAAAAAGCCCGCCAATACAGACGCTTTGCAATGTCATCCTCACCGTAGTTGGAGAGCACAAAGGGCTGCCCTTCGCGTGGCTGACGCATATAGTGTTGCGTGGGTTCCTGATGTTGCGCCTGTTGCTGCAACAACGCTTGCTCCTGCGCACTCTGACGCACAGCTTGCCACTCTTGCACATCCAACTCGCCATTGCCGTCGCGATCAAAACGCTGCACTAAGTCTGGGAAATCAGTTTTCCATTCACGTATCAGCGCACTTTGTGTCGCCTCTATATCTAAGGCTTCACGCCCCTGTCCTCGAGTGACAAAATCACCAATCACATACAATGGATCGCCCACATGCATCCGTTGCTCGGTATAACGGTAACGCTTACGCCCGACAAACATATGAGCAAGCATATGCGTACGCATCTGTTGCTTTAATGGATGCTTAGCAGTGCCATACCAGACCTGCTTGGTCATCGGTAAGACATGCGCACCCTGCGGATCAATCCAACACTCGCCCGTACCATCACTTAAGGATAACAAGGCTGTGCTGCGGCCCTTCTCAACAGTATTCCAACGTGGCGTACTGCGCTCTTGATGCACTTGCTCATCAATACTAAATGACCACCACACACAAGGCTGCTCGCTTAAAGGGCCCCTTAACAACTCAGTGCGCGACTCAATCACCCCATACAGCTCAACATAACCTTGCGCAGCTGAACGTATTTTCGAGGTGGGTGTATCCAGCAGGTAGCGCGCTTTTTTTAAATTATGCAAGCACCACCAACCGCCACCCAACGCAGCACCACCTGCCACGCCCAGCGTCACACTTAAGCCTAGAAAATCCACTGCGAATTAACCAAACAAACTTTTAATATCAACATCAGCCAACTGCGCATCGCTAAAGCGCAACAATTGCGCAGCCTGAAAGTTAAAATAGCGGGCAATCAATACATCAGGAAATTGCTCAATACGCACATTATTAAGATTCACAGCCTCGTTATACAGCTCGCGCCGATCAGCAATGCCACTTTCTAACGCACTGATACGCTGCTGCAAAAACTTAAAATTGTCATTGGCTTTGAGCTCAGGGTAATTTTCAGCTAAAGCAAAGAGCTGTCCTAAACCTGTGCGCAGACCTGTTTCCGCCTGGCCTAGCGCGCCTAAATCGTGCTGCTCGCGCGCCTTGGACACCGCTTGACGCGCAGTAATCACTGCTTCTAACGTGGCCTGCTCGTACTGCATATACTGTTTGCAGGTTTCTACCAGCTTAGGCAGCTCTTCGTGGCGTTGCTTTAATAACACATCAATATTGGCCCAAGCTTTACTGACGCTGTGTTTTAAACGCACCAAGGCGTTGTATAAACTCACACCCCAAGCGACAGCCAAAATGGCCACGACGAATACACCCACTAAAAATAAACTCATCGTGCACTCCACACAGGCTTATAAGATTCTCTATTTTAAGCTGCCAGCACCCTATACACCACTGTTTATTCAGCGCGCAGCCTGATGCACTGAACTTCCCAAGAGCGATGTTATCTATTGTGCTACAACCTTGCGACACCCCAAAAAGCTGCACTTAAGTTTGCGCTATACTGATTTTTTAACTGCTTGCACGAGTAATTGACTGACTATGCACAATGACACTGATGATGACTTGGACAGCCTACCCAATGGACGCATTGAACCCCAGCTCAGTACATCAACAGCTGAGCCTGAACCCTTGCTAAGCAACACACGCCCCGTACAGCAAGCGCGCTCTAAAGGTGTGGGTCTATTATCGGCACTGACCTTAGCTATTGTCTGCTCCAGCGCCGCTTTTGGCTGGTGGAGCGTACAACGCTTACAACTGCTTGAGCAGCAATTAGTCGCAACACAAGAGAGCTTTTCTAAAACCAGTGAATCTGCAGCCGGACGTATTCAGGAGATTACCGGCCAAGTGCATGCCGCACAAAGCAGTGTGGCCAGCGGCACCACCAGTTTAAAAAAACGCATTGAAGCCCTCGAAAGCAGCGCTGTAGACATACACAAACAACAACACACCCAGCTGACCGAGCACAGCTCAGATTTAAGCAAGCTCAGTCGTGAGCTGACCGCCCTCACACAGTTGCAAGAGGATTTAACCAGCACGCTTGAGCAACAACGCAAAACCCTGACACAGCACAGCACCACTTTAACCGAGCTCAAGCCGACACTGGCGCAACACAGTACCGCTCTGGCAACCTTGCAGAGCGAGCTCAGCCAACAACTTAAAACACAACACACACAGGTGCAGCAGCTCGCCAGCACACTCAAAGCGCAGCAAGACAAGCTTGCAGATATAGATCAGCTGAGCGCCCAGGTTAAAACGCTCTCAACTCAGGCTCGCGAACTACAGAGCACTACATCATCCACAGATGACATCACCCGCTTACAGCAAGATGTGTTGATTCTGCGCAGCGAGCTTGATCAGCGTCCTAAGGCACAAGCAGCGCCTCAAGCTAAACCCGCACCGTCACTGGCTGACTTTGATGCCTACCGCGCGCAAACCAATCGCACTATTACAGCTTTGCAAGAACAGATACGCAACTTACAAAAAAACACGCCTTAGCGTGTTTTTTTGTTAATGCACACTGCACACCTATTACAATTTAAATTGACTGACCAAGCGGCGTAACTCTGCGGTTAAACGCAACAGATCTTCACTGCTGTGCATCGTCTGGGTCGCACCGGATGAGGTGGTATCGGCAATATGACTGATACGGGTGATATTAGAATTAATCTCTTCTGTCACTGCGCTTTGCTGCTCAGCAGCGCCGGCAATATGCACATTCATCTGATTGATGGTGGCCACTTCTGCGGCGATCACATGCAAACTTTGCGACGCTTTTTCAACGCACACCGAACCTGTCGTGGCACGCTTTTGCGCCGCAGCCATGGCACTCACAGCATTTTTAACACCCAACTGCAAACGCTCAATCATATTTTGAATTTCTTCAGTGGATTTTTGTGTGCGCGAGGCTAAAGTGCGCACTTCATCAGCCACCACAGCAAAACCTCGGCCTTGCTCGCCAGCACGCGCTGCTTCAATGGCTGCGTTTAAGGCCAATAGATTGGTTTGCTCGGCAATGCCTTTAATAACATTGAGCACTTCACTGATGCTGGCTGTATCGCTTTCGACATGCTGAACCACAACCGCCGCACTTTCGATTTCAGCAATCAAATCCCGAATACCGGCAATGGCTTGTTCGGCCACTAACACACCGGCTTTAGACTCATCGTCCGCGCCTTGTGACGCCTGCGCGGTCTGCGTGGCATGGCGTGCAACTTCCTGAACGGTCGCACTCATTTCATGCATCGCTGAGGCGACCCGATCGGTTTCCGTACGCTGCTCAACCACAGCCTGCAGCGTCGAGTCGGCCACATCAGCGACGCGCCCCGATACAGTATTGAGCTGCTGAGTGACATCTGAGACAGCATGTAAGCTGTGCTTAAATTTAGTAATCATGCGATTAAACGCCCAGCCCAATGCGCCAATCTCATCACGCGCACCAATTGTCACGTTGTAGCTCAAGTCATCATCACGGGCGATCGCTTCCATAGTATGGCGCATGGCATTGATACGTTGAATCACCGTGCGACGCACAATAAAAATAATCACTGCTAAACCAATCAGCAACAGCAACAGCTGTATGCCCGCAGAAGTCCAAAAGTTACGCTGCACTTGGCTGTCTAACGAGGCCAAGGCATAACTGATACGCACCGCACCCACCACACTGCCATCCGCCACTTGATGACAGAGCAAGCAATTGGTGCCGCGATAATCTTTTTCTGCACGGATGGGGTTAATCACAGTCAAAAGACGACCGTCTTGACCCTTAGAAATCTCGATAATCTGCTCGCCGGCTAAAGCACGCTGATCTAAATCATCGGCTGGCGCTTGATGCTCATAGCCTGCGCCATAAACTGAAGTGATGGCAGGTGTGCGAATAATACGCGCATCGGTCACACCCGGTCGCGCAAGAATCTTATCGCGTAGCACATTACGCTGCGCCATCGTACCCGTCAGCATCATAGTGTTAATGCTGTCAAAATAACTGTCAGCCGCATCTTTGGTTTGCTGTTCAACGACGCCTAATACCAGCTTTTTCTCGTTGTAGGCAGAAAACATCAAAGAAGCTGCCGTCACGACAAAAAATACGCAAAGCAACGCAATATTGATTTTTGTTTGCACCGACATATGATGCTGCGCGGGCTGCTGACTCATTATTATTAACCTCAAAACCGCTGAATAAATGGCTCTGTATTGAGACCTTGTTGCACATCACACTGCATTCAACTTGCGCAATCACCCATAAGCGGCAACGACGTTGGTTTTTTGACGTCCGTACAGTGTTGTACTCTGATCTATAGAATACAAAGCAGGATACATGCCAAACACACTACAACGCTGTGCTGGCATGCACCTTCAGTCTATTTTAAGCCGGTTCTGCGCTGTGTTCCTTTGCACAGGTCAATACTAAGCCATCGCCTTGCGCATCAATATGTGCAATACCACCCTCTTCAGCCAGCGCACCAAAGAGAATCTCTTCCGCCAAGGGGCGCTTAATATGCTCCTGGATCAAACGCGCCATCGGCCTTGCACCCATGTCCGCGTCATAACCATGCTCGGCCAACCAACGGCGAGCCTCAGCGCTGACATCCAGTTGCACGCGCTTTTCCTCAAGCTGGGCTTGCAGCTCAGTTAAGAACTTATCGACAATCGACTGCAGTGTTTGCGCACTTAAGCGGCCAAATTGGATGATACTGTCCAAGCGGTTGCGAAACTCTGGACTGAAGCTTTTCTTCAACACTTCCATGGCATCGCTGCTGTGATCTTGCTTGGTATAACCAATCGACGCTCGCGCCGCAGACTCAGCACCTGCGTTGGTGGTCATCACTAAAATCACATGTTTAAAGTCAGCTTTGCGACCATTATTATCGGTGAGCGTGCCGTTATCCATCACCTGCAATAAGAGATTAAAGACATCGGGGTGCGCTTTTTCGATTTCATCCAACAATAAGACGCAATGCGGCTGCTTGGTGATGGCCTCAGTCAACAATCCACCTTGATCAAAGCCCACATAACCTGGCGGCGCACCAATTAAGCGTGAGACGGTATGGCGCTCCATATATTCCGACATATCAAAGCGCACTAAATCAATGCCCAGCGAGCTGGCCAGTTGCTTGGCCACTTCTGTTTTACCCACGCCCGTTGGTCCAGCAAACAAGAACGAGCCCACCGGTTTATTGGCCGACTTAAGGCCCGCGCGCGATAGCTTAATGGCTGTGGCCAGTGCATCAATCGCAGCTTCCTGACCAAACACCGTTAAGCGTAGATCACGCTCTAAGTGGCGCAACTGTTCTTTATCTGAACTGCTGACTTGGCGCGCAGGAATACGCGCAATTTTCGCAATCACGTCTTCAATCTGTGCCACATCAATACTGGCAGCGCGACTTTCTTGCGGCAGCAAGCGCTGGAAAGCACCGGCCTCATCCACCACATCAATGGCTTTGTCCGGCATAAAGCGGTCATTGATATGTTTGGCCGCTAACTCAGACGCCGCACGCAAGGCTGCATCGGTGTAGGTAATTTGGTGATGCTGTTCAAAATTGCTCTGCAAGCCTTGCAAGATACGGTAAGTGTCTTCAACTGAGGGCTCATTGATATCTACCTTTTGAAAGCGCCGCGCTAAGGCACGGTCTTTTTCAAAAATCTCGCGAAACTCTTGATAGGTGGTCGAGCCAATGCAGCGAATCTCGCCCGATGATAAAAGTGGTTTGAGCAGATTAGAAGCGTCCATGACGCCACCCGAAGCGGCACCCGCGCCAATAATCATATGGATTTCATCAATAAACAAAATCGCTTGCGGGCGTTGGCGTAATTCATTGAGCAAAGCTTTGAGGCGCTTTTCAAAATCGCCGCGGTACTTGGTGCCTGCCAGCAGTGCACCTAAATCAAGCGAGTAGACGACGCTATCCAATAAAATATCAGGCACATCACCATCGACAATGCGTCGTGCTAAACCTTCAGCAATGGCTGTTTTACCCACACCGGCTTCGCCGACTAATAGGGGATTATTTTTACGACGACGCACTAAAATTTGCGCCACACGTTCAATTTCGTGCTCACGACCAATGAGCGGATCAATACGCCCTTGACGCGCCTGCTCATTTAAATCCTGCGCATAATCGAGCAATGGATTGGCCGCTGAACGGCCCGCTGCAGCACTCTCTTGTGCTTCATCCTCATCGCCAGCAGCAGGCTTAGGCTCAGTATCAATACCATGTGAGAGATAACTGACCACATCCAATCGCTGCACATCATGCTGCTTAAGCAAATAAACGGCATGGCTGTCGATTTCAGTGAAGATGGCCACCAGCACACTGGCACCACCGATTTCTTCTTTACCTGAGCTTTGCCCATGAAAAACAGCGCGCTGTAGAACCCGCTGAAAACCTAAGGTGGGCTGCGTATCCACTTCGTCGGTACGATCAGCTAAAAGAGGTGTATTGGTATCTATAAAAGTGCGCAAATCTTTGCGTAATGCCTCTAAATCCACATTACAGCCACGCAACACCGTGGCCGCCTCGCGATTATCCAGCAAGGCCACTAACAAATGCTCAACCGTCATATATTCATGACGGCTGACGCGTGCATCTTTGAATGCAAGATTGAGGGTGACCTCAAGTTCTAAATTCAACATGGTTTCACCTCATTTTAAACTGTGTGTCCGTTATAGGTCTTTTTCTATTTCACACAATAAAGGATGACTGCAATCACGTGCGTACTGAATCACCTGATGCGCTTTGGTTTCTGCAATATCACGCGTATACACACCACACACTGCCTCGCCTTGCTGGTGCACCGCAAGCATAATTTGCGTGGATTGTTCGCGGTTCATAGAAAAATAGGTTTCCAGCACTTCCACCACAAAATCCATCGGTGTGAAGTCATCATTTAACATCATCACACGGTACATGGGTGGGGGTTGTAACGCGGGTTTAGCTGGAGCAACAGCTAAATCATCGTCGTGCTGTTCAAAATGGTCTGGATTGAGTGGGGTATCAGTCATGTGGCACTACGCTTTAACGATTAAAAAATATATTGCTCTTAATATACTACGCTTTGCTCGGCGACGCTTGTAAACACCCGCGCCAGCTCTCGCAACAGCCTACACACTAAAGCACAGTGCGACATGTCGTCACATGCACAGGGATGTAAGACTGCAATATCGGCACATCGTGCGTATTTTCAGCATATATTGTGCATTTACATAACGCTGCCTGAGTATCAGTGTCAAGTGGTTGCACAGACTTTCTTGCACACTTGTCCACATTTTAAGGGTTGACTTTTATATTTGTTATTTTTCCAGTCAGCACTCGAAGTCTTTTATGGAAAAGGCTTAACACCTTGATTATAAAGGATTTTTTATTGCGTTTGATTTTTCACCAATCTAAGCTACAGCCCCATAATATAAGCCCTGCAGCGACATACAAGCCACTTACCCACATGGTTATCCACAGCTTTTGTGGATAACCATGTCGCTGGCTTATGCTTGCGCCACTAAGCACCATAATGACGTCACTTCGGCACTGCGCGCAGCAAATAAAGGATCCGTGGCGTCCTGGCTGCGACCGTGCTTGGGCTGTGTATCCAAACGGTACTTTACGGCTAAACCCGCTTCAGCAAACCAACTCATCAAGGTCTCACGGCTGCGTAACTGCAAGTGCTCGGCTAAGTCCGATAGGATCAGCCACACTTCACCTTGCGGCGCTAAATGTGCGCGAGCATTATTTAAAAATCGCCGCAGCATCGCACTGCCCTGATCATAAACAGCGTATTCTAAAGGTGAGCTGGGCTTGGCTGGGAGCCAGGGCGGGTTACAGACAATGAGATGTGCCAAGGGCGCTGCCGCTGGAAATAAATCCGCTTGTTCCAGCGTTACCTGAGGCAACTCTAAGCGCGTTAAATTGTCCTGCGCACAGGCCAACGCCCGATGGTTTAAATCAGTGGCCAGCACCTGTTGCACACCGCGTTGCGCCAAAACAATAGCCAGCAACCCCGTGCCCGTCCCAATATCAAACGCCACATCATGCACCGCCGGTAACGGCGCATCGAGCATCAGTTGCACATACTCATGGCGTGTGGGCGCAAATACGCCGTAATACGGATGAATGGACAGATCTAAACCGCTAATCGGTACGCCTTTTTCACGCCATTGCGCGGCGCCCAAAGCGCCTTGCACATCGCGTAAAGAGATTAAACAAGGCTCATCCAATTCACCAAAAGCAGCGCTGCATGCCGCACTGACATCCGGCGCGCGGCGCAACACACTGACATAACCTGCATCAAACTCAAGCAGCACACGACTGAGTACATGCGCTCGCTGCGCCTGCGCTTGGCGCTGTTGATGAAACAAGTTGGCAATCGCCGCACTACCGCTGACTGCTTGTTTAGCTTGACCGGCTTTATTGGTTTTACGCTGCTGAGTGCGATCGATGCGCCGCGTCAGTGCTTGCAGTAATTGCCGCGCATTATGAAAATCACCGCGCCAGAGCATGGACGTACCCTCGCAGGCCAAACGATAGGCTTCATCTGCTGTAGTCGTGTCATCCACCCGCACGATGCGCTGAGGTGGCACTTGATTGCTTTCAGACAACCAACGCGCTTGATTGTCACGGTCATTTTCATGCCACTGCACATACTGTTTTTCTGCTAGAAACACCTGACTTACCCTTAAGCTATACAAACACTGCCGACGATTGCAGCCGTGTTGATGCGTTATATGATGCTCGATTTAAGCGCTACACAGATCACTGCCAACCCTGAGAAAATCCCGCCACCCTGTGATGGCAGCGCTTTTCAAATACGCGGTTGCAGCCAATCCATGCGCCGATTCTATCTTGCGGAACGAGCGCTATAAAAAGATGTCAAGGATAACAGCTCACACCCTATAATAGGCGTCTGCAGGGCCAATCAAACGCCCGCCTCGCCTCCTGACTTGAGTTTTAACATGCCAATTTTCACTCTGCGTTCATTTTTGGGTTATCCAACCTCGGCTTTTAAAGTGCTGTGCGCTGCTATAGCCCTCGGTTCTTTAACTCAATTAAGCGGTTGCCAGTTTTTAGAATCGAACGCGAGCAACAGCGTTATTGCTGATCACAGCACATTGCGCGTCAAAGGTGTGGCGCAGTCGAGCTTTATCGCGCGCAACCCTGCGGGTATGCCCATGATTGAAGCCAATAACTTTCATGACCTGCTGTTTACCCTAGGCTTTAGTCACGCGCAAGATCGCCTCACGCAGATGGTGCATTTGCGTTTACTCGCACAAGGACGCTTAGCGGAACTGCACGGCGCTCAAGTGCTGGATCTGGACCGTTTCATGCGCTCGATTAACCTTAAAGAGGATGCGCAGCGCCTGTATAAAAATGCACCGCAAAACCTGCAAGACTACTTTGCAATCTATGCCCGCGGCATCAATGCTTACCTGTTTGAGATGCGCGATGCGCTGCCGCCTGAGCTGGCGCGTGCCAATTTTATGCCTGAATACTGGCAAGCACAGGACAGCGCCTTACTCTTTGCCTTATTCAGCTTCAGCCAAAGCGGCAACCTATCCCAAGAAGTCCTGGCTTTAGCCTTAGCTCAACATGGCGATGGCGCGCAGTTAGCTGAGTTACTGCCCATTTATCCTGATGAGCCTTTAGCCCGACAAGAAGCGCAGACACTCACCACCACATCGGCTGCTGCTCTCAGCGATCCAGCCTTGCAGCGCAGCACAGAACAATTACTCGATCATCTGAATCAGCTGTCGGCCATCAATAGTATGGATGCGCCTTTAGCCAGCAGCTGGGTGATCAGTCCCCAGCACAGCGCCAGCGGTCGCAGCTTGATGGCATTCACCGCATTGACCGAACCACAGTCGCCCAGCAGCGCGGCACCCGCTCAATCTACTGCGCCCGCTTCACCTTACACTTGGGTGAGCATGCACTCGCCACAACTGCAAGCGGCGGGCTTAAGTCTGCCCGGTATACCTTTTTTGCTGTCTGGGTTTAATGGCAAGCTCGCTTACAGCTTAAGCGCGGTGATGGCCGACACTCAGGATGTTGTGAGTGAGCAACTGCGCCGCCAGAATGGCCGTTTAGAATACAAGTCTGATAAGCAGTGGCACCCAGCAGCACAGCGCATGGAAACCTTTGTGGTTAAAGGCCAGCGCCCAGTGCGTGAAGCCGTGTATCGCACCGCTCACGGGCCATTACTCACTCAGCTATCCAGCACAAGTGATGCAGGCTTTGGCTTAGCTCTGCAACGGGTGCAACGTAGCGATGATCAAAGCTTGCAGGCCATGCTGCAATTAATGCGCAGTCAATCCGTTGAACAGGCCACGCGCGCACTGCCCAAACTCAACCTGTTAGCCGCCAACGCACTCTTGGCCGATGCGCAGCATATTGCTTGGCAAGTGACCGGCACCTACCCCAATCGCCGCAACAGTCGCGGTTTGCTGCCAACTGCCGGTTGGGACAGCTCAATTGCTTGGGAAGGCTATGCCGACTCCATGCTCTACCCCTACGATCAAGACCCGCCCCAAGGCTGGCTTAGTGCAGCCAATCAGCGTTTAACCCAACCCGGCTACGGCATGCAATTGTCAAATTCTTGGGCTAACCCAGAACGGGCAGAAAACCTCGCTGCACAACTGACACGCAAGCCCGTTGCCGCCAGCCTCGCTTTAACAGGCCCAACACAGTCACGCCCATGGCTGATCACTCAACTGCAACAGATGCTCAGCAGCGCGGGTATGTCTGCAGCCTTGCAGCAAGCAATGGCTCAATTACCTGCAGCCCAGCGTGCTGCTGCACAGACTGCTTTGCGTGATATGTTAGCTATTAACCCGCAGCAACCCCTATCGGCAACCCAAGCGCACAAGCTCAATCATCTGCTTGCGCAAAGCCAAGAGCACATCAATCAACTGGCGATTAAAGCACTGCCCAGCAGTGTGCAGCAGGCCTTTATGCGTACGCAACAGCGGGGTTACGCGGCGGGACTTGATCATATACTCGGCCGTGATGACAGCTCATTCTGGCAAACCAGCGGCACCAGCAAAGCGCAATTTATTCTTAAGCATTTACTCAGTAATACAACACCCAGCGCCAGCCAACAGACTGAAACTGCACGCCCTACCCATACTTTTATTGTGGACTTTTCACGCAAAACACCAGTATCAGCCGTCAGCTTTACCAGCCAAACAGACAACCCACACAGCGCATATTTTCCCCTAGCACCGCAAGCCACTGGCCGTGCCTATCCATTGCCCATCATCTATCGCGATATCAAAACGGTCTACGGTCAACAGCGCTTAACCCTGCTACCTGCACCCTAAACGGACGCAGAATACACCAACACCCATGCAGCAATGCATGGGTCCAGTCCACGGTGCGCAACCACTGTTAGAGTCGACTGAGTTATCAAGCTCGCGTAAGACCTCGCACTTTGCGAGGCTATCAAACAAACAAAGCCGGTAAATCAGCCGAAGCGCCATCATAAACCACGCGCCCATCACTCAAACGGATGGTGCGTGGGCAGCGCGAGCTTAAGCGTGGGTCATGGGTAACAATCACAATGGCGCATTGATGCTCAAGGTTAAAGCGCTCAAATAAGCGAAACACTTCATCAGCGGTTTGCGTATCTAAGTTACCCGTTGGCTCATCGGCTAAAATCAGTGCGGGGCGTGTGACCAGCGCTCGAGCAATCGCCACCCGCTGCTGTTGCCCGCCGGATAAACGATTGGTGGGCTGGCGCATATATTGGGCCAAGCCCACTTCGTTTAATAAATACTCAGCATAGGCCGTTTGCTCAGCCGATGGCTTACCGTAGCGCAGCATCAAGGGCATCAGCACATTATCCAGCACACTAAAAGCACTGATCAAGTGATGAAACTGAAACACAAAACCAATGGATTCACTGCGCAACTGCGTGCGCTGCTGCTCGTTTAAACCTTGGGTTAAATGCCCTTGAATGCGCAGTTCACCCGATGAGCTGACATCCAATAAACCCATCACATTAAGCAGCGTACTCTTACCCGAGCCAGAAGTGCCGACTAACGCCACTAACTCACCACGGCTGACCTGCAAGGAAATATCATGCAGCACATGATTTTCCAGTGGTGTGCCGGTATTAAAAATTTTATTGAGCTGATCGAGCTGCAACACCACTTGCTGCTGTGCGCTGTGTTGTAAATCCAAAGTTTTAGACATAGCGAATCGCCACCGCCGGATCATATTGTGCAGCACGACGCGCCGGCACCATGGCAGCAATCACGCCAGCAGCTGTGGCAATCACAATGGCTGACACAAGCATCGACGGCTCCAAGCGAATCACAAACAAGCGCTCACCTAAATTATTGAACACCTGCACCAAGCTAAACCCAACCAAGACGCCCAGCATCGAACCGGCTAAACCCAGTACGCCACCCTGCAGCAAAAACACCCGCAAGATCTGCTGTTGCGAGCTGCCCATGGCACGTAAAATCCCGATTTCACGGGTGCGCTGCACCACACTCACAGCCAGCACACTGGCAATCCCAAAAATCACTGACAAGGCGACAAAAACGCGAATCATTTGTGTGGTCATGGTTTGCGAGCGCAAGGCATTGAGCAGTTGGCTGTTACTTTCCATCCAACTTTGCACATGCAATCCTGTTAGCTGACTCAGACGCTGCGCCCAGTATTGTGCGGTAAAAACATCGGTTATTTTCAACTCTAAAATTGTAATACCGCCAGGCAAATTTAATAACGATTGCGCCTGTTTTAGGTCCGTATACACATAACGGCTGTCCAGCTCGCGCACGCCCAATTCAAAGATGCCCGCCACATCCATCACTGTTTGACGATTATCACCCGCATCCAAACGCAGCTTATCACCCGCGCGCAGGCCCAGATCCTCGGCCAACTGGTGGCCAATCAGCACATTATTAGCGCCCACACTAAAGCGCCCTTCTTGCAGATATTCTTCCAGCTCGATAATGCCTTTATAGCGCTGAGGATCAATGCCCATAATGGCCACCGAGGCCCGCGCGTTACCTTTTTGTGCAAAGGCCGGACCTGAAATCAGTGGCGAGACGGTATTTAACGCAGGGTATTGATCCAAGGTATCACGCACTTCTTGCCAGTTATGAATGGTTTGTAGATTTTGCGCGCGTGGACTTTCCAGCGCCCAAATATAACGGCCCTCTGGCGTGGCAGAAAAATTATTGTGCTGGCGTGTGGCTTCAATGCGGATATGGGCTTGCGTGCCCAAAGTTCGCTCAATCACATTATTTTGCAAACCCATCATCAGCGCGGTGATAAACACAATTACCGCCGCACCGACAGAAATCGCCACACTGATCAATAAAGTTTGTAACGGATTATCAGCCAGAAAACGCAGCGCAATGCGCCACTCAATCCACATAGACTGACGTAATCGCTGCGCGCGGCTAACGAATGACATGCGGCGCCTGCTCAAAACGTACACGTGCACGCTGCCCATCACTGAGCTGATCCGCTTGCACCACCACATCACCCGCCACTAAACCAGCGACGATTTCACTGTGGGTCATATTACGCAAACCCAACTCCACATCCACAGCGGCAACGGTGCCCGCCTGCCAACGCAACACCTGCATGGGTCCATTGGCTGCATCGACGAGATAGTCATTGGGCAAAACCAAAGTATTATCACGCTGGGCGGCAATGATATTGGCGGACACGGTCATACCTTGTAAAAAAGTATGCTGCGCCTGAGATTCATCCGCCAGCACACTGATATGCACATCAATGGTGCCGCGTGTGCTATCCACTGCTGGCGCAATAAAGCTGACCACGCCAGGCACACTCTGCTGCGGCCAGGCATCGGCAATCAGTTCAACGGGTTGCTGTAATTGCAGCGGGGCGAAGTTTTTCTCATCCAGCGCCACCACCACCTCTAAACCATCGCGCACTTGGCCTGTTGCATCGACACTTTCACTGCGGGCGATTTCTAGCAAGATTTTACTGGGCTGCACTAAATCACCCGGCTCCACGTTACGGGTTTGCACGCGACCGGCAAAGGGGGCGTAAATGCGTGTTTTACCCAACTCTGCAGTAGCGCTGTCAATGCGTTGCTGTAATAAGCGCTCTTCAGTTTTGCCTACTGCCAAGGAGTCCGCAGTCAGTTGTGCGCGGGTCAAAGCGCTTTTGCTATTGAGTTCAATGCGCTGTGCTTGTTCAACTTGCTCAACGGAAATCACACCCTTAGCAGACAAGGCTTCGCGCCGACGTGCCTCACGACTGGCTTGACGCAGATTATCACGCGCTTCAAGCAAGGCCGCTTGCGCTTGCGGACGGCTGACATATTGCAATTGCTGCAATGCCGTCTGCGCCTGAGCTAAGCGGGCTTGTAAGTCATCGGCATTGAGTTCAAGCAGCAAGTCACCCTGCTCTACGCGATCACCTTCACGCACATGACGGGCGATCACTGTGGCGGTGATTTCACTACCAATACGCGCCAGCGATTGATAACGCACCTCACCACTGGCCACAATGCGTAACTCCAGCGGCATCGGCTCAACCGTGAGCGCTGGCACCACCGGACCACGCCATTTTTGCACACCAATTAAGGCCGCTACGCAAAGCCCAGCAAGTATAATTCCATAGACAATGCGCATATCAACCTCGTTAAAACAGCACTACACCAGTTCGATTGCGTCTGGCAAGATTCGAATAATACCGTGCTTATACAGCCCGCCAATGGCTTTCTTAAAGTTGCCCTTACTCACGCCAAAGGTTTGTGCGATCAAGGGTGCTGGGCTTTTATCGCTTAACTCTAAACGCCCTTGATTGGCATCGAGCTTGGCTAAAATAGCTTCACTGAGCGCATCACGCAGTTCTTGACCTTGAGGCTGTAGGCTGAGGTTAATTAAGCCGTCATCACGGATTTCACGAATAAAACCACGCTCTTGCATACCGCCACGTAAGAACTTAAAGGCTTCATTTTTATGAATTAAACCCCAGTGCTTACCGTTAATAATGGCTTTAAAACCTAAGTCAGTCGCTTCAGCCACTAACAGATCCACTTCCTCGCCCACGCTATATTCAGCAGGCACTTGATCTAAATAACGATCCAGTCGCGCTGTTGCAGTAATGCGCTTAGTGCGCTCATCAATATAGGCGTAGACCACACAGTAGTCGCCTTCTTGCAAAGGACGCTTTTCTTCTGAGTGCGGTAGCAGCAAATCTTTATTAAGACCCCAGTCCAGGAATAAGCCAATCGGGTTAATATCCACAACCTTAAGGCTCGCAAACTCACCTACTTTAATAGTGGGTGTGCGACTGGTGGCGATAATGCGATCTTCACTGTCGAGATACACAAAGACATTGACCCAGTCTTCATCTTCACAAGGCTCGCCTTTAGGCATTTCACGCCGTGGTAAAAGAATATCCCCATCTGGACCACCATCCAAATACACGCCAAAATCAGCCTGTCGAATGACCTGCAGGGTATTCATATCTCCAATCAACGCCATGCGTATGTACCTTTCTTGATTAACACTTAAAGAAGCTATTATGCCTGTTTAATAGGCACTCGCGCAGGTTTTAATGCCGCCCCCTAAGCCATCACACCCACGATGCGAGCGCTATGACATGAACTACTAAGATACAAAGGTGCTGGGCAATGGCGCTGTCACTCGTCCAGCAACAGTCGCTCTTCAACCACTTGCGCTAAACGGTCCGGCTGGAATTTGGATAAAAAGTTATCGCAACCGACTTTTTTTACCATCGCCGCATTAAAACTGCCCGACAAAGAGGTGTGCATCACCACATACAAGGCTTGCAAGCGCGGGTCTTTACGAATTTCAGTGGTGAGGCGATAACCATCCATTTCTGGCATTTCCGCATCGGTAATCACCATCAACAGCTTATCGGTAAGCACATGACCCTCATCGGCCCACTGCTGCAATTGACGCAAACCTTTTAAACCATCGGTGGCTTTGTGCACAATCAAACCCAACTGACCTAATGCATCGGTGAGCTGATTAATGGCGACGGTTGAATCATCTACAATCAACACTTCACGCCCACGCGCTTTGGCTAGCACGGGACTGCTGAGGGTTTCAGCCGAAATTTTGGTGTTCATCGGAATAATTTCAGCCAGCACTTTTTCCACATCAATGATTTCTACAATCGCATCATCGACATTGGTAATAGCCGTTAAATAATGCTGACGTCCCGCAGTACGCGGTGGCGGCTGAATGCTTTCCCAAGTCAGATTCACAATACGTTCCACACTGCCAATCAAAAAGGCTTGAATGGAGCGGTTGTATTCAGTGACGATGACGGTACTGTTTTCATCAGGCACCAACGGGCGCATACCCACGGCCTGAGCTAAATCAATCACCGGAATGGTACGACCGCGCAAAGTAATCACACCACGCATATGTGGGTGACGCTGCGGGATTAAAGTTAATTTAGGTAAGCGCACCACTTCTTGCACTTTAAACACGTTGATGGCAAAAAGTTGGCGACCGTGTAGGCGAAACATTAAAATTTCTAAACGGTTTTCACCGACAAGTTGCGTGCGCTGATCAACACTATCAATAAGACTGGCCATCGATAACACCTTTTAAAAACGATATAAGGAGGTATCGGCCAACTGACGCTAAACATAAATGGGTCGATACTGCTCAGTAGCTTAGTGTGCCCAAGGGTCTAAGTAAGCAAACCCCTGGGCAACAAGACCCACTCTATTGAGTTAGAGCGTTAAGTCGCGGTTTGATGCTTTTAAGAACTCTTGCTTAAGATCAGCAAAGGTATGCACCGCTGGGAATTGCGGAAACTGCTCGATTACATTATCTGGCGCATGGAACAAAATACCCGCATCGGCTTCGCCCAGCATGGTGGTGTCATTGTATGAATCACCTGCTGCAATAATACGGTAGTAGAGTGTTTTCAGTGCTAAAACAGACTGGCGTTTCGGATCTTTTTGACGCAACTGATAATCCACCACACGGCCGTTTTCATCCGTCACCAGCTTGTGACACAGCAAGGTTGGAAAACCCAGTTGGCGCATCAAGGGCTGAGAGAACTCATAAAAGGTATCTGAGAGGATGATCACTTGGAAACGCTCACGCAACCAATCAACAAACTCAACAGCGCCTTCTAAAGGCTTGAGCGTAGCGATCACTTCTTGGATGTCATTTAGAGTTAGACCATGCTCATCCAGAATACGTAAACGCTGCTTCATCAGCACATCATAATCAGGGATATCACGCGTGGTCGCCCGTAGTGATTCAATACCCGTTTTTTCTGCAAAGGCAATCCAGATTTCTGGAACCAATACACCTTCAAGGTCAAGGCAGGCGATTTCCACAGCAATTCCTCATCACATAAAAAGAGGCACTCTAGCCGCTCCACCCCATCCATGCAAGATCCTCATGCGCTATGAACGCAATTTGACCCACTCATCTAGACCTACAAAGCATAAGCATAACGGTTTTTATTCATTCTAATCCTTTCATGCTTGTTGTTATGATGGCGCTATATCTACGCGCATCTATTTTAGGACTCAGCTATGACCCCCGCCATCGACCTGCAGCAACTGATTGCTGATTGCACCGACGCCACACCACAACAGATCATCAAAACAGCGCTCGCAACTTTTGCTGATGAACTGTGGCTTTCTTTTAGTGGCGCTGAAGATGTGGTGTTGCTGGATATGGCCTGGAAAATCAATCCAAATATCAAAGTATTTAGTTTAGATACAGGCCGCTTACACCCTGAAACCTATCGTTTTATTGAACAAGTGCGCGAGCATTACCAGATCAAGATAGAAGTACTCTCGCCAGACGCCACGCAAGTCGAAGCACTGGTGCGTGAAAAAGGTTTATTTAGCTTTTATAAAGACGGCCATAACGAATGCTGCGGCGTGCGTAAAATTGCGCCATTAAAGCGCAAGCTGTCTAGCGTCAAAGCGTGGGCAACCGGCCAACGCCGTGATCAAAGCCCAGGCACGCGCAGCCACGTGGCCGCAGTGGAACTCGACAGCGCTTTTTCGACACCAGAACAGCCTCTGTATAAATTTAACCCCTTAGCGCAGATGAGCAGTGAAGACGTTTGGGCCTATATTCGTATGCTGGAGCTGCCCTATAACAGTCTGCACGAACGTGGCTTTATCAGTATTGGCTGCGAGCCGTGTACGCGCCCTGTTCTGCCCAACCAACATGAGCGCGAAGGTCGCTGGTGGTGGGAAGAAAGCACGCAAAAAGAGTGCGGCTTGCACGCGGGTAATATTGCGACAGATCAAGATATCGCGCGCTCATAGCCTCCACCACATCAAATCCACAGCATTTCGACACACAATCACAATATCGCGTGCGAAGTCTGGTTATACTTGGCGCGCAATCTGTGTGACGCCGTTTTATACACCGCGCACCCAGCTTAACTTTTATTGTATTGCTATTGATTTGGGAGCCCTATGAAAACCCCTGCACGTTTAATTCCGCTCGTTGAAGACGGGCTGATTGATGAGGTGTTACGCCCCCTAATGAACGGCAAAGAAGCCGTAGTGTATGTGGTGCGCAGCGGTGATGATATTCGTTGCGCCAAAGTCTACAAAGACATGGACAAACGCAGCTTTAAAAAAGCCTCGCTGTACCGCGAAGGTCGCAAGTCCGGCAACAGCCGCCGCTCACGCGCCATGGAAAAAGGCTCTAAGTTTGGCCGCGAACAAGCAGAGGAAGCCTGGCAGAACGCTGAAGTCGACGCCCTGTATCGTCTCGCTGCCGCCGGCGTGCGCGTACCTGAGCCTTACGGCTGCTTTGATGGCGTGTTACTGATGGAGTTGGTCACTTTACCCAATGGTGAAGTTGCGCCACGCCTGAACGACGTCAGCCTCGACCCTGAGCAAGCGCGCAAAGATCACGCCACCTTAATGGAGTCGGTGAAACGTATGCTCTGTGTCGGCTTAGTGCATGGCGACTTATCTGAATTTAACGTACTGGTGGATGAACACGGCCCGGTGATTATTGACCTGCCGCAAGCTGTGGATGCTGCTGCCAACAACAACGCCTTCTTTATGCTTAACCGTGACGTG
>SMEQ01000201.1_pt1 | contig 21412 bp, 20 predicted proteins | sample 2456281 | NCBI WGS metagenome assembly SMEQ01 (sample SAMN10132596, study PRJNA489261) | soil metagenome | isolation source: day1 antibiotic-loamy sand soil ammended with raw manure from dairy cow... | place: USA | collected 2015-04-01
CATTCTTGAACAAACTTAGCACCCTCTTCTATTTTCTCTAACTGTTTTTTGAGCGTTATGTTCTTATACGACTATATTTTTTATAGCTACAATGAAGCTCTTTGGCCAACGAAAATATAATTATCAAGAGAATAATAGAGAATGGCAGTCCAAGTATAATAGCAGCAGATTGGAGGGTGTTAAGTGCAGCTTCTCCTCCAATTAATAATTTTGCTGAATTTTAACAGATATGCGCTTAAAAAGGCCGCACTAAGTAACAATAAAGTCTTGAAGTGTAACAGACATTTTCTTTTCAAGCTGATTCATATCAACTATTGAAATACGCAGGTCGAGAATGAAGTGACCTTGTTCGTCGACTTGTTCATTCTCAATCGCCTGCAGAGAAAACAACTGTGCTCGTAGCTGCCCTTGCTCTGGCGGCAAACGCAATGTTGCCTGCCAATGCTGCTTACCTAATAGCTCGGCTAGCGCTTGCATCAGCAGATCGATGCCTTGCTTATTGCTTGCTGACAACCATACTCTAACCGGCTTGCCCTGCTCATCGTAGTCGATGCGCGGCTCCACATCACCCAATAAATCGATTTTATTATAGACAAGCAATTGTGGCAGCTTATCTGCACCAATTTCTGCCAATACCGCATCTACCTCACGCATATTGCTATCGCGCTCATCGCTGGCACAATCAACCACATGGATTAATAAATCAGCCATCACGGTTTCTTCTAGCGTGGATTTAAATGCATCAATCAATTTATGCGGTAAATGGCGAACAAAACCTACAGTATCGGCCAATACCACAGGCCCAGTATCGGCAACTTCGATACGACGAATAGTCGGATCCAAGGTCGCGAATAGTTGATCTGCTACGTAAACATCGGCATCAGTTAACTGATTAAACAGCGTAGACTTTCCTGCGTTAGTATAGCCCACAATAGAAACCGTAGGGATTGCAGCTTTTTTACGGCTACGCCTACCCTGCTCACGCTGCTTTTGTACTTTCTTCAGTTTCGCTAATAGCGATTTGATTCTTGCACGCAAAAGACGCCTATCCGTTTCTAACTGGGTTTCGCCCGGCCCACGCAAACCAATACCACCTTGCTGGCGCTCTAAATGCGTCCAACCTCTGATGAGGCGAGTGGAAAGGTGTTGCAATTGAGCAAGTTCGACCTGCAGTTTACCTTCGTGGCTACGTGCACGTTGTGAGAAGATATCTAAGATAAGGCCGGTTCTATCCAGTACACGGCATTGTAAGATTTTTTCGAGATTACGCTCTTGGCTAGGCGTTAAGCTATAGTTAAATATAGCAATATCCGCCTCATGCTCTTCAACTAAAGCGGCAAGCTCTTCAACCTTACCACTACCAATCAAAGTTTTAGCAAAAGGCGTTCTACGCTGAGAACGCAAAACTGCAGCAATATCTGCACCGGCAGACATTGCCAAGGCTATAAATTCGTCGAGATCCTCGGCATCCTGCCGAGCAACGAAATCCACATGAACTAATATGGCTTTATCGCCACCTTCTTCACGATCAAAAAACAAGTGACTCCCCGGCTACCATCAGCCTTGACTACTTAAATGAATAAGCAGGCATTATACCTCGTCTTCATCATGTTCGGGTAGCGGCATGCGAATAGGGCGCGAAGGAACAACAGTACTGACAGCGTGCTTATAAACCATCTGACTGACAGTATTTTTTAATAAAATGACAAACTGATCAAATGATTCAATTTGGCCCTGTAGTTTAATACCATTTACCAAGTATATGGATACCGGCACACGCTCCTTGCGTAAGATATTTAAATAAGGGTCTTGTAAGCTTTGCCCTTTTGACATGATTCACTCCTTTTTAGCCTAGTCGGCCTAATTAACTTTATAGCTTCATTGTAGGCAGAAACTATTAGAATAATACTTCTAATAATGACACTTTACGCTGTTAATTAACAAGCTTTAAGATTTGCTGTTGCCAGCGCTGTAACATTTGCTCGGGTAATTTCTTCTCATCCTCTTGGGTACTATAAAGCCAATTTAGTTCAGGCCAAGCGCGCAACCAAGTTAATTGTCGTTTTGCTAACTGCCTTGTGGCAGCAACGCCTTTTTCACGCATGGTCTGCCAATCGTACTCGCCTTCTAGGTGCGCCCACATTTGCCGATAACCCACAGCGCGAATCGATGGCATATCGGCATGCAAATCGCCGCGCGCCATTAAAGCTTTAACTTCATCAGCAAAACCTTGCGCCAGCATATGATCAAAACGTTGCGCTATGCGCTGATGCAAAACCGCTCTATCATCCGGCGCCACAGCAATTTGTCCCACGGAACACCTCTAGTGCGCGTTGTAAACGTTGCGGATCATTAGGGTGAATACGCTGGGCGGATTGAGGGTCTACCGCTTGTAATTGTGCATGCATGGCTTGCCAGCCGACTTGCTCGGCCTCGGCCAGTATAGCGCTACGAATCGCGGCATCGGCATTGGGCACTTCACTCATGCCTTTTAGCAGTATATTGAAGTACATCATTGTACCGCCCACTAGCAGCGGGATTTTCCCGCGTGCGGTAATCTCCGCCATCAATCGCAAGGCGTCTTGGCGAAACTGCGCGACGGAATAACTTTCGCTAGGATCTAGAATATCAATCAAGTGGTGCGGATAACGCTGCAGTTCTTCTATTGATGGCTTGGCCGAGCCGATATTCATTCCTCGATAGATTAATACCGAATCAACGCTAATAATCTCACAAGGCAAACTATCGTAAAGCCGCATAGCCAATGCTGTTTTACCTGAAGCTGTTGGCCCCATCAAAAAAATAGCAGTAGGCTTCATGCTTAGCGTCCACGCAAAAATAATTTATCCAGCTCAGGCATGGATAATAAGGTCCATGTGGGTCGGCCGTGGTTACATTGGCCGCTGCGCTCGGTAATTTCCATATCACGCAATAAGGCATTCATCTCAGCTATCGACAGCTGTCGATTAGCTCGTACAGCGCCATGGCAGGCCATAGTGCCTAATATCGCATGAATTTCAGCTTCAATACGATCAGACTGGCCGTAGCTGATTAAATCCGCCAGCACATCACGTATCAGTGGCTCGACTTTATTGGTGTTTAGCATCACCGGAATTTGTCGCACGACAAGACTTTCCACGCCCGCTCTTTGTAAAACAAAGCCCAAGGCTTGGAATAGATCTTGATGTTGCTCGGCAAAATCCACTTCTCGCTCACTTAGAGCAAGTGAACAAGGCACAAGTAGCGGCTGACTCGCAATGCCTTGCTGCGCATAAGCCGTTTTCATACGCTCATAAACAATGCGTTCATGGGCAGCATGCATATCAACAACTATCAGCCCTTGCTCAGCCTGCGACAAAATATAAATGCCATGCAACTGTGCAATAGCAAAGCCCAGCGGCGGGCTATCTTGCTGTGGCTTGATTGCAGCCGTAGCTTGGCGATTATCATCCACCGGCTGATGGCTGCTAGCGCTAACATCGTTCACGCTTTGCGCTATATCTTGATAAAACTGCCGGCTTAAATCCACTTGCTGCTGGCTGACCTGCGAGTAGTTTTGCCCAAAGCCCATACCATGCTGTATAGGCTGAGGCTGGCTTATGCCGACCGCGGTATTGTCGCTTATAGTTGGCTCAATAGGCGCACCCGCTGTGCTGGGACGAATATCAGCAAGGCTTTTATGAATGGATCGAAACAGAAAGTCATGCACCGTACGGCCATCTCTAAAGCGCACTTCATGCTTAGTCGGGTGAACATTCACATCCACCGTCGCCGTATCAACATCCAAGTAGAGAACAAAAGCGGCGTGCCTATTGCTATACATGACGTCGCGATAGGCTTGTTTTATTGCATGCGCAACAAGGCGATCTTTAATCACCCGGCCATTAACAAAAAAGTGCTGCATATCCGCTTGGCTGCGAGAAAAACTAGGCAAGCCTATCCAGCCCTGTAAATGCATGCCGCCACCAGGAGCATCAATATGTACCGCGTTATCAATAAACGCTGCGCCACAGAGGCTAGACACCCGCATTTCACGCTCGCGTTGATCTTTACAAGCCTTTAGTTGATGAACAACACGGCTGTTATGCCGTATCGTAAACGCCACATCAAAACGACTCAGTGCCTGCCTACGCACGACATCCATCAAGTGATTAAATTCGGTTTTTTCTGTACGTAGGAACTTGCGTCTGGCAGGCGTATTAAAAAATAAATCGCGCACCTCTAAGGTTGTGCCTTGCGGGTGTGCTGCGGGCTGCACTTGGGTTTGCATATCGCGACCTTCGCTCATTGCCTGCCAAGCACCATCACCTGCATTACTGGTTAGACTTAAACGCGAAACTGATGCAATACTGGCCAAAGCCTCACCGCGGAAGCCTAAAGTGGCGACCGCCTCTAAATCATCTAAGTTCTGGATTTTACTGGTAGCGTGACGACTTAAAGCTAAAGGTAAATCGGCTTTGGCAACGCCGTGGCCATTATCACGTATTTTTATGCATTTAACGCCAGCCGCTTCAATATCAACATCAACCTGTGTGGCACCCGCATCTAAGGCATTTTCGACTAATTCTTTAACCACCGACGCCGGCCGCTCAACCACTTCACCGGCGGCAATTTGGTTGGCTAAACGTGGGCTTAAAACTTGTATGCGGGACATAAAGCTATATTCCTGACACTTTATTGCAAAGCATGAAGATTAACTGATTTTGGAAAAAATATCTGGCGCGAACCGACAAAACGTTTATGGATTAAGCGGAATAAGCAGCTCTTGCCCTATGCGCAAGTTGGAGGAAGCTAAGCTATTACGGCTACGTAAATCGTTCAAGCTGACCGAATAGCGGCTAGCGATACCCGATAAGGTATCACCCCTTGAAACAATATAGCGAGCCTCGCCATTGCCCTGGCTTTTCTTCCAAGCAATGTACGTGCCTTCAGGTGGGCGACGATTATAAAACTCATCCACACCATTAAAGATGGCTTGGGCGATTTGCCGCTGGTAAGCCGTGGTTTTTAATTTTCTGGCCTCTCCAGGGTTTGAGATAAAGCCTGTCTCCACCAAAACCGAAGGGATATCCGGTGTTTTTAATACTTGGAATGCAGCAAGTTCTACTCTTTTGCTGTGCAGACGTGATATTTGACCCATCTCACGCAAAATACTACTACCCACATCAATACTCGCCTCTTGCTTGTGGGTCATGGAAAGATCCACTAAAACAGAGGACAGCACTTCATCTTTATCGCTTAGGCTAACGCCACCGACCAAATCCGATAAGTTTTCTTTATCGGCTAAAAACTGCGCAAACGTTGAAGTCGCACCGCGTGACGACAATGCAAATACAGAGCTGCCATAGGCTTTAGGGCTAGTAAAAGAGTCCGCATGAATTGAAACAAATAAGTCTGCTTGTGCTCGACGCGCCAACTCACGACGCCCGCTTAAGCTAATATAGTAATCGCCCTCACGAATCAACATGGCTTTATAGCCTGGCGTTTTTTCTAGCAACTTTTCTAGCTCTTTGCTGATCGCCAAAACCACCTGTTTCTCATACACATTACCAGGGCCAACAGCGCCAGGATCCTCACCGCCATGCCCAGCATCAATAGCGATAATCAGTGCGCGTTTTTCTTTGTGGCTAGCGGCTACCGTCCGACTAGCGACATCTTTGGTCGCTGCTTTATCTTCCAAGTCGATAACTAAACGATGATTAAAACCGGCCGTTTTCTTCAAAAAGAAACTTTTAGGTTGTACGCTTTTTGATAAGTCTAGAACAACACGCAGCGTGTCTTTATTGTGAATGCCCGTACGTAAATTTTGTACCGGCGTACCCTGCCACTCCATGGTACCAACATCAGCCTTAATGCTAGCGCGTGGAATATCAATGACGACGCGATCAGGGTTTTTTAAGACGAAAACTTTATGTTCTATTGCTTGGTCCAAATCGAAAACAATTCGGGTATTGTCGGGCGAGCGCCACATACGCACATCATGAATATTCGCACTAGCACTTACCCACGCCGAAGCGCCTAGCATCAAAGCTAGTAGCAGCAAGGGAAGCAAACGTAATCGTTGAGTTTTTTGCATAGTGGTCGCTTTCGGACATAGCATACATTGATATTTAATTGAAGTTTCTATGCTAACTAATTGAAAGTCAAGCAATCTGCGCCAATATCTTCTGCCCCACCACGCTAAAGGACTGTAAGCTAAGTTGTCGACTAGCATCACGATTGATGCTGATTTCTATGCTGATATCTGCCGCAGGTATATAACCTAAGCCCCGCTGCGGCCACTCAAAGAGCATCAACGCCTGCTCCTCAACATAATCGCGTATGCCGATATACTCTAATTCTTCCGGTTCAGCCAAGCGATATAGATCAAAGTGATAAACCGGCGGCGTTAAATGCGTGTAGGGCTCAACCAAGGTATACGTTGGACTTTTTACTGCGCCTTGATGCCCTAAAGCCTGAATCAAACCGCGACTAAATGCCGTTTTGCCTGCACCTAACGCACCGTGCAGATAAATAACCAAGCCAGCAGGTGCTAACTCAGCAAGCTTAGCCGCGAGCTTTAACAGTGCTGGCTCATCCAGCCGAGAAAAACAAAGCTTAGTTTTTTCCATTGAGTAAATATCGCATAGGCGTTAATAAATCCGTAGCTAATAAGCCGCGCTCACCAAAACTTTCTGCAGCTTTATCAGCAGCTTTAGCATGCAAAGAAACTGCCAAAGGCACAGCCGTAGTCGCCGGTAAGTGTTGCGCCAATAAACTACCGATAATGCCACTGAGCAAATCGCCCATACCACCACTGGACATACCGGGGTTACCATAGGAACACAAACTGGTTTCATTCTCGGTGCGCACTAAAGAGCCCGCGCCTTTTAACACCACCACGCCACCAAAGCGTTTTTGTAAGTCGACTACCGCCTTAAATCGATCCTGATTAATTACCTCTGTACTGGTACGTAATAAACGCGCTGCCTCACCAGGATGCGGTGTTAATACCCAATTATCACGCTTAGACTTATCGCGAACAGGTATTTTCGACAGCAAGTTTAAAGCGTCAGCATCAATCACCAACGGTTTATTACTAGCTAACGCTTTTTGTAAAATTTGTTCCGACCACGGCGTTAGCCCTAGCCCTGGTCCAATAACGATAATACTCGGTGCAACCAGCAAAGGGTCCAAGGCTTGGCCTGAGGCTACCCCATGCACCATAATCTCAGGCGCTCGGGCCAACATAGCGCAAACATGCTCAGGTCGCGTTGCCACTGAGACCAGCCCTGCGCCTGCACGTGCGGCAGCCTCCGCCGCCAGCACCGCTGCACCAGCCATGCCGTAATCACCGCCGATAATCAGCACATGCCCAAACAAACCTTTGTGCGCATTACGCGGCCTACGTGGAAAACGCCCCAATAAAGTCTTTAAAGCGTGGTGTTTAATGGTCTCGCCGATACCGTCAAATATCGATGCCGGCACCGCCAAATCATCAAGTAAAACCTGCCCACTAACGCTGGCGCCTTCGCCTGTGAATAAGCCACGCTTGGCTGCGATAAAGCTAATCGTCATATCAGCGACAACCGCATCACCCATGATACAGCCTGTATCAGCACATAAACCGGAGGGGATGTCCAAAGCTAAAATTGGCAAGCCTGCTTGATTCATCCACGCTATAGCGGATGCTACTTGCCCCCTTACCTGCCCATTCAAACCAATGCCTAATAGTGCATCAACAATCACGCCATCGGTTAATGGGTCATCGGCGCTAAACGGCTTAATCAAAACACCGACTTGTTCAGCTTCTGCTAATGCTTGTGCAGCTTCTGCTGTTAATTTGTTTTTATCGCCACAAAGGTAAACGCTTACTGCCAGCTCGCGCTGTCTAGCAAGCTTAGCCAGTACCAAACCATCACCGCCATTATTGCCAACACCGCATACAACATGAATATGGTTGGGTAAGGCCCACTGTCGCAATAATATATTAAAGGCTGATAAACCCGCGCTAGACATCAAGCTATACGCAGAAACACCCGTTGCAGTCGCCCTAGCATCCAAAGTTCGAGATTGTACTGCCGTGTATAATTGCGCAGGCCACAACATAGATTTCACCATTGATAGTATAAAAGAACAGAACACCCTGTAATCACGGAGGCTATTATCATCGCCTACTTTGGTAGATGCAATTTTTTTAACCATATAGCCCTACACTTCCTATGGTTAAGCCCCTTCTTTATATAACGCGTATAAACTTTTAGCGTGGATGACTGTCTTACTACTTGATGGTAGACTCGTTCGCTGCTATAAAATACTGCGTGAACGACAGTGTTGTAGCACCAGTACGGTGTTTTCAGGAGAAGACGATGAGCAAACAATTACAGTTTTTACCAACGCTGACGCCTGGGGGCGATTTTAACGGCTACATGCAGGCAGTAGGCGCTATTCCAATTTTATCCGTTGAGCAAGAGCGTGATTTAGCGGAGTCCTTTTTTTACCAACAGGATTTAGAAGCCGCACGCCAACTTGTTGTATCACACTTGCGCTTTGTTATTTATCTTGCCAAAAGATATAACGGCTACGGCTTACCTATCGCCGATTTAGTGCAAGAAGGCAATATTGGCCTAATGAAGGCCGTTAAACGCTTTGATCCTAGCAAAGGCGTACGTTTAGTATCGTTTGCAGTGCATTGGATAAAAGCCGAAATGCACGAATTTATTCTACGTAACTGGCGTATCGTCAAAGTTGCGACAACCAAAGCCCAGCGCAAATTATTCTTTAATCTGCGCAGCGCAAAAAAGAACCTTTCTTGGCTTAACCAAGACGAAGCAAAAGCGATAGCCAAAGATTTAAATGTTGAGGTGCACGAAGTCGAGCGTATGGAAGGACGCCTATACGCCGTGGACATGGCCTTCGATATCGACGATAAAGATGACGAGAGCTATAGCGCACCATCAAACTATCTCGAAGATAGTCGATACGATCCGGCACGCTTGCTCGAAAACGATAACTGGGAAGAAAATACCAATGACAGCTTATACCGCGCATTGGATAATCTAGACGAGCGTAGCCGCGATATTATTCAACGCCGCTGGTTAAATGATGAAAAAAAGCCCACGCTGCATGATCTTGCCGCCCAGTACGGCGTATCCGCTGAGCGCATTCGTCAGCTAGAAAAAAACGCGATGAATAAGGTGAAAGATTTTATCCTCGTATAAGCTAGCATTAAACGGCCGCCAATACCGAACCCCTTTATTTGCTCTGCAGTAAAGGGGTTTTTTTTATTTTTCGCAAAAAAACTTCCCCTACATACTTTGAAAACTTCAGCTTTTCTCTGTAAAGTCCGAGTTCATTCACTTTGGTTCCGCTTATGCCATCAATTTTCATTCAAATTAGCGCTATCAGCGGCTTATTAGCCGTCGCCTTAGGAGCTTTTGGCGCTCACGCTTTAAAGAACCGTCTAGATGACTACGCACAAGGTATTTACCAAACCGCTGTCAGCTATCACTTTATCCATACCCTCGCTTTATTAGCCTGCGCCATTTTATTATTGCACTGGCCGAAATCCACGGCTTTGACCGCCGCAGCTATCGCTTTTATTGTCGGTATGCTGCTATTTTCTGGCAGCTTATACACTTTGAGTTTAACCGGCATTCGCGGCCTTGGAGCTATTACGCCAATCGGCGGATTAGCTTTCATCATTGGCTGGGGTGCATTATTTTTGGCCGCTTACCGCCTATGAATACCCACACCCCCGATCGCCCTTTACGCCCTATACGCAGCTTTGTTTTACGCACTGGCCGCATGACAGCCGCACAAAAACGAGCCATTGAAGAGGGCTGGCCTAAGTTTGGCCTAAGCAGTAGCGACGGCCTACTGCACTTCAGCGACACTTTTTCTAGAGATAGCGAGGTCGTATTCGAAATAGGCTTTGGCATGGGCGATTCTCTCGCGCAAATGGCCGCAGCACACCCTGAACAAGATTTTATTGGCGTGGAAGTCCATCGCCCTGGCGTTGGCAGCTTACTAAAGCAAATAGAAGAGCAAGATTTGAGCAATATCCGTGTCTTTGCTGAGGATGCCAATGATGCACTGAAGTACAGCATCGCTGATGGTAGCTTAAGCAAAGTGCAAATATTCTTTCCCGACCCTTGGCATAAGAAAAAACACCATAAACGCCGCATTGTGCAACCCGAATTTATTCAGTTTCTACGCAGCAAGCTAAAGCCCCAAGGCATTATCCACCTCGCCACTGATTGGCAGGATTATGCGGAGCATATGCTAGAGGTTATGAGTAACGCTGAAGGCTTTAGCAATATGGCTGAGTCCGGCGACTATGCCGCAAGACCCAGCTTTAGACCAGAAACCAAGTTTGAACGCCGTGGCGAACGTTTAGGCCATGGCGTGTGGGACTTACTCTTTTATAAACACTAACAGGCATCGCAAAATGTCTTGAGCGCCGCATTAAGCTTCACGACATCTATCGGCTTGGCTAGCACTAAATTCATACCGCTTTCATAGCAGCGTTTCTCATACTCGGGTAAAACATGGGCGGTAATTGCCACAATTGGGATGGCATGGATACCACGCTTGCCTTCAAAGGTACGTATTTCCTTCGCCGCTTGGCAGCCATCCATCACTGGCATCTCATAATCCATTAAGATCAAATCGAATGCGTCAGGCATATCGCAGTAGCGATCCACAGCCATTTGCCCATTAGCAACAATCTCATGCTCAATATCAAGTTTCTTCAAAATCGCACGAATCACCAAACGATTGGTTGCATCATCCTCAGCGACTAAAACACGCAAATTACTACAACTACCTATTGCCTCCATCTCACTGGCGGCTAAAGACTCCACAGGCTCCTCTTGTATGCCAAACACACTGTATAAAGCTTGTTGTAGCTCCAGTAGTGAATACGGCATATGCAAATTCTGTGCAGCATCACAACCTAATATTGGCTGCGCTTGATGCGTAAAGCAATCATCATAAATAATCATGCGTGATAAATACGGTTGCCACTGCAACTTATCAATGGCTGACATTTGCAACACTTGCTCTTTGCTAATCAGCAAAGCATCTATGGGGCTTACTGTCTGCTCCAAATAGTTGAGCGCCTCACCGTCGTCATGAAAGTAATAGGGCTGCACATGCCAGCGGCTAAGCACCTTGTACAGATAGTTTTGCTCCATGGTTTGCGTGGAAACCATCATTAACTGCTTGGATTTTATGGTATTAATTTGATTGAACCAGCCTTGCTCTGCTGCCTTATCATGCTGCAAGGGCAAGCACAAACTAAAACAACTACCTTCTCCGGCAGTACTTTCAACATGCATTTCACCGTGCATAAGCCCTGCTAGTTGCTGGGTAATATTGAGCCCTAAGCCGCTACCACCATAAATACGGCTAGTTGAGGTATTCGCCTGCGCGAACGGTGAGAAAATACGCTCTTGCTCCGCTGCCGTCATACCAATTCCGGTATCACACACCGTAAACTCTACCTTTAACTTGCTCTCATCTTGACCTAGCAGCTTCACAGTGAACTTGATGCTGCCAGTCTCAGTGAACTTCACCGCATTGCTGAAGATATTATTCAGCATTTGCTGAATGCGGCTAGCATCACCAATAACATGCAGCGGTATATGTGTATCTAACTGGAATTGGTAAGCTAAATTTTTCGCTTGTATTTGCGGCCAGAAAATCTCATTATTTTTCTGCAGCAACTCATCTAAACGAAACGCTTGCTGCTCCAGCTCCAGCTTACCCGCCTCAATCTTGCTGTATTCCAAAATATCATTAACAACATTCAATAGCGTTTTACCGCAGTGATTAATAACATCCGCATAATGCTTTTGCGTTCGTGACAATGGCGTTTCAACCAATAATTGCGCCATACCAATCACGCCATTAATGGGTGTGCGAATTTCATGGCTCATTTTGGCTAAAAATTCATTTTTCGCTTTGCTTTGTGCATAGTGCGAATGGGCATGTGCTTGTCGCTTACCGATCCTGACCGACAAAATCACCGAAATAGTTGCTAACAAAATCAAATCGCCTAACTCACCATCGACTATCCAAAGCAGGCCTAAACTGAAAACATGGTTAAATATGGATACGAAACTTAGGCCAATCAATATGCCATAGCCAATAAAAAACCAAAGCGCTTCTTTTTCGCCCTGACGATACGTCCAAAAAGCTGTCGCTAAAATCACAAAACTAAATATCCATGCAGGTATCAACCACAAAATCAAATGCATGACCTGCCAACCTTCCCACAGCAGAATAAACCACATAGGAATGTGTAAAAATGCATAAAACCAAAACAGTTGAGCCAGCCGTATACTGTATTGCCTGACATTCAAGTAGTTGCAAATAAATAGAGTCAGGCTAAACGAGCCAATAAGCAAAGCGCTGAGAGAGACGATGTTTTGTAAAGCCGGTAACTCTGGCCAAAAATACTCGAAGAAAAAATTATATTGCACCATCATACGAATCAGCAGAGCCGATGCAAAAAGTGAAAACCAAAAATAATAGCTTTCGCGCACAGCAATAAACAATAAAAACGTATACGCGGTGAACAGTAGCAACAGGCCGCAATACATGGCCTGCACAACTAAGGTGTTATTGGTTTTTCCAAAATACTGATCACGATCCCATAAGCTCAGCTTACTGGATAATCTATCCATACGGCCTTCCGCCTCTATCAATAGATTGAGTCGCTCCCCTGGGCCGATATCAATGGGGTAAAGAAGATTATAATTGGCGATAGGTCGGCTGGAGAAAGCATGGTCATTGCCCGCTATATCACGGCGCAAGATACCATGCTGATTAGCCTGAATAAGCTCAAAAGAGTCGATAAAAGGCTCATCGAGAACCAACAGCAAACGTCGTGCTTTATCACTGGTGTTTTCAAGGTAGAGCTTTAACTGCACAGGCTGCCAAGACGGCGTAGCGTCTTTATCAGAAGCAGGCTTCCATAGCGAAAAGAAATAATGCTCCTCAACCAACTGCTCTAAACTGCGCGGCTCACCTTTCCAAACTGATAACCACGGCTTTATGTTTTTCTGTTGCACAAAGCCTTGATCAATCTCTATGGCCGTATCAGCGAAGACTACCCCGCACAGGGGCAGCAGTAGCAACACTACCAATCCTTTCACAATTTGCTTGATCACATCCACCTCAGCTTACTTTTTATACTGCTCGCGCCGATGTTAGAGTTACGACCGATTAGCTCTTTCTATCTGTTTTTTTGACTCAAGTAACCCTGATGATATTACATTTTTTTAACGTTAAGCTTCAAGCTCTATGGCCTATATATTTACGCTCTTACGCAAAGCTTCCATTTGTGCTTGCTGCTCTTCATCACTTAATGGCTTCGTTGGCACTTTCTCTGGCAGCGCAGCGGCTACCGGCAAATGCAGTTCTTCACCTTCGCGAACACGCTGACATAACAACTGGTAATTGCGCTCAAACACCGGGAAAGCTTGGCGCTCTGGGGTATTGGCTAAAAAAAACCAATCACTGGCTTTGCCGGCAAAATAAACCGCGGGATGACTCCACTGCGCTTTATCTTGCGGCGGCTGCGCCATACAAGCTTCTACATAGGCATTGCGGGCATCCGGTAAGCCATACATTTCCAGCTCATCATTGCAGTATTTCAGCAGGCCACGAATAGTCGGAAGGTACTCTGATTCACGAATGGCACGATGCGCAGCGGCTACAATTTGTTCTGGACGCAAATGCTGTAAATGGCTTAACCACAGCTTTTTTGCATACTGCAGCTTTTCTCGGTTAGGAAAAGCTTTAGTAAACTGATTGTGATAAACCAGCTCGAATTCAGCAAATACTTGGTTTATCGCATCAATCGCGGCTTCTTTATTGCCGCTTTTATTCTGCCCAGCTTCTGTCTGTGTGCTTTTCGATGAAGCTACCTGCTGCTGCGCCTTGTCCAGTAGCGTTTTGCTGTTGTGCATTATAGCCCCCTATTTGATGCTGATTTGCCCAGCAGTATTTTACATGCTGCAGAAACTTTGTGTTCCATGAGTTTTGTAGCTTATTGCTATCTTTCCAATATAAAACAAATTCATCAATACGGCTGTTGGCAAAGTTTGCATCAATATTCGCCATTCGCAGAATATCGTAAACATCTCTTGATGGCTGCCAATTAGCCGGAATGCGGCGTGGTTCGGTATCATGCTGTAAGGACGAGGTATAACGCGCCCATTGCTGCTTCACATGCTGAATAAATTTACTATTCCACGTATTGGTTGCCGTGCCTTTTTCGCGCCAATATAAAACAAACTCCGGCACCGCATCTTCAATAAAGCGCGAATTAATGCCGTTTCGCTGTAAAATCTCTAGGGCATCTTGGCTGGGTTGCCACATTGCCTGTAAAGGCTGTGGCGCTTCATTCGCTTGCGCTAACCAAGGCTGGCTGCGCTGCATTTGCCACGCACGTAGCGTATGCTTTAAGAAACGCGCCTGCCACGAGTGGCTGATTTCGCCACGCTCACGCCAATAAGTAACAAATTCATTTACTTGCTGACGTGCAAAATCAGCCGGAACATTATGCTGTGCTAACTGCTGCAGCACGGTTTCATCGGGCTGCCAATAGGGCGATATTTTATTCGCACCGCGGGCTGCAACAGGCGCTGGCGCTATAGGGACTTCTCTTTGCAGCGGCGTGTCAAAACGATAGAGTAAGGTTTCAACTTGTGACACCGGCGGGCTTAATTGCTGCAATACGCCCTTATCAGCAAGGCTTTTGATAATCCTTTGGATATCCGCCAGCGACCAAAATGATAAACGTTGCACCAAGGCACTAACAGCGATCTGATAATGCGCACCAGCCTGTAATAAAGCCGCATCGTGCAGTAGCTGCAAAACAATGGCTTCTTCTAAGCCTATCGTCTCAGCTAACTGGGCGGAAAAATGTAAGGGAGATTCTGTAATCAAGGATGACATAAACAAGTTCTGTAATATTTATCTTGGCTTGCTAAAATGCCAAAGCTTTATTCTTTCAATTTCTCAGGGATTTGCACATGGCAAAAGCACAAAAAGCCTACGTTTGTAGCGAGTGTGGCGGCGAACACGGAAAATGGCAAGGGCAATGTAAGGATTGTAACGCCTGGAACAGTCTGAAAGAAATTATTTTACAGCCCGCCGGAAAAGGCCACGTAGATCCTAGTTTTCATGGCTATGCAGGCGCCACTTTAGCCGTTGCCCAACCCTTGCAAGATATTGATTTAACAGACTTACCCCGCATAGAAACCGGCGTAGCTGAACTTGATCGTGTTTTAGGTGGCGGCTTGGTGCATGGCTCAGCAATTTTAGTTGGCGGCCACCCCGGTGCGGGTAAAAGCACCTTATTATTGCAAGTGCTTTGCCGTTTAGCCAAAAATTATCCAGCTTTATACGTCACGGGTGAAGAATCCTTGCAACAAGTCGCTATGCGCGCCAAACGTTTAAACCTTTCGCCCAACAATTTACAGATGCTGGCCGAGACCAATGTGCACAATATTAGCCGCATCGCCACCGATTTAAAGCCAAAAATCATGGTGGTTGATTCCATCCAGGTGATGTACAACAGCGAAGTAACCTCCGCCCCCGGTGGCGTTACCCAAGTACGCGAAAGCGCGGCGTTTTTAACCCGCTTTGCCAAACAAACCAATACCATTTTATTTTTAGTCGGCCATGTCACCAAAGATGGTGGTCTCGCAGGCCCTAAAGTATTAGAACATATGATAGACACCTTCATTATGTTTGAAGGCAATAGCGATAGCCGTTACCGCACCTTGCGTGGCCATAAGAACCGCTTTGGCGCGATGAACGAAATCGGCGTTTTCGCTATGACAGAGCAAGGCTTAAAAGAAGTCAAAAACCCATCGGCTATTTTCTTATCCCGCGCACCCGAAGCCGCCGCTGGCAGTGTGGTGATGGTGCTATGGGAAGGCACACGGCCATTATTGGTAGAAATCCAAGCCCTTGTCGATACCAACAGTTTTGGCAACCCACGCCGCGTGGCTGTTGGCGTAGACCAAAACCGCTTATCCATGCTGCTCGCTATTTTGCACCGCCACGGTGGCATTCAAGCGGGCGACCAAGATGTGTTTATCAACGTGGTGGGCGGTGTTAAGGTCATAGAAACCAGCGCGGATTTGGCCATACTACTGGCGATTGTTTCCAGTTTGCGTAACCGCACCCTACCGCAAGATTTAGTCATTTTTGGTGAGGTCGGCTTATCCGGCGAGGTGCGCCCCGTACAAAGCGGCCAAGAGCGCTTGCGTGAGGCTGCCAAGCACGGCTTTAAACGTGCTATTGTACCCAAAGCCAATATGCCCAATGAGCCAATCAAAGGCATGGAAATCGTAGGCGTAGAAAAACTGCAACAAGCCTTAGACGCTATCGCATAAGAGGATTTACCGATGAGAAAACTACTACTCGCCACCTTATTATTCTTTGCTAGCCACGCCTTTGCAGAATGCCCTGCTTGGCTGAACCATGATATGCAAAAGCTACGCTCAACAGAAAGCGTGAACCTCTGCGAGCTAAGCCAAGACAAAGTGGTTTTAATCGTCAACACTGCCAGTAAATGCGGCTTTACCCCACAGTTTGAAGGCTTAGAAGTGCTTTACCAAGAATACAAAGAGCAAGGCTTTACCATTATTGGCTTTCCTTCTGATAGCTTTTTCCAAGAGCTTGATGACGAAGAAGCCATTGCCGATGTCTGCTTTGTTAACTACGGCGTTAGCTTCACCATGCTTGAAAGCACGCCAGTACGTGGTAAAAAAGCCAACCCTATATTCCAACACCTGAACAAAGCGCTAGGCAAACCCTCTTGGAACTTCAACAAATACTTGATTGATCGCAACGGTAAAGCCATAGAAAAGTTTGGCTCACGCACCAAGCCGCAAGATAAAGAGCTAAGCCAAGCCATAGAAAAATTATTGGCCGAAAAGCCATGATAAAAGCAGCGGCAGTGCGCGGTCTATTGCTGCTGCTGTGCTTCGCATCCAGTATTTGCGCAGCACAAGTGAGCATTATTCAAACCCAGCGTAATGCGGCGCAACTGGTGCCTTTAATCCAAAGCCAACTTGGCCAAGGTAGTTCGGCACAAGCCTATCAAAATCAAATTATTCTCAATGCCAGCGCAGAAGAAACTGCAAAAATTAAAGCCCTACTACAACAGGTTGATAAAGCTGGTAGGCAGCTATTAATCACCGTAAAAAAACAAGGCGATGCTGCGCTGTCACAACAGCAAAACAACACCCAAGTCAGTGTCAGAAAACAAGGTAATAGCCGCACCGAAACTCGCGTTAGCACGACAATTATTGGTGCATCCGCCAGCGGCCAGGGCTATGGCCAGCAAAGTGTTAGAGCCACCGAGGGTTTAGCCAGCTTTATTAGCATAGGCAATAACCGACTCTACCAAGATGGCGATCAAGGCCAAGCATGGCAACCGGCCAATACTGGCTTTTATATCACGCCTTTTATTCACGGCGATAACGTTAACTTACAAATTAAACAATTTGATAATCATCACTTAAGTGAACAGCAAATCGCGCAACAACAACTAAACAGCACGGTAACTGGCCTTTTAAATCAATGGATATTGATAGGGGCAATCAATAGCGAAAGCCAACAACGTCAGCGGCTAAACACACAAACACAGCAAAGTAACAGCCAGATTTATGTCAAAGTTGAGCTGCTACCCTAAGCCCTATGCCTGAGTTAATACCGCTATTAGAAGCCGTACGTGCCTGCACCTTATGTGCCGAATATTTACCCTATGCGCCCAAGCCCATTATTCAAGTAGGCAGCAAAGCCCGCTTATTGATTGTAGGCCAAGCCCCCGGTATAAGAGCACATCAGTCCGGCATACCGTGGGACGATGCTAGCGGTAAACGCCTACGCCAGTGGCTACAAATAAGCGATGAGGATTTCTATAACCCTGATAAGGTCGCTAGTTTGCCGATGGGGTTTTGCTACCCTGGTAAAGGCCGTAGTGGCGATTTACCACCGCGCAAAGAATGCGCACCGCAATGGCATCAGCAACTTTTAGATCAGCTACCTCGTATTGGCCTTACCCTCTATATCGGCCAGTACGCGCAGCGCTACTATTTAAATGATAGCTACCACACACTCACCGAGCGCATACAGCACTGGCAAGACTTCCCCGACGGTCAATTTGCCCTGCCACACCCCTCGCCACGCAACCAAAGCTGGTTTAAGAAAAACCCTTGGTTTGAGCAGCAAGCCCTACCCGCATTACAACAAAAGCTTAACCTCTTGTGGCAAAGCTAATACAACAAAAATACCGGCTTAACGCTATACTATCCCCCATGAAAAACATTGAACCGCCCATATAAGGTGCCCATTGACTACATTAAACCCACGACAGCTACAAGCCGTAAAATCCATCTCCCAACCCACCTTAGTCTTAGCCGGTGCCGGTAGTGGTAAAACCAGCGTCATCACCCGAAAAATCGCCTGGCTAATTGATGAGTGCGGCTTAAAAGCAGAAAATATAGCCGCGGTAACCTTTACCAATAAAGCCGCGCGCGAGATGAAAGAGCGTATACAAAAGCTACTACCACGCTCACAAACACGCGGCCTTATGGTCTCGACTTTTCACACCTTGGGTTTAAACATTATTCGTAAAGAGCTGCATACGCTGGGGCTGCGTGATGGCTTTTCTATTTACGATAGCGAAGACAGTCGCAACTTACTCATTGAACTCAGCAAACGCGATGGCGAAATCGACAGCGATTTGATCGACTTCGTTCAGCAAACCATCTCCGCTTTAAAAAACGATATGCTGCAGCCCGAACAAGCCATGCAACAAGCCGGCAGCCCACAAGAGCAAACCATTGCGGCTTTATACATGCAATATCAGCAAGCCTTAAAAGCCTATAATGCCGTGGATTTTGATGACTTAATCCAAATACCCGCGCATCTTTTCAATCAATACCCGGCGATATTGCAAAAATGGCGCAGCAAAATACGTTATCTACTGGTGGATGAGTACCAAGACACCAATAACAGCCAATACGAATTAGTTAAACTGCTGGTGGGCGATCGCAACGGTTTAACCGTGGTCGGCGATGACGATCAATCCATCTATGCCTGGCGCGGCGCAAGGCCAGAAAACCTGCTGCGTTTACAGGAAGACTACCCCAATTTAGTGCTTATCAAACTAGAGCAAAACTACCGTTCTACCTCGATTATTTTGAATGCCGCCAACACCTTAATTGCCAATAACCCCCATACCATCGAAAAAAAGCTATGGAGTGATCTAGCTTTTGGCGATGATATTCGTATTATCCGCACGGCGAATGATAAGGCCGAGGCCGAGCGCGTTATCAATGACATTATTACTCACCGGCTCAGCAACGGTGGCGAATATCGCAACTACGCGATTTTATACCGTGGCAACCACCAAGCACGGGTGCTAGAAATGGCACTGCAAAACGAAAACCTGCCCTATAAGCTCAGCGGCGGCCAATCGTTTTTCGCCCGTAGCGAAGTGAAAGACATCATGGCCTACTTACGTTTATTGGCTAATCCCACTGACGACAACGCTTTTTTACGCATCATCAATGTACCACGACGCAAAATAGGTACCAGCACCCTACAAGCCTTAGCCAATTTCGCCACCCTAGAAAAAACCAGTCTATTTGATGCCATCGATCACCCCGCATTGGCACAACATTTAAGCGCTAGCGCCTGCATGGCTTTAAACAGCTTTTACCAATGGCTACATAAGGTGCAATATCAAGTCGAGGAATCCCATGCGATGAATGCCGTGCGCGAAATGGTCGATGATATTGGCTACGACGCTTGGCTGCATCAAAACAGTAGCAGCCCAGCCACCGCCGAAAAGCGCATGCAAAACGTCTGGTTCTTAATCGATAATCTGCAAAATGCATTGGAGCGCTTGCGAGAAGAAGACAATAACGCCTCATTAAAAGAAGCCATCAACCGTCTATTGCTGCGCGATATGCTCGACAGACAAGAGGATGACGATGAAGACAACGCCATTCAGTTAATGACATTACACGCCAGCAAAGGCTTGGAATACCCGCATGTCTATATTATCGGCATGGAAGAAGAAATATTGCCGCACCGCTCTAGCATAGAGCAAGGCGACATTGAAGAAGAACGCCGCTTAGCCTACGTGGGCATTACCCGAGCACGACAAACGCTCACCTTAAGCTATGCCAGCAAACGCAGACAATTTGGCGAGACTATCGACACCCTGCCCAGCCGTTTTTTAGACGAACTACCCCAAGAAAACCTCTACTGGATAGGCCGCGATAAAAACCCTGAAAAAGAGCAAGAATCTGCCGAGCAACACATGGCCGCATTAAAAAGTTTATTTGATTAAAGCCCACAAAAAAACCTAACGCTGCTATTCGCAAGGTTAGGCCTTTTCATGCATCACTAAAAAGTGCGGATAGTAACTCTATCCGCGAAGCAGCTTATTTTGTGTTGCTTAAGATGTAATCAACCGTGGCATGCAGTTCGTCATTGGAACAATCCATACACATACCTTTGGCTGGCATACCATTAAAACCATTGATAGCGTGGTCATACAAAGTTTCTAGGCCTTTCTCAATACGTGGCGCCCACTCTTCAAGGTTGCCCATACGCGGTGAGTCAGCAGCACCCGTGGTATGACAAGCCGAGCAGTTAGTATTAAAAATATCTTCAGGCGTACGCGCAGCGCTAGCAGCAGGGGCTGCGACAACTACAACACCCGCGCAAGACTCATCGCCTTCAAGGCATACCGTACCGACAGGCTGGATGCGCTCTATCATCGCCTGTTTTTCTGCATCTGTTAGCGCAAACGCAGGAACAGACACCATCACCGATAAAACTAGGGCAACGCCTAATTTGCACCAAGCAGCTAATTTCATGCCGACACCTCATTAATACGGGAAAATTGGTGCGTAGTATAACGGTAAACAAAAAATGGATAAATGGCTTATTCCCCCTTGTTACGCGAATATTGCCATTTGACCTGCATAATCTTGGGATTTTACCGCCTTGGATTTAAGCCCAAACCAATAAAACCTGCGACAAGGCTAATAGCATTTTGCTAGCAAGCGCTATTGCGCTATGATAACGCCCCCTTGTTTGCCGCTTGCAAACTTGCATAACCGCCCGTAGCTCAGCTGGATAGAGTACTGCCCTCCGAAGGCAGGGGTCGCGCGTTCGAATCGCGCCGGGCGGGCCATTTATGCTTATCTCCTTTTGAGTTTCCCTGCAACTTCAACCCTACGCACAATGTTATCGAACAATTACCTTAACTAAGATAATTTAGAAATGTTCTGGTCTAATTCAAATGGACACTTCGATGAGAGACAATAGGCTCAGTCTAGTTTGAGGTGAAAAATGAATCAGAAGCGTAAATATAAAACCTACT
>SMEQ01000162.1_pt1 | contig 21411 bp, 18 predicted proteins | sample 2456281 | NCBI WGS metagenome assembly SMEQ01 (sample SAMN10132596, study PRJNA489261) | soil metagenome | isolation source: day1 antibiotic-loamy sand soil ammended with raw manure from dairy cow... | place: USA | collected 2015-04-01
AGACAAACTCCTTCAATACAAGGCAAGTTATAATTTCAGAGCAAAGCTAAAAAACGGCGATTATGGAATGATCAACCATCAAGCGTTGATTCTTACCATGGATGAATCTGGAAGAATTGGAAAAGCACTCAACATCCACACCAAGATTGACCATTTAAGCAACATCAATCCAGGTACATTTTCTTTAATTGGTTTGAATGGAAATCCATCCTACCTCAATTTAAGTGTAGATAATCATCACCCTGAAGTTTTTTGTTTTTCAAATCGAGAGATCAATATAATCAAACTCATTTCAGATGGCTATGAAAATCAAGAAATTGCAGATTTGTTATTTATAAGTGTGTTGACAGTTAAAAAGCATCGAAGTAATATTCTTAAAAAGTCGAATTGTAAAAATACGGCGCAGTTGGTTAAAAAATGTTTGTTGCAAGGAATTATTTGATGAATGATTAAAATGTAAAAAACTTGAATTAAACATCTTGACAAAATCAAGAATTAGGAGGTAAAAAAATACAATGAGACGTGAAGGTAAAAATAACAATACTCCTAAAGTAGTATTGTGAAAGTCTATTATCTGGTTTACATTTGTGTGAGTAGTTCGTAAAAATGAATTGTCGAGTAAAATTCATCGCATTGGCTTTATTGGACTGAAACATTGATTCTTTTACTTAAACTAACCAATACTAGGAATTATGAAAACATTTCTAACTCTAATATTTACACTCTCATGCTTCATGGTTATAAACGCTTATGGGCAGAGTAATGTGGGAAAATCTTACAAGACAATCATTGACGGTATTTACCAGCAGTCGGATTTAGAAGGCAATACTGTCAAAGCATCTAGTAGTGAAAAGTATACCACACTCACGGATACCGTTGCATTAGGAAAGAAGTTTACAATATACAAGGAAATAGAAAACAAGTATGTCATTCGGTTTTCAAATAAGAAAGACGGTGTGTATCACCTGATTGAGAAAGGTGAATTGGAGAACTCTACCATTGAGCAGAACCCTAAAGCATGTAAACGGAAGAATAACATTGATAAACAAACTAGTGTAAACAGAAAAGTAAATCAATGTAACACAAACACCTACGTTGTTGAATATGACTTTCAAACCGGCCTATACAAACAGAATCAATTGAAGCCACATGTAAACACCCCAATCGTATTTAAAGTTGTAAATGTAAATCGTCTTGCTTACCAAGTTAAAGTTACTGCAAAAGACTCTGCTATTGGTTACTCCGATCTTTCAGGGATGTATGAACAGTTGAAAAAGGAAGAAGTTGACATAATCAAACAGGCAAGTGAAAAAGAACCATCCCTATCAACAACAATTCCTCTGCTTTTAAATAGTCATGACTTAAAGAAGTCCGAATCACAAAAAACAAATCTAAAACCAAACACCAAACACCATGAATTGACAAAACAAATCAATGCGATTACATTGGAGTTATCAAACAGCCAAGACTCTCTATTAAGTCTGATAGATACAACGAGTATAAATAGTTTAAATAATTTAAAACTAACAAAGAATTTAAAAAAAATGGATCTATTGAATGAGGTTACGATAGAGGATGATAATTGGAAAGCTCATTTCGAGATACAGGAGAAGATGAACTTATCCTATTTAAAGAGCAACAAGTATTATAGAATCATATCGTCACTCAAGAATGATTTTCTTTACACAAATGCACTAATAAATGACCCTTTACTGACAAAGTTCAGTGAATATAATTACGATACATTAAAGCAAATATTCATCCGATTCAAAGACAACTTAAGTATATACGATCAATTTTTAGTAGAAATAAAGATATTCCGAAATCTTTATGTTCAAATGAAGAACAATCTTGAAGCTATTGATGAACTCAACTATGGCGGGAAGATCAAGGTTGCTTATATCGCTACATCACAAGCGTCTGACTTAGATGCAATAGATATTTACTTGAAGGAAATAAAATTTCAAAAAATACAACAAGACATTTTATCTCTGAGCGTTTTCTTAGATTTCGATAAACAGAAAAATGTAGACAAACTAAATAAAGTATTTGAATACACGTCTGATCCTGTTCAGCCAACACAAGACATGGTAGTGTTTGATGTTCAAATAACAAAAAATGACAAAACAAATTTACCATATCATGATGAAAAAAAGTTCACACATAAAGAGTTTACCCGTTTTGGTTTACGTTTTGATGTAAGCGTAGGTGTTGGAGGAAGTATTCATTTTAAGCAAAACTCCTTCGATTTACAGCACAAACAAAATGGAACTGAAGTAGGTGATTACGTCATCGTCAAGCAAAAACAAAACAGTTTTCTTCCTTCTTTCATGGGCTTTTTCACAACCAGCTACAGAAGTGCAACTCACTGGACCGGTGGTTTAAGTGTCGGAATTGGAATTGGAGCAGATCAAGGAGCTATTACTTTTGACAACTTTTTTGTCGGAGCGAGCTTGATAGTGGGAAAGTATGAAAGAGCAACATTCACTGGAGGATTGTCAATCAGAAATTTACCTCAATTAAAAACAGTATATCAGGAATGGGAAATTGTACCAGAAAGCTTCACAATAGACAACATAACAAGTAAATCGTATCAACCCGGGGTGTTTGTAGCGTTTTCATACAATTTGACTAAAGGGGTGAAAGACAACATAAAATACATGAAAAAATCAGTGCTATTTTAGCTAAGAAAAACAATAGCAAATGAACGAATACTACAAACCCAAGATAAATAAAAGAACTAGAAAGAGATATTCATTTGAATCTGCTAATATTTGTGATGAATAAATTATTGTTTTAGCAACCTGGAAATTGTATTAATCACTTGAATTAGGCGTAAACTGAAAGCTTAGATAAAAGAAACAATTAAAATCAATTTATTTCACTTAATAATGTTCAATATCTCTTGAGCATTAAGTTTGCCTAAAGAGAAAAAACATAGTTCAAATTACGCATAATTCAATATTCTCCCCTATCTTTGCACCCAAATTTAGACATTACAAAAATGGCAACAAACAGAACATTTACAATGATTAAGCCAGACGCTGTTGAGGCAGGTCACATTGGTGGAATCTTAAACATGATTAACGAAGGCGGATTTAGAATCGTTTCTTTGAAATTAACACAATTAACAGTAGCTGACGCGAAAGCATTTTACGCAGTTCACGCTGAAAGACCATTTTACGGTGAATTAGTTGAATTCATGTCAAGAGGTCCAATCGTTGCAGCAATCTTGGAAAAAGACAACGCTGTTGAAGATTTTAGAAAATTAATCGGTGCTACCAATCCAGCAGATGCTGCAGAAGGTACAATCCGTAAAAAATACGCAAAATCAATTGGTGAAAATGCAGTTCACGGTTCAGACAGTGACGAAAATGCAGCAATTGAAGGAGCTTTCCACTTCGCAGGAAGAGAAGAGTTTTAATTGTATTTGCAATAAAACATTTTAAAAAGAGGCTGTTTCTTCATTGAAAACAGCCTCTTTTTTTTTTGAAGATACTTGCTCATCTTCCGCGATTTTCTCTTTCAAATTTGTACCTTTAGCCAAAATAAAATATCATGAATTACACATATACCGTCGAAGAACGATTTTTAAAATACGTACAAGTAGATACCACTTCCGATCCAAACTCTACTTCTTTTCCTTCCACCATGAAGCAAAAAGATTTGGGTAAAATTTTGGTGGAAGAATTATTGGCATTGGGTTTAAAAGATGCTGAAATGGATCAATCAGGATATGTATTTGCAACCATTCCAAGTAACTCTCCAAAAACAAACATACCAACGATTTGCCTTTGTGCGCACATGGACACTGCTCCGGATTGCGTTGGAACCAATGTAAAACCAATCGTTCACCGCAAATGGGATGGAAGTCCGATTACCTTGCCAGACGATACGACTCAAATCATCACCAAAGAAAGACATAAATATCTCGCGGAGAAAATCGGAGACGACATCATTACTGCCAGTGGCTTGACGCTTTTAGGAGCTGACGACAAAGCAGGTATTGCCATCATCATGGATTTTGCGCACTACATGGTCAATCATCCAGAAGTTATTCACGGTGATATCCGAATTTTGTTCACACCAGACGAAGAAGTTGGTCGCGGTGTTGAAGAATTGGACATGGAAAAATTGAATGCAGATTACGGTTATACCCTAGATAGTGGTGAATTAGGCGCCATTGAAGATGAATCTTTCTCAGCAGATGCCATGACATTTCACATTACAGGTGTTAGTGCACATCCAGGTTATGCGAAAGGGAAAATGGTTCACGCAGCCAAAATTGCCGCAGCATTTATCAGTGCTTTGCCAACCGATTCTTGGTGTCCGGAAGCGACAACAGACCGTGAAGGTTTTGTACACGTAACCAACATTTCTGGAGGATTGGAAGAAACAAGCGTTTCGTTTATCATCCGCGATCACATTACGGCAAAATTGCACGAATACGAAAACAGATTGGAAGGTATCATGAAAGATACGATCGCAAAATATCCTGGCGCAACTTATACTTCCGAAGTAAAAGAGCAATATCGCAACATGAAGGAAATCATCAAGGACGTTCCTTTTGTAACCGATTACGCCATTGAAGCGATGGAAAAAGCTGGAATAACGCCAAAACCAACTATCATTCGCGGTGGAACAGACGGATCACGTTTATCGTTTATGGGATTACCTTGTCCGAATGTATTTACAGGCGAAATGGCGATTCACTCCAAACATGAATACGTAAGCATTCAAGACATGCAAAAAGCAGTCGATACCTTGGTAGAATTGTTGCAAATCTGGGAACAGAAAACAGTTTAAGAATTCGAAAATCTATTTTAAAGGACGGTTTCATCAGTTGAAATCGTCCTTTTTTGTTCTTAAGACTTCGTGAATCAAAGCGTTAATATTTTCCCTGTTTAATTCAAAATTTACGCTTAAAATGATTAATTTTACATAAAAAATATGCGTTTTTTAATTACAGCAGTAATCATAATCGTAGGTATCACAATCGGTTATTTCGTATTACTTCCAAGTTCAAAAGAAGTTAAACTTCCATTCTATAATCCAACAGACCTCAATTCAGAAATGGTTGATTCCAGTTTATTGCGGAAAGGGTATGGACATCGAATCGGAGAGTTTGAATTTCAAAATCAAGAAGACAAAACCATCACACTAGCTGATGTAAAAGGAAAAGTTTTTGTTGCAGAATATTTCTTTACTACTTGTGGCACGATTTGTCCAAAAATGAATCAGCAAATGATGCGTGTTCAAGAAGCGTATCAAAACAACCCAAACTTGAAGATTTTGAGTTTTACAGTCGACCCAGACGTAGACGACGTGAAGCAAATGAAAATGTATGCGGATGGCCACGGAGCAGACCCAAGTCAATGGTATTTTCTTACGGGTGCCAAAGAAGATTTATACGGATTAGCACGTAAATCATTTTTCTTATTAAAACCCGCAGAAGCAGAAAATTTAGGAGATGCAGGAAGTGATTTTATTCACACCAACAACTTCATCTTGGTGGATCAGAAACTTCGCATCAGAGGTTATTACGATGGTACAAATAGCAAAGAAGTGGACAAGCTAATCAAAGACATCCAAGTTTTACTTGATAAAAAGTAATTTATTCGGCAGCCATGGTGTTCATGAACTTCTCGATTTTATTCATCAAATAGGAATTTGAGCAATTATAATTATTAAAAATGATTGCAAAAGCTAACTTTTTACCAGATTTTGTTTCCACATATCCGGCATAAGACTTGATGCGTGACATCGTTCCACTTTTAGCAAAAACCCGTCCTTGTGCCGCTTGATTTCGACAAACACCTGAAAGTGTACCCGATACCCCAGCAACAGGAAGAGTTGCTCTGAAAAGATCATTATTCTTTGACTGAGCCATAAAAGTCAGCAAATCACACAAGTGTTCGGCACTCACACCGTTGCTTCGAGACAAGCCACTTCCATCTTTTAAATACAGTCCGCTGGTATTGATTCTTGTATTCCAATAGTGATTGATTTGTCGCAATCCATTGTCAGTAGAACCATCTCCATTTTTAACGTATCCAATCAAACAAACCAGTTGTTCTGCGAAAAAGTTAACGCTTTTTTGATTGGTCCAATAAGCAATCGAATTGACAGAATTCCCAACATTGGTGTAAATCAAATCATGGTTTGTTCCGTATCGCTTCCAGGCCGCTGTGAGACTCATGGAGCGTGCACCTTTTGCTTTTCCAGTAACAACAATTCCTCTTTCCTGAAGTGCTTTCGTCATTTCAACCGCAAATTGAAGCTCTGGATCAGGCAGACTACCTTTGACCATAATGGATGAATTCATTTGCAAATAGCCCGTGCCAAATCGATCTAGCGAATAAGGTGCGCCGTATATATAAGAATTATCCCCCCGCACTTTGCTTCCTGAAATGTAATTGTAAAAACGAAATCCTTCTACTTCAGGAAAAGTCTCTGTCAAAACGGGAACCGCACCCAAAACAGAATTCACTTTGAAGTAATACTTCAACATGTTGTCATAGATCGATAAACCTGCTGGTCCGGCACCGTAGTAGTTCCCCATGTCACTCCACGACCAACCGTCTGGTGCACCTGAATATCCAAATTCTGATCCATCGCCCACCACCGAGCCTTGAACTTTTCTAAGTCCTAATTTGTAAAGTGTATCGGCCCAAAGTGCTAAGAATTCAGTTACATTCTCGGTATAATATCGACTTCCCAACGCGGCGTCACCACCACCTCGGATCCATATATCTCCTTTCAATGCGCCAACACTGGAAAATTCACCTTGATAATAAATGCGTGTTTTGGGCTCATATTCAGCACCAATCAATTCAAAAGCAGATGCGGTTGCAAATAGTTTAGCAGTGGATGCAGGAATAAGTGAAGTTTTTTCTTGATTTCGAACTAAAACTTCACCATTCGACAAATCAACCACCTGAATACCAATGCTTGCATTTTTCAGATAAGCGTCATTTACGATTTCATTTTTCACCAACTCTAACTGACCTTGAGAAAGACCATAAAAGGCAAAGAACTGTATGAAAAGCAAGGAAATTAGTTGGAAGCGGATTAATTTCATGTAAATGTTTTTTTTTATAAATTTCGTGATATTATAGCTCTTAGGAACAAAGTACAGGAAAACTTTTTAACAGCATATTTGCAAAACTATTTAGTATTCATCGAAAAAACGACTTAAATAGCTTGGTTTTCATTACATTTGTCTCGCAAATTTCTGTAAACAAATGACAAAAGTTTTACGAATCATAAATCGCTTTAACATCGGCGGTCCAACCTATAACGCAACGTTTCTTACCCGTTACTTAAGCGAAGATTTTGAGACGCTCTTAATTGGAGGACTGCCCGAAGAAGGCGAGGCTGATTCGCTGTACATTCTTGATCAATACGCCGTAAAACCTGTTATTCTCGCAGAGATGAAGCGTAAACCCAGCTTTCAATCAGATCGACTTGCATATTTAAAAATAAAAGAAATTATCAGAGAGTTCAAGCCTGACATTGTTCATACACACGCATCAAAAGCAGGCGCACTTGGACGAAAAGCCGCATACGCATGCAACGTACCTGTTGTTATCCACACCTTTCACGGTCATGTTTTTCATTCTTACTTCGGGAAATTAAAAACATATCTATACAAAAAAATCGAACGGAACTTAGCGAAAAAATCCACCGGTATTATCGCTATCAGTGAACAACAAAAAATAGAACTAAGTGAAATTCATAACATTTGTCCTAAAGATAAAATCAAAGTGATCCCTCTTGGTTTTGATTTGGACAAGTTTAGGGTCAATTTAGACTCCAATAGAATCGAAACTCGTAAAAAATACAATTTAACTGAAGATATAGTGGCAATTGCCATAGTCGGTAGACTAGCACCCATTAAAAATCATCAATTATTTATGGATGTTGCCAGAAACATCTTAGCAAAAGGAAATAAAAGTGTCCGATTTTTCATCGTTGGAGACGGAGAGTTAAATTTAGAAATTTCAACTGTCGCGAAGGAAATCAACAAGCAATATGGTGAAAAGATTGTTCTCACCTCTTGGATTAAGGATGTCAACCAGTTCAATGCAGGGATGGATGTGATCTGCCTCACTTCCAACAACGAAGGAACCCCCGTTAGTTTAATCGAGGCACAAGCGTCTAATATACCAATAGTTACAACGAACGTTGGCGGTGTAAGAGACATTGTTGTCGAAGGTGAAACAGGATTCATCGTACAGAAAGGAGATGTGCAAGCATTTGAAGAAAAGCTCACCGTTTTAATCGAAAACAAGGAAATTAGACAAACGATGTCACAAAATGGATGGGAGTTCGTAAAAGAAAAATTTCATTACCTTCGCTTGGTAAAAGATATGGAAACGTATTACAAAGAATTATTAAACAAATTTTAAATTGAATACTAAATATTCCTTCATAATCGTCCTTATCTGGATAATATTAAACACGCTAACGGGTTGTGGAATCAACAGTAGCTTGATGTTTAAAGCTCCTGTAAATTCCATTTCCGAGACAGACACTTTGAAATCAAAGCATTACACTTTGGTAGATAAAGAAGCCGTTCCATTACTTCCGCAAGAAGATTATAAGATTTCAAAGGATGATAAGATTTCATTCATGCTCAGCACCAATGACGGTCAAGATATTCTCAAAGGACAAACTGGGATTAACAGCAGTTCAGCGAATAGTCAGTCCAAACATATTGAATACGTTGTTCGTTCTGACGGGAACGTTCTTTTACCGGTTGTTGGAGAGCTTTACATTCAAGGAATGACCGTGAAAGAGAGTGAAGATACATTAAAACGCATGTTTGCTAATTACTATTTAGATCCTTTTGTTCAAGTGACCGTAACTAACAAAAGAGTGATTGTTTTTCCGGGAGACGGTGGAGCTGCTAAAGTAGTTTTTATTAAAAACAACAACACTACCTTGATGGAAGTAATTGCTGAAGTAGGAGGTATTTCTGAAAGAGGGAAGTCAAATTCAATCAAACTCATGCGTTCAGTCAATGGCAAAAGAGAAATATATCCAATTGATTTATCAACCATCGAGGGCTTGGCTTTTGCCGACATGATTGTGCAAGCGAATGATTATGTTTACATTGAGCCTCATCCAAAATTAGGAAGAGAAGTGCTTACTCAAGTCACCCCAATTATTGCCTTGTTTTCAAGTGCATTGGTTATATTTAGTGTATTTCTAAATTTAAAATAAACCTACCTCGTGTCAAAAACAGATAAAATAATCGTCAACAAGGAATACAACCCGCTGGTATTAAGAGCTGTGCTAAGAAACAATTGGCATTGGCCTATTATTTGGATGGCTTTCTTCTTGATGATTGCTTTTGTTTATTTGCGTTATTCAAAAGATATCTTTGAAGCAAATACACTTATTCAAATTGAAAATAAAGACCAGGGAAAAGAAATTTTAGATTTCGAAAATACAACGACAAAAAACAACATCTCCTCCCAAATAGAAATACTAAAATCAAAATTTCTTTTTGAAAAAGCAATTGAAAGATTGCAAATGAATGTGAGTGTTTTTAGTCAAGGGAACATTTTAATAGATGAAATGTATCATTCCTCTGCCTTTAGTATCATTCCATATACGCTTTCCGATTCATCACTTTGTGGTGTACCGATTTTCATCAATTATTCTGATGGATTCGTGAAACTTAAATACAACTTTAGAAATCAATCGTTTGAAGCCAAAGGAAAAATAGACGAAATAATTCAGACCAAACAGTTTGAAATAAAAGTTAAATCGGAATTAATAGATGAATTTAAAAGTTTAAGTAACAAGAATGAAATTTATTTTGTTTTCAATTCCAATGACGCCTTAGTTCAACGATTAAAGTCCGGATTGATCATTACACCGATTAATCCAGAAGCACAGACCATTGAAATAAAGCACCAATCACATAATGCGCTTTTATCCAAAGACATTGTTTCGTCGCTAACACTTACTTTTTTCGAATATGAAAAATCGTCAAAACAGCAAAGTTCAGACAATATTTTGTCTTTCATCAATTCACAATTAGACTCTCTAACGAAAGAATTACAAGACTCTAAAGAAAACCTAACTGACTACCAACGAACATCAAAACTCCCTGATCCAGAAGGTGTAACGTCAGAAATAAATTCAAACATCAACAAATTAAGAGACGAAATTTATCAGACTCAAGACGAGTTAAATACCTTAAATTTGGTATTCACTAAATTAACGGACGATCCAAATCGCATTGAGATTTACAAAATTCTCCCTGAAATGTTAGGCAAGAGTTATGAGTCTTCCCTTTCGAGACAAATTGAAGATTTACATGAAATTCTAGAGCGAAAAGAAGAACTACTCTTCAAAGTAAAACCAGAAAATGCAGAAGTTGTTAACCTCAACTTACGAATTCAGGGGAAAATACAATCCATCCGGAAAAGCATGCAAGTTATTCGCGAACGTTTGACTTATAACTTACGGGTTTTAATGGATAAAAGCAGTCTATTAGAAGAAGAGTTTTATTTAATTCCAGAAAAGAAAATGGAATTTAACCGTCTTAAATCATTGCAAGATTTAAATGAAAAATACTATTCTATTTTAACAGAAAAAAAAGTACAATACGCTATCTCTAGAGCTGGTTACGCTCCAACGAGTCATATTTTAAGCAGTCCCATCACTTCATCTTCTCCGGTCAATTCTAACAAAATTATCACCTATTTTGCATTGGGTTTTTTAGGTGTTTTAATCGGAATTGGTATCTTAATTTTCAAATACATCACCTTCAATGAAGTTACAGGTTTAGAAGACTTAAAGAAGATACTACCAAGCGACATCAATTTCTTAGGAGAAGTTCCACTTTTGAAAGAGAAAATGGAGTATTCTAGAATCGTTGTTAGTGCGTCTTCAAAGACACGGATCTCTGAATCCATGCGAAACATCCGTTCCAACCTAAGCTTCGTCAACTCAAAAGCGAAAGTAATTGCTATCTCCTCTTCCATTTCGGGAGAAGGAAAAACATTTGTTGCAATCAATCTGGCTGGAATTATAGCTTTATCTGGAAAGAAAACAGTCATTATTGACCTGGATATGCGAAAACCAAAAATACACCTGGGCTTCAATAAGCCGAACAAACTAGGAATGAGTCACTTAATCATCGGTCATGCAAAACTTGAAGAAGTTATACAACACACAGAGATACCTAGTTTGGACTTCATTACGGCAGGAGACATACCTCCTAATCCATCTGAACTGATACTGAGTGATGCTTTCAATAAAATCATCGAAGAACTAAAAGAAAAATACGACACCATCGTTATAGATAACCCTCCAATTGGTTTGGTTTCTGATGGAGTTTCAGTTTTGGCGCAAGCAGACATTCCCATCTATGTATTTAAATCTAAATATTCAAAACGTCAATTTGCAAATCGAATTAAAGAATTAAAAGAGGTTCAAAAGATCAAATCACTTTGCATTATTTTAAATGGTGTAGATCAATTCGACAACCGATACGGGTATGGATATGGATACGGATATTACGCTGAAGAAACATAACTAAAATGACAAAAGAAAGCACACCGATTAAAGGTCTGATTATCATTGAAACCAAAAGATTTCAGGATGATCGTGGTTATTTCTTTGAAAGTTTTAATCATCAAAAGTTCGAAGAAATTTTGGGTGAATCGATCCGTTTTGTTCAGGATAATGTCTCCATCTCCTCCAAAAATGTTTTACGAGGTTTGCACTTTCAAAATCCTCCACATGCCCAGGGTAAATTAGTTTCCGTCTTGCGAGGTAGCGTTCTCGATGTCGCGGTAGACCTTCGAAAAGACTCTGAAACATATGGAAAATATCAAAGTGTCGTTTTGTCCGCAGAGAATGGATTGCAATTTTGGATACCACCAGGTTTCGCACATGGATTTTTGTCTCTCGAAGACGATACCATTTTTTCATACAAGTGCACAAACTATTACCATCCTGAATGTGAAGAGTCGCTAATCTGGAATGATTCTGACTTAGCAATAGATTGGAAAATAAAAGATCCAATTATTTCATCAAAGGATGAAATTCAAAATAATTTTAATACTTTTGTCACTAAATTCTAAATCAGCCACTTGAACTCTTCAATTCTAGCCCTTGCCATTTTTTTTGCTGGTGGGATTATCATCTCATTAATCATTAATAAATTGTTACTCATGTTCTCAGAATCTTTGGGAATCAGAAATAAAAATGACGTAGTAGTAAGATGGAGTAATCAATCAAAACCTTCTTTGGGCGGCGTTAGTTTTTACATCACTTTTCTATTCACGGCGATCTTTTACAGCATGGTTTTTACAAAAGAACCTTCTATCTTTTCAAATCCGAAATTTATTGGATTGTTTATCGCCGGCTCCCTGGCATTTGCAATGGGATTAGCGGATGATGCCTATAACACCAGACCTTTATTTAAATTATTCATTCAAATTCTTTGTGGAGTAGTCGTTGCGTTTTTTGGCTCGATCATTAATATCACATATAATTACTGGATAGACTCCGCAATAACGGTTCTCTGGGTAATTATCATCATGAATTCGCTCAACATGCTCGATAACATGGACGGTATTACGGGAACTGTAGTAGTATCTATTTTAACATTGTGTTTGTGTTCTACCATTTGGATAATCAGTCCATTTAACCTTCCGCGTGCTATTTTCATAATTGCATGTATTGGATCGGTAATCGGTTTTTTAAAAATGAATATCCATCCAAGTAAGTTATTCATGGGAGATGCAGGAAGTCAGTTTATTGGTTTATACGTAGCTTTTTTCTCCATCGACAACATATTAAACGTCAACGAATCATTTGGAGCTCCTGCGTGGACTGGCATTCTTGTTTGTTTAGTTGCTTTTACTCCTGCCGCTGCAGATACGCTTACAGTAGTTATTAATCGACTTAGAAAAGGTCAATCACCAATGGTTGGAGGGAAAGACCATACAACACATCATTTGGTTTATGCAGGAATGAATGACAAGCAGGTGTGGTATGTGTTTTTATTAATATCTACTTTATCATTCGTCTTTGGACTCATCATGGTGTATCTAGTCTCCCAAGGAAACAACCTGGCCATCATTCCATTTATTCTATTTTTCATCATCACTTTTGGTTTGCTTTATCGACTGACTCAAAAATATGCACACAAAGAAAAGTAAACGGAACTTCTTATTTCTCTGAGGAGGAACACCTTTTTATGTTATAGTTATTTCTTTTGTCATCTATCAAATACATTTCCAACATGCTTGACATATTGGATTAAATAGCCGAAATTTGCAATAGAAATTCCGAGCATGAAAAAGAAACAAGAAGATATCTCCATCGAATCAGAAGACCAACAAAAATACATAGAAGTTTACGGTGCACGGGAGCACAATCTAAAGAACATTGATTTAAAAATCCCACGAAATAAGCTCGTTGTATTTACTGGCTTGTCAGGATCAGGAAAATCTTCTTTGGCTTTCGATACTATTTTTGCGGAAGGACAGCGTCGATACATCGATACTTTTTCTGCCTACGCAAGACAATTCTTGGGCGGCATGCAGCGACCTGACGTAGATAAAATTGATGGCTTGAGTCCGGTGATTTCCATTGAACAAAAAACGGTTTCTCGTTCTCCGAGATCTACTGTTGGAACCATTACCGAAATATACGATTTCATGCGTTTACTTTTCGCTCGAGTTGGCATTGCCTATTCGTATGAAACCGACGAACAAATGGTCAAGTATTCAGATGATCAAATTGTAGATTTAATCATTGAAAATTATCAAGGCAAAAAAATCTACATGCTCGCTCCAAAAATTAAAGGACGAAAAGGACATTACCGCGAATTATTTGAGCAAATTCGAAAAATGGGCTACACCAAAGTTCGTGTTGATAATGAAGTCTTGGACATCTCTGCAGGACTTCGATTAGACCGTTACAAAGTGCATGACATTGAAATCGTTATTGACCGTTTGCAAGTAGATGTCAATGACCGAAAGAGAATTTATGATTCCGTTTTAACTGCCATGAAACAAGGCTCTAAAGCGATGATGGTCATGGATTACGAAACGGAGGAAACACGCCATTTTAGTCGCACGTTGATGTGCCCAACTTCAGGCATCAGTTACCCTGAGCCAGAACCGAGTTTATTCTCTTTCAATTCTCCGTACGGAGCCTGTCCTACCTGCAGTGGTTTAGGAGAAGTTTCTGAAGTGGATATGGATAAAATTATCCCAGATTTCAAAAAGTCAATCAAAAAAGGGGGATTAGCTCCTTTAGGAGATTATAAAAAAACGTGGATTTTTGATAAGATTGAAGCTTATTTAATTCAAGAGGGTTTTACCATCAACACCGCACTCAACGAAATTCCAGATGAAGTTCTTCAAGTAATATTGAATGGAAACGAAGGAATGGAAAGAGAACGAAATCAAATTGTTGTTTTTGAGGGAATTGTCAATTTCTTGGCGCGACATTCAGATGAAAGTTCAGCGGCTGTTCAGCGTTGGGCACAAAGTTTCATGAATTTAATTGAATGTCCTGAATGTCATGGAACTAGATTAAAAAAGGAAGCGCACTATTTCAAAATAGACGATAAAAACATTGGAGAATTAGCACAAATTGATATCTCTGATTTAAAAATTTGGTTTGATCAAGTCGAATCGAAATTATCCGCATCGCAATTGAAAATTGGGACGGAAATCATCAAAGAGATCAGAGATCGAATTAATTTCATATTGGATGTTGGCTTGAATTATTTATCACTCCATCGCTCCGCCAAAACACTTTCTGGTGGAGAAGCACAACGGATTAGACTCGCAACTCAAATTGGCTCCGAATTGATGAACGTTTTGTACATCCTCGACGAGCCAAGTATCGGTTTACATCAAAGAGATAACACGCGGTTAATAAACTCTCTAAAACGACTCAGAGATGCTGGAAACTCGGTAATTGTAGTTGAACACGATCGAGAAATGATTGAAGCTGCTGATTTTGTGGTTGATATTGGTCCTGGGGCAGGAATTCACGGTGGGGAAATCATCAATGCAGCTCCTTATGCTCAACTCCACAGCAAAGACTCTTTCACAACCAAATATTTAAAAGGTGAATTATCCATTGAAATTCCGAAGAAAAGAAGGAAAGGAAATGGAGAAAAAATCAGTTTACTCGGCGCAAGCGGAAACAATTTGAAAAATGTAGACTTACACATTCCGTTAGGAACATTTACTTGCATTACGGGTGTTTCTGGTAGTGGAAAATCAACATTGATTAACCACACTTTGTATCCAATTTTAAATGCACACATCTATAACGGTGTTAAGAAACCAATGCCTTACAAAAAAATTGTCGGTATTGAAAACATTGATAAAATTGTTGAAATTGATCAAAGTCCGATTGGTCGTACTCCTCGGTCGAATCCAGCGACATATACCAATGTTTTCACAGAAATCAGAAGTTTATATGCCAGCATGCCGGAATCACAAATTCGAGGTTATAAACCGGGAAGATTCTCGTTCAATGTTTCTGGCGGAAGATGTGAAACCTGTAAAGGCGGTGGCGTCAAAGTAATTGAAATGAATTTCTTGCCAGATGTTTACATTGATTGCGATGGTTGTCAAGGAAAACGATACAACCGAGAAACCTTGGAGATTCGATACAAAGGAAAATCCATCAGCGATGTACTGGAAATGACCATCCAAGACGCAGCGAATTTCTTTGATAAAATCCCGAAAATATCGCGAATTTTAACAACCATGGTTTCTGTTGGATTGGGGTATGTTAAGTTGGGACAATCTTCTACTACACTTTCCGGAGGTGAAGCACAGCGCATTAAGTTGTCGACGGAACTTTCGAAAAAAGGAACCGGAAGAACGATGTACATTTTGGATGAACCTTCTACGGGACTTCACTTTGAAGACATTCGTTTGCTTCTAATAGTACTCCAAAAGCTAGTAGATGAAGGAAATACCGTTTTGGTCATTGAACACAACTTAGACCTCATCAAAGTGGCGGACTACATCGTAGACGTTGGTCCAGAAGGAGGAAAAGAAGGCGGGGAAATTTTATTTTTAGGAACGCCTGAGCAAATGATTAAAAAAGCTCAAAACCGTTCACATACAGCCAAATACCTCGCTTTAGAACTTCAGGGTTAAATTCTGAAAGTCCTCATTTAAGAACACAAAAAAGGACGGAAGTTAACTTCCGTCCTTTTTTAAAATCTACTATCAGTTATTTATTTCGCATCATTTTGACGCATGAAATCATAAAGCGCATAGGCATTATCTTCTGTAATGTTTTGATTTGGCATTCTAACCAAACAGGCTTCTAATTGAGCTTGCAATTCAGGATCTTTATCTAGCATTGCATCCGGATTGGTAATGAAATTCATAATCCATTCTGCTTTTTTACGATTTGTTACACCTTTCCATCCCGGTCCAACTAATTTTTCATCCGTTAATTTATGGCAAGACTGACATTTCATTTCATAGATATTTTTACCCATCGTCGCTTTGGCAACATTGATTGGTCCAACTTCAACATCTTGAAACATTCCCTCTCCTTTTTCAGGGTCGTAGGCATTTTTCCCAGGTTCACTAGTTAAAGCATTCGGTACACCTTCAGCGGGAATTCGTTCTTTTTGTGTCGTGTCTTCTTCTCCACCACATGCTGCAAGTAATATTGCAGTTAATCCTAGAATAAAAAAATTTTTCATAATGTTATAGTTTATGTTTCATCTGTAAAAGTATAAGCTATTTTTAATCTAAAATATGACCCAAGTCAACAATATCGATTTTATAATTCGTTAACTTTGTGTGAAACATGGATGAAATAGAACTTTTAAAGAAAGCAGGTGGAAAAATTAAGCATTTCAAAAAGAAAGAAGTTATCTTTTTTGAAAGCGAACAAGTATTTCATTATCACTTTATTCTGTCTGGAAGAGTCAAAATGTTAAACGCAAGTGAACGTGGTAAAGAATACGTACACGGTATTTTTGAAAACGGAGAAAGCTTTGGTGAGCCTGCCCTGTTTGGAAATGAAAATTATCCAGCAACTGCAATTGCCATCAAAGATTGTACCCTTTTAGTCCTTGAAAAATCACTTTTCTTTCAGTTGCTTCAGAAAAACTTCGATTACCACTTAGCATTTACAGAAAAACTTTGCAAGCGTCTTCGTTATAAAACGATTATGACATATGCAATCAGCACCTTAGATTCTCAAGAACGACTTTTATCGCTTTTCACCTATTTAAAAGAAGATCAAAAGATTCAAAAAGATTTGAAATCCTATACAGTCAACTTAACCCGTAAAGAAATTGCCGAGTTAACTGGCTTAAGAATTGAAACAGTTATTCGCACTGTTAAGAAAATGGTTTCAGAAGGGAAGTTAAAAATGGAAAAAAGAAAGATAATCTTTACAACCGTATGACCTTAAATTTAAAAAATAGAATTCCGAACAAATGGGCAGTTTTATGTCTCGTAAACTTATTTATTGCAAGTATATTGGGCGTTTTAATGCGCTATAAAATCCTGTATGAAATACCTGGATTAGTACAGAACAATTTATTACATGCCCACTCTCACTTTGTATTTCAAGGATGGATTTCACTCGTACTTTTTTGCGTCTTTGTTGTCTTTTTTCTACCCAAAGAAATTGCTGAGAAAAAATCCTATGCAATTCTCTTTTGGGTGATGCAACTTGCTGCTTTTGGAATGCTAGCAACATTTTTATACGCTGGTTATTATCCGCTTTCAATCGCTTTCTCTACCTTAACGCAACTTGCATTTTACTGGTTTGCAATCCAGTTTTGGATAGATATTCGTAAAACAGAAACGCATCGAGTAGCACAATGGTTCGTTATTGGAGCATTGATTTGTGGAATCATTTCTTCCTTAGGTCCATACGCCTTAGGTTACTATTCTGCAACCGGAACATCTTCCGCTTTGTCCATCAGAACATCCATCTATTTTTACTTGCATTTTCAATACAATGGATGGTTTCTATTTGCCATTTTTGCCATCTTCATCAACTGGTTTCACAAGCGATTTTTCATGCATAAAAACGAACTAAAATGGTTCTTTATCTTCACTGCACTTAGTATTATTCCTGGATATGCATTGTCCATTATTGGATATTACAAAACACCAGGAGTGATGATTAACTCTTACTTTTCGGTAATTACGCAAGCAACTGCGATGTTCTTTTTTTCCAAATTTATATTCACAAATTACCAAAAAATAAAAAGTCAACTAACCACATTCGTTCGCAGACTTTGGTACATTGCATTCTTGTCATTGTGGTTAAAAGTTATCATGCAAAGTCTGTCCTTGTCACCAGAGCTTGCTAATGTTGCATTTTCATTTAGACCATTAGTAATTGGATATCTGCACTTGGTCTTCATTTGCATCGTAACCTTCTTTCTTTTTGGTTACTTGATTCAATTTCAAAAGCTTAAGTTTTCGCACTCATACGCAGCTTATTATGGGATCCTTATTTTTGTATTGTTTTCCCTAGCCAATGAGTTTATCTTGTTTTTGCAAGCTTTCGGATTTTACTTCCAAATATACATCAACCATGTTCCAATTAGTCTCATCTATGCATCCATTGGAATGTCTTTCGGATTATTATTATTGGTTTTGGGACAGTTTTCAAAAAATAAACTGATGTAATTGATCTTAAAAAAGATTTAATGGCTTTTCTCAGCTTGCATCTTTTTGCCTATAAAATAAAAACCAATTGCTGCAAGAACCGCGATGATTGTATTGATAATCCATAAAGTTTCATAGCCATAAATGGTTAACACTTGCGTTGCTATATACGGCGTAATGATTAACGCAATGGAAAAGCTCAATGAATTAACTCCCATATAAGCTCCTTTGTACTTTTTGCTAGATCGAACAGCTGCAACGGTTGAAATAAATGGCAATACTAAAATTTCAGAAACACACAGAAAGGTCATGGAAAGATAAAGCATCCACGTGCTCTGTGAAAATAACAGCAAGAAAAAGGTGAAACCAAGTAAAACCGTCCCAATGACAATGTTGGTGTAGATGTCTAATTTCTTTTCAAGATAATGCACAATTACCATCTCTGTAAGAACAATGAAAAGTCCGCTATATCCTAAAATCAAGCCAATTTCAGCTTGTGTCATCTGAACAGCGTCTTCGTAAAAAAGAGGCAAAACACTAATCAATTGACTAAAAACAACTGAATAAAGAACACACATCAAACTAAAAATAAGAAATAAACGATCTTTGTATGGAGAACGCTCGTGATCAACGATGTCTGGATCAATGATTGTTTCGTGAACTACCAGAGATTTTCTGTTTTTAGTTCGAAAACGAAAATAACCGTAAAACACAAATCCAGTAACCAAAGCTCCAACAGCATTTCCGTAGAATAACCACGAATAGGAAATGGTAGCTAACAACCCACCCATCGCTGGACCAAATGAGAACCCGAGGTTAATGGCCATTCGATTCAAAGAGAAGGCTCGTGTAATATTTTCTGGTTTAGCATACATACTAATGGAAGCCGAGTTGGATGGTCGAAACGTTTCAGCAATGATACTGAGCACCAAGATAATTCCCGCAATTCCATACAAGGAAGTAAATTGAGGAATCAAAGCAAATACGGGTGCTGACAAAAACAAACTCAAAGATTGAACTCGAAAGCTTCCAATTCGATCCGTTAGCCAACCACCAAGCAAGGAACCAATCACAGAACCAATTCCGAAAGTACTCAGCACAATTCCCGCTTCGATTTTTGTAAAATGAAGTTCTTTGGTGACGTAAATCGCTAAAAATGGAATTACCATGGCGCCTGTTCTATTCAACAGCATCACCAAAGCCAACATCCAAGCTGGTTTTGATAAGCCTGAATAAGAATCGACAAATAATTGAATCGGTTTCTTTAAAATCACTGTTTATCAATTGAAAACAACTCTTTCTGAATAAAAAAAGTGTTTCTAAGGGTGTAAAATTTATTTTCCAGCGTACAACACACTGTTTCGATCCGTTTCCCAAAGTCGAATTTCCAAATCAAATTTAGAATCTAAACGGAGGCGTAATTTATTCCAAATTACAACCGCAATGTTTTCTGCTGTTGGAATTATATTGGCAAATTCAGGACAATCTAAATTTAAATTTCGGTGATCAAAAGACTCCAAAACCTCATCTTTGATCATGTCACTCAGTACTTTCAAATCAATTACATAACCTGTTTCTGGATCAATCGGTCCATCTACATAGGTTTCCAGAACGTAATTATGCCCGTGATAATTGGGATTGTTGCATTTGTCAAAAATTTCAGAATTTTGTTTATCCGTCAAACTTGGGTTATGCAATCGATGTGCGGCATTAAATGTTTCTCTTCTACAAACTTTCATGATCAATCATCCTTTAGGTGGATGCAAAATTAAGGGTTTTAGTTAGGATGGGTGATAAGATTATCAAAGTTTTAACACTTCTCCATAATCATTTTGAACCAAAAGGTAAAAGCATCAGGACTTTTAGCAATTTCCGCTTTTAAATCATTCGTGCTTACCCAACGGAAATTCATTACTTCTTCGGGATTTGGTGTAAACTCCCCTTCATAAATACCGGACAAAACATGGTCAAACTCATGTTCAAACAATTGATTTTCCAAGGTTGTTTTATACGTAAAATGAAACTGATGTTGAAGTGCGCAATCAAATCCCATTTCTTCTTGTAAGCGTCGATGAGCAGCTTCAATTACTGCTTCTCCTGGTTTTGGATGAGAGCAACACGCGTTGGTCCAAAGTCCTTCAGAATGGTATTTTCCCATGGCTCTTTGGTGAATCAACATTTCATTTTTAGAATTGTAAATCAAAACTGAAAAAGCACGATGCAAAAGGCCTTTTTGGTGCGCTTCCAATTTGGGCATCAAACCAATTTCCTGGTCTTGCTCATTCACTAAAACAACAAAATCTTCTAGCATGTGGAATAATCTTAAGGAATGAAATGAATCACCCAATAGGTAATTGATCTGAAGTTAATTTCTTAAAATAAACCGTTTATTTCAGCATCGATGGAATTGATAATCATCCCTAAATCTTCTTGACTTTCTGGGAAACGATTGTTATCAATGTCTATAATCAATAGTTTGCCTTTGTCATAGGTAGAAATCCATGCTTCGTAGCGTTCATTCAATCGTTTCAGGTAGTCCAATCGGATACTTTCTTCGTAATCACGTCCTCGCAATTGAATTTGATTAACCAAGGTTGGAACACTTGCTCTTAAGTAAATTAACAAATCTGGTGCAGAAATAAATGATTCCATCAGATTGAAAAGTGAAAAATAATTTTCAAAATCTCTTAACTAGCAACTTTGGTTAATAAGAATAAGATTTAATTATCTTGACAGATCAACGAGTTTCGGC
>SMEQ01000170.1_pt1 | contig 21338 bp, 21 predicted proteins | sample 2456281 | NCBI WGS metagenome assembly SMEQ01 (sample SAMN10132596, study PRJNA489261) | soil metagenome | isolation source: day1 antibiotic-loamy sand soil ammended with raw manure from dairy cow... | place: USA | collected 2015-04-01
GGTCATGCTCAGATGTATAGCGGTGATAGCAAATCCATCATCTTGTTTTTCCAGCGTCACTGTGGCTTGAGTGTCGATGCTGTCTGGCGTAAAGTTTTCTTCGCCTAAGAGCATCGAAAATGCCATAGAGCAAGCAGATTCTGCTCCCTAGACTGACCGCATGGTATGCCGATGCTGGGCTGTCCTATACCTATTCAGGTATCACTAGTGCGCCGCAGCCTTGGAACACAGGGCTGTTATATATCAAGCGAGCTATAGAGCAAAAACTGAGCTTAAGCTTTAATAGCGTGTTGCTAAATTGGTATCGCAGTGGTGAAGACCATATGGGTTGGCATGCCGACGATGAACCCGAATTGGGGCCTAATCCGGTGATTGCTTCGGTCAACTTTGGTGCTACGCGAGATTTTATTTTGCGGCGCATCGATGATCCAAGTCGCAAAATAGTGATTTCTTTGCAGCACGGTAGCGTGCTAGTGATGCAAGGTGCGTTGCAGCAGCGTGCTAGTGATGCAAGGTGCGTTGCAGCATCACTGGCAGCATAGTGTGCCCAAGAGAAAGAAAGTCACCCATTCACGCTTTAATTTAACCTTTCGCACTATCGTGCAGAGCGCAGCATCATGTAAGCCAAACTAAGCTTGGCGCTGATCAATAGTGATCAGGACACCGCGGTGATCGATATCGAGTTGACGCTGACGTCCCGCCAGCAGCGCCATACCAGCAGCAAAGGCTAAAATACCTAACAGCAACCAAGTGATGGTGCGTATCTGCATATCGGCATGAATCATTAAACCGACCGCTAAAGGTCCCATCGCGGCCAGTGTATAACCGCCTCCTTGCACTAAGGCGGACAGTTCTGCGGCAATTTTTGCATTTGCGCTGCGCAAGACAATTAAAGTTAAGGCAAGGCTAAATGAGCCACCTTGGCCTAACCCCAGCAAGACGGCTCCCAGCCAGCGCCATGCGCTTGAACCCAGTAATAACATCACTAAACCTGCAGCGGTTAATGCTAATAGAAATACGATCGCTGGGCGTTGGTCTTTGCTCATGCGAGCCAACCAGGGGGCGGCAATGGCTGAGAAAAGTTGCGTCATAATGGAAGCCCCCATCAACCAACCCGCTTCGCTGTCACTGTAGCCTTGCTTGACCAGTAAAGTGGGCAGCCAGCCAAAGACGATATAGGCCAGTGAGGATTGACTGCCCATAAAGAGCATGACGTGCCACGCAAGAGGTGTGCGCAGTAGGGCGCGCGCGTGACCTTGTGATGATTGCACCTGTTGATCAGGCAGTGGTTGCGGCATGATCCAGCACCAAGCAATCAGTGCGATTAAAGCTAAAGATGCCCACGACATCAGGCTTACAGACCAACTGTCCAGAGCGTTAGCTAAGGGGATGCTTAAGCCCGCGCCCATCGCGCCACCCAGGCACAAAGCCATGGTGTAAACGCCGGTCATTAAGTCAGCACTGTCCGCCAATTCACGCTTCACCAAAGCAGGTAATAAGGTGCCCAGTACCCCAATCGCCGCGCCGATCAGTAATGTTCCGATAAAGAGCATGGGCGCGCTCGCTAGGCCGCGCAGAGCCAACCCCAAACTGAGCACCAAAAGAGCCCAAGCTAAGCTGCGTTCTAAGCCTAAACGCCGCGCCAGCCAAGGTGCAAACGGCGCAAACACACCAAGACACAAGACCGGTAGCGTCGTCAGTAAAGACAAGGTCAGCACCGACAGTAGACCTTCACCTTCAATACGCGGCAGCAATGGTGCAAGGGACGACAATGCAGGGCGTAAATTGAGGCCCACCAAAATCATCAGCACAATAAACGTACGTGGGCTGGGACCTGTGCGATCGTGATGGGTGCGCAGCATAGGGAGTGAGCTCCTAAAAGATTGAAATTGAGGCATGTACATCAGGCTGCGCATGCGATGAAAGCTGTACTGTAGTGGCTGTTTTAATATAGCGAAGGGTACAGCACGAACATCGCAGCTTAAGGTTAAAAGTCAACTTTACCGCGTAATGACTTAATAGCGCCACGTTGTTTTTTTTGGTCAGTGCGCTTACGTTGCGCATTTTTACTGGGCCGTGTGGGCCGACGTGTTTTATTGATGTAAGTGGCCGTGACAATAAAATGTTGCAAGCGCTCAAAAGCATCCAGCTTGTTTTTCTCTTGAGTGCGAAACTGTTGTGCCTTAATGATCAAGACGCCTTCTTTACTGATGCGGTTGTCATGGGTGGCTAAAAGCTGTTGCTTTTGAAAATCGAGCAAACTGGATGCATGAATATCAAAGCGCAAGTGAATGGCCGATGAGACTTTGTTGACGTTTTGTCCACCGGCACCTTGAGCGCGGATAGCACTGATTTCAACTTCACCGTCATCGAGTCGAATGTGATCGCTGATAAAAATCATGTCAGAGTATGTGTCACAACAGATAGATAAAGGCTCCATCATAAAGCATTCTGCAATGCGCTGCGTTTAACTGAACTGAGCCGAGTGTCGAGAGCGCTATATGTTGAGCGTTACGCCTATGTTGTCTACAATAGCGCACTTTTTCTTAACGCTGGATAACCCAATGAACGACATCACATCACGCCCTGACTTACCTGATCGCCTGTCTGGACACCCTCACAGTCCGCACCATGTGGCCGAGATTTTTGAACACAACATCGGTATTCGCTTGAACGGTAAAGAGCGCTTTGATATTGAAGAGTATTGCATCAGTGAAGGTTGGGTTAAATTCCCGTCACCTAAAGCCAAGGATCGCCGTGGTCAGCCGTTATTGATTACGCTTAAAGGTACGGTAGAAGCGTTTTATAAATAAGTTATACGTACATTGTGTCAGGGTTTAATATTCCTTAGACCCTTCAAAACACCGCTCAGCCTAGTGCTGGCGGTGGCTGCAAATCCTAGATACTTGCTGAGCAACTCGACACAGTCCTGGGTACTGAGTGGAGTGACGAGCGTGCGTTGATTTAGGGAAGAAATCTGCGCATAGTGGAGCACTGCCATACCGCTGTAGATGATTGATCTGCAGCGCAGTGGTGATTCAACCATCGAGGTACTTATGAGCGAAAAATACAGTTCAACGCAAATTGAGAATGCACTGCAGCAGCTGAACCTAAGCAGCAGTATGCCTTGGCGTATCCAGCAGGATAAGTTACATCGCGAGTTTAAATTTGCTGATTTTATTGCTGCCTTTGGCTTTATGAGCCAAGTCGCTTTATTGGCGCAGGCGGCAGACCATCACCCTGAGTGGTCGAATGTGTATAACAAGGTAGTGATCGACTTAACCACACATGATGCCGGCGGTATCTCCAAGAAGGACTTTGATTTAGCATTGGCCATTACGGCGCTTGCTTAATGTTCTAAATACGCCGTGTGCTGAAGCGCTACGGGCGTTGTCTTGTATGACAACCTCCGTAGCAGGTCTAGGTTTAAAGCATTATTGTGGATCAGGCTGATCAAATAAGGCTTCAATCGGTGTGTTGTGAATGCGTGAGCTTTTAAACAGCGCTTTTCCTTGGCTCTCAGGGTCAGCCCAAAAATTGATATTGAACTGGGCATCCTCACTTAATTCAACGCGGTGCCAGTATTGCGGGGGGCTCACAGCAAACTCACCGGCGCGTATCACCACTTTTTTCTCTGGCACTGTATCGGTTTCAGTGGCAAACCCAAAAAAGGTCACAGTGCCGCGCATCACGCAAATCTGCCCATACACACCTTCTGCTGTGTTGTGATGAGTTAATAGGGCTTTAGGGATATTTTCCTGAGTGAAAAAATGCGTTGAACGTCTTATTTTCCAGTGACTGGGTACGATTAAATCAGGCATGTGAACTCCTTGCAGTATCAATAGTGTGCTGAGCTTGTACAGTACCGCTTTCGTTTCCTTGGACTCAAGCTGATTCGTGATTCACTGAATAACAATCATTCTATTTGAACTTGAGTATCGGCAAATCCTCAGCGTGGGGCGCTAGAGGGCCTTAATTCCTTCCTACATGCTCGCCAGTGCTTTAGACTTGTCGTCTTAATTAGACACATATGTTTAAGGACACCGATGAATACCTCAACAGCGACATCATCCTACTTAAGTCGGCGTGATGTTTTTGCATTGGGTTTTATGACCTTTGCACTGTTTTTAGGCGCTGGGAATATTATTTTTCCTGCTGAATCAGGTTTGGCAGCCGGCGAAACCGTTTGGCGTGCGGCACTGGGTTTTTTGATTACAGGTGTGGGCTTACCTTTATTGACCGTTGTGGCCTTGGCGCGAGTGGGCGGTGGTTTAACTGCCTTGACGCAACCGCTAGGTCAAGCTGCAGGTACTGTATTGGCTGTTGCGGTGTACTTGGCGATTGGTCCTTTTTTTGCGACACCACGAACGGCCGTCGTGTCCTATGAGATCGGTGTGGTGCCCTTTTTTGGTAGCAGTAGTGCTGGCTTATTAGTGTACTCCACGGCCTATTTTGCTTTGGTATTGTACTTGGCGATTACACCAAACAAAATTATTGATCGCATTGGTACTTTGATTACCCCCGTCTTATTAGTGGCTTTGGTGATATTGGGGAGCGCTGCATTTTTTAAGCCGGCTGGTAATGTTGGGCAGGCTTTAGCCTTGTATCAGCAAGAAGCCTTCTTACAGGGTTTTTTACACGGTTACCTGACCATGGATGCGCTGGGTGCACTGGCCTTTGGTGTGGTGATTGCTGGCGCGTTGCGCAGTAAAGGTGTGCAGTCAGATCGGCTGGTGACACGCTATTCTATTTATGCAGGTTTGATTGCTGCAGTGGGCTTGTCTGCGGTGTATTTGTCCCTGTTTTATCTGGGCGCGACCAGTCAAGGTATTGCCAGTGAAGCGCAAAATGGCGGTCAAGTCCTCGCTATTTATGTCCAGCATGTGTTTGGCCCTTTGGGTAATTTATTACTGGCGTTGGTGATTGCTTTAGCCTGTTTAACCACTGGGGTTGGCTTGTTGGTGGCGTGTGGTGAGTTCTTTAGTGACTTGCTCAAAGTGCCTTACAAATATGTGGTGATCTTTTTTGTAGGTTTTAGTTGGGCGGTGTCCAACCAAGGTCTAGAGCAATTGATTAAGCTGTCAGTGCCTGTGTTAACGGGCTTATATCCGTTAGCCATTGTGCTGGTGGTGCTCAGTTTGTTGAATCGGTTCTGGGTGTCCAAGGCTTTGATTTTTCGTGGCACTATGTTGGTGACTTTAGTTTTTGGCCTTGTGGATGGACTGGTGGCGGCTGGGTTTACTGAGTGGGTGCCTGAGGTATTCAGTCGTTTACCTTTAGCGGATCAGCAAATGGGTTGGTTGCTACCCAGCGCCATGGTGGTATTGGTTTTAGTGGTGGTTGATCGTTACCGTACGCACCGCAGTTCTTGAGAAAAAATTGCGGTGTGGCGTCTACGCTTGAATCTTGAAGCGGGCTGGAATTAAGTTGTGCTGGCGCCGTTGAGTTCTTTGAAGGCTGCAATAGCACGCTGACGGGTTGCTGATAGATCAACCAAAGGCTTTGGATAGTCAGCAGTGCCAAACAAGCCTGAGAGTAACTTGGGCTGATGGATTTCTTTGGCACTTAAGTGTTTGAGTTCAGGAACCCAGCGACGAATAAAATCCCCATTGGGGTCAAAGCGCTTTGATTGGCTAATGGGATTAAAAATCCGAAAGTAGGGCGATGCATCGGTGCCTGTCGAGGCGCTCCATTGCCAGCCACCGTTGTTGGCGGCCAAGCAGCCATCAATCAGATGCTGCATAAAGAAGCGTTCACCTTCGCGCCAATCAATCAGCAGGTTTTTGGTTAAAAACATCGCCACAATCATGCGCAATCGATTGTGCATCCAGCCCGTAGCCAGTAATTGGCGCATCGCAGCGTCAATAATAGGGAAGCCCGTGCGTCCTTCTTGCCAAGCCAATAACTCTTTGGGTGCATCACGCCAAGCCACAGCTTCAGTGTCAGGTTTAAAGGCGCGATGACGCGAGACATGTGGGTAGCCCACTAAAATATGCACATAGAACTCACGCCATAACAATTCACTCACCCACGTGACCACGCCTGTATTACCTGTGGCAAACTCACCTTGGTTGGCGCTGAGCGCAGCATGTAAACATTGACGAATCGAAACAACGCCACTGACTAAGTAAGGTGATATTTGGCTCGTGCCCGCTTTAGCTGGCAGGTCACGTTGCTCGTCATATGCGCTGATGGTGCTTTTGGCAAATACGTCTAGGCGTTGCTGCGCTACTTTTTCACCTGCGGGCCACAGCGCTTGGCGTGCTGTGTCGATGCTGGCAAAGCCTGCCACTTCTGTGGGGATGGCATCGCTCTCAAGTGCAAGAGCAGCTTGTGGGCGAGGGGTATCGATACACTGTGGTAGCTGTTCGTATAAATACTGGTAGCAGACTTTGCGAAACTGGCTAAATACTTTGAAATAAGTGCCTGATTGGGTGAGCACTGTGCCAGGCTTAAACAGAATGCGATCCAAATGGCTGTGAAATAAAATACCTTGATCGACTAAGTCCGTACCAACGGCTATATCACGCTGGCTTTCATAAATACCGTATTCGGTATTAACCTGTACTGCGCTTATATTCAGCTCTTGGCACACTTGAGTGAGCACTTGTGGTATTTGATGCCAATAATCAGCGTAACGAATCAAAAGCGGCACATTGAGCGTGCGCAGACTGTGTTCAAGCTCAACTAAGTTGCGCAATATAAAGTCGATTTTGCAGGCGGCATCATGATGGCTCAACCATTGTGCTGGGCTGATAATAAACACGGCCACCGTTGGACCCGCTTGTAAGGCGGCATGTAACGCGGTGTTGTCATGGATGCGAAGGTCGTTGCGAAACCACATAAGTTGCTGCATGCCGGTGTCCTGAAGAAGAATAAAGGGTCAGTACGGATATCAATAAAGACAGCGTTATAGTGCGTTACGCAGACTTAAGTTTTCTGGGTGGGGCTGTAAATACACTTGCTCAGCCACATAGGCATCAGGGTGGCGGTTAAAGTGATGTTTGAGTAAGGTCAGCGGCACAATTAATGGCACGATACTGTCACGGTATTGACTAATTAAATGCTGCAGTTCACGCTTTTCGTCAGCAGCCAATGAGTGCTTGATATGCCCGCTTAAGTGCTGCAGTACATTGGTATGGCTGCCGCGATTGGCAATTTTTTTCAGTGCCGTCATAAACACACTGAAGTATTGCGTGGCCAGCACACCCAGTCGCTCCTTTTGGCTCTGCGCTAACATGCGGCCTAAAGCGGTGCAGTCTGCAGGGCTGTTGGCCATCAGCTGATACTTGTAACGCGCATGAAACTCATACAGCTTTTTAAGGGTGAGGCCGCTGCTTAATAATTCACGCCACTTAGCATAAGCAAATACGCGCGTAATAAAGTTTTCGCGTAGCACAGGGTCATTTAAGCGGCCGTCTTCTTCAACCGGTAGGTGCGGTTGCGCTTGCATCAGTGCAGCGGCGAATAAACCCACACCGCCATGCTCAGCAGTGTGCCCACTGTCTTGATACACCTTAACGCGCTCCATGCCGCAAGAGGGTGATTTTTGCATCAAAATATAGCCGCAAATATCAGTCATAGCGCCAGCTGTCGTCTTACCGAAAGCGGTCAGAGCGGCACTGACGTCCATATCGGGATTGACCGTGCCAACGGCGCGCGGATTATGAGTGTTACCCACTAAACGTATCGGTTCGCGTGGCGTTCCCAAGCCAATGGCTTGCTCTGGGCAAACGGGGATGTATTCAAAATACTGGCTCAGGACTGTTTTGCATAAGTGTGATTGCTTGTGGCCACCATTAAAACGTACGGGTGCGCCGAGCAAGCACGAGCTGATGCCAACTTTAATTCGGTCTGTGGAAGTATTCATGATTTAGCTTTACAGGTCAGGAAATATGTATACAAGAGTATAGATAAACTTGTACAAGTCAATCGGGCTGTATAGGTTTTTGTGAGTGTGAGTGTGAGTGTGAGTGTGAGTGCAAGGGATGCAAACACAGGTCTGTGGCATATAGCGCGCAGGCTGCAGGCTGAACACGCTGCATAGAATATGTTGTATTAGGGCCTAAACCGTTCTTGCACAGTAGGTTGTGCAAGAACGGTGGGTTAGACAGTGCAGCTTATTGTGCTTCAGTGGCTTCTTTTAATTTTGCTTTTGCATCGGCAGCGGCTTGCTCGCTGTCTGCTTTAATGTCTTTTGCAGCTTGTTTAACTTTGTCTTGGGTTTCTTTAGCGCTGTCTTTTACATCGTCAGCGGCTTGTTTTAAATCTGCTTTAATGCGCTCAGCTGCAGATTCGCTTTCTTCAACGGCATCTTCAGTGTCTTGCGCAGCTTCAGCAGCAGCATCATTTGCAGCTTCAATAACTTCTTCGCTGGTGGGTGTTTGTGCAGACAATTGCTCAGCTTTTTGCTCAGCTGCAGCCTTGGTTTCTTTCGCTGCATCTTGTACAGAATCAGCTGCGTCAGATAAAGACTCTTTAGCGGCGTCTAATTTATCTTGTGGCTCGCTATCGCAAGCAGCTAGACCAAGAGTGGCGGCAAGTAACAGGGCAGTAACGAAAGGCTTTTGCATAGTGGATCTCCATTGTTTGGTAAAAAGCATATGTATTTAAATCTAAATACCAGCACATTATTACACATCGTAGGGTTGATGGCTTAAGACGGCAACACAGAGGGCAGTTCTTGTCATCGATAAACTTAAACGCAGTTTTAACTTCAGTGAAGACTGCGTCGCATCTTTTACCTCTGATTACAGCCTGTGATATATCAATTGCAATGATGCATAGACCTTGCGTTGGGTAAAAGTTCATTTGCAGATCGACTCATCTGGGGATGCATGCTTAAAAATTAAAGCACTGAGTTGTTGTGGCGTACTGCCCGACAGCAGGCCGAGAGGTCTCGCAGGGCTTGGAATAATAGAGTGGATGTGCAGTGGACGCGGTATCACTTAGGATCGTGATGTCAATGCGGCACAAAATATTTTCGCGGTCGGGCATTGCCGTCTAGTCGTGCGAGTCGCCGCCTCTTTAGGGCTGTGAGGACGTTAACTACTAACTTACTCAAAGTGAGCTGACACCCTCTCCCTAACAGGAATAATGTGATGGTTAAGTAAAATGGGCTGCCGATTTATCGTTAATCCAGTAATTTCCCTCAGTTTTATTTAAACTTATGGCACCACTGTGTTTAAGCATCCTTAGCTGAATGTAATACCCGATTAAGTGCTTAACAATATGAAGCTGTGCTTGGTAAAAGAGTCATAGCAGGTTGGAACCCTATTCGACTTTTAATCTCCTAAAAGCATTCATTTGATGCCTTGACGCTTTGCAGTAACCCGGGCTTTTTTAATATGTCTTTTGCATCCGCAAACGCTTGTATTTTGACGAAGTAACCCCATATCCATTACATCGCTAGCCCAGTGCGGCTTATTTTAGTGACTATGGAGTTTATACCGATGGCTGTTGAAGCACAAAAAGAAACATTAGGTTTTCAAACAGAAGTCAAACAACTGCTGCATTTGATGATTCACTCGCTGTACTCAAATAAAGAGATTTTTCTACGCGAATTGATTTCTAACGCCTCGGATGCGGCAGATAAGCTGCGCTTTGAAGCCTTATCTGCACCTGAGTTGTTGGAAGGTGATTCTGAGCTAAAAATCCGTATCAGCTTTGATAAAGAAGCCAACACCTTAACGATTGAAGACAATGCCATTGGCATGAGCCGCGATGATGTGGTTAATCATTTGGGTACGATTGCTAAGTCCGGTACCGCTGAGTTTTTCAAAAACCTCTCGGGTGATGCTAAAAAAGATTCACAGTTGATTGGTCAGTTTGGTGTAGGTTTTTACTCGGCCTTTATCGTGGCCGACAAAGTTGAAGTGTGGACGCGTCGTGCTGGTTTACCTGCGTCGCAAGGTGTGCTGTGGAGCTCACAAGGCGAGGGTGAGTTTGATCTGTCGACAGTTGAGAAAGCTGAGCGCGGTAGCCGTATTGTGCTGCACTTAAAGAAAGATGAAAGCGAGTTTGCGGATGGTTTCCGTCTGCGCAATATCATCAAAAAATATTCAGATCACGTCGCCTTGCCGATTGAGCTGCCTAAAGAAGCGGCTTCTGAAGAAGCTGATGCGCCGGTCAATACCGAGTGGGAAGTGATCAACCGTGCCAGTGCCTTGTGGACCCGTGCGCGCACTGAGATTAAAGACGAAGAGTATCAAGAGTTTTATAAGCATGTCTCACATGACTTTGAAGATGCGTTGAGTTGGAGCCACAATAAAGTTGAAGGTAAGCTGGAGTACACCTCGCTGTTATATGTACCAACGCGTGCGCCGTTTGATTTGTATCAGCGTGAAGCACCGCGCGGCTTGAAGTTGTATGTGCAGCGTGTGTTTATTATGGATCAAGCGGATGAGTTTTTACCGCTGTACCTGCGTTTTGTGAAAGGTATTGTCGATTCCAATGACCTGTCTTTAAACGTATCACGTGAAATCTTGCAGAAAGACCCAGTCATCGACAGCATGAAATCAGCACTGACTAAGCGTGTGCTGGATATGCTGGAGAAAATGGCGAAAAACAGTCCTGAAGATTACGCAAAGTTTTGGAGCGCATTCGGTCAGGTATTAAAAGAAGGTCCGGCTGAAGACTTTGCTAACAAAGAGAAAATTGCTGGCCTGTTACGTTTTGCTTCAACCCGCAGCGGTAATGATGAGCAAACAGTCGGTTTGGGCGACTATATTGCGCGTATGACTGAAGGTCAGGATAAAGTGTATTTCTTGACAGGTGAAAGCTACGCACAAGTGAAAAACAGCCCACACCTTGAAGTGTTCCGCAAAAAAGGCATTGAAGTGCTGTTGCTCACGGACCGTATTGATGAGTGGCTGATGAGCTACGTTACAGAGTTTGCTGGCAAGACTTTTGTTGATGTGGCGCGTGGCGACTTAGATTTAGGTGCGCTCGACACTGAAGAAGATAAACAGTCGCAAGATGAAGTGGCGAAAAGCAAAGAAGCACTGGTCATACGCTTAAAAACAGCTTTGGGCGATCAAGTGGCCGATGTGCGTGTATCGCATCGCTTAACGGATTCACCGGCTATTTTAGCCATTGGTGAGCAGGACTTAGGCTTGCAAATGCGCCAAATTCTTGAAGCCAGCGGTCAGAAAGTGCCTGAGTCGAAGCCCATCTTTGAAATCAACCCAGCGCACAGCTTGGTCGAAAAGTTGGATGCTGAAACAGATGACGAGCGTTTCGCTGATTTGTCCTTGATCTTGTTTGATCAGGCGGCCTTGGCGGCCGGTGACAGCATTAAAGACCCTGCCGCTTATGTGCAGCGTTTGAATAAGTTATTGGTTGAGCTCAGTCGTTAAGCCTTAACAGCAGTGTTTAATAAAAAACCGCGAGTGATTCGCGGTTTTTTTGTGTCTGGACTGAGCTTAATCTGTAGCTCTAAGCTGCGATATCACTCGGTATCGAGCACGGTGACCAGTTGCGTGGCATTGACCAGATTGTCACCCACCGGGCAGCGCTCTTCGATTTTATCAAGAAAGGCTTGTTTGCCAGCATCATCTAAGTCTGCATCAATTTTGACTTTAAGGCGCATTTCTTGGAAACCTGCGCGTGCTGTGGTGGCACGGCCGAGCAAACAGTCTGGATCGTAATCGGCTTCCACTTCAAAGCTCATGCCATGCAGGGTGATTTTATCTTGCATCGCAATAATACGGCCTAAGCTGCCGACACAACCTGCATACGCTGCCAAAATCAATTCCGGTGGTGCTGGACCTAAGTTTGCACCGCCCGCATTTTTAGGCTGATCCATATAGACCTTGTGCTCGCCGCACATCACTTCAATGGTCATACCTGCGTTCATCTGGCCGGTCGCACGTAATGTTTTTAATGCCATTTTGATAACTCCTCTCACGCATTAGTGCAGTGATCTTAAACATTTAAACATTTAAACATTTAAAGATTAAGTATACTGTATTGTGTGGTATTTGAGTTGATCAAGATCAGTATGGCGAGGCGCTCGTTAGCTGCCGCCTCGCTGCAAGGGTGCTGAGCGCTTAGCTGCGACCTTTAACTGTCTTGTTATTGACGGTGGCGTCTTCCAGAATGATTTGGTATTCCTTGCCGTCACGTTCGACTTGTTGCAAGCGCACCAGTAAGAAATCCCAGTCTTTGGCAAACCATAAAACAGTCACGCGCTTGCTTTGTGTCGGGTCACGCACACGCTCAACTTTAATGGCATCGACACTGCCGACGACCGTTTCAACGGATTCTTCACCGAGCACACGAAAATCATAAGTGTCTAAATCATCACCATCCAACACTTGATAAGACATGCTGGTTTTGCCTTCCGCAATATCGCGCTGCAGTGCCAGCTGGTAAGAGGATTTATCTTGGACACCTTGAATCAGCGTCAGGTTAATGGGCGTACCACGATCACTGCCAGTGGCTTGTTGAGTGTCCCAATCAAAGTGCTGTTTGATCTTTTTGGATTTACCCATACCTTTGCGGGCATAGCGGTATTGATGCGGGCGAATATCGCCGTTCACCAAGCTTAACCAACTGGTTTCATTGAGGCTGGCGACCAGCATTGACGCGGAAAAGTCGAGTTTCCAAGTGCCATCATCTTGCTGTTTTAAGCTGCGTTCGGCCTTACCGCTGAAGGGCAGTTGCTTCCAGTCAGCGGTATAGGTTGCGGAGAAAGGTTGCAGATCGGCAGCCATAAGGCTGGCTGGCAGGCTGAATGCGGCCAGAAGAAAAAGTACAGCACGGCGCATAGAGTGATTCTCCTAAGAGTGAAACTGAAAGCCAGAACTGGCTAAGTATTGCCCATCCAAAACAGCACCCTGATCGCTCAGGTGCAAGCGTCCATCGGCAAACCAACGTACGGCTAAGGGATAGATTTGATGCTCCAAGGCATGCACTCGAATCGCTAAGTCGTTAGCAGTATCTTCGGCTTGAATAGGCAATGTAGCTTGTATGACTACAGGGCCACCATCGAGTTCCTCGGTGACAAAGTGCACACTGCAGCCATGCGTTTGATCACCGGCATCCAGCGCACGCTGATGGGTGTTTAAGCCTTTGTGTTTGGGCAGCAAAGAAGGGTGGATATTGAGTAAGCGTTGGGCGTAATGACGGGTAAACTCAGGCGTCAAAATACGCATAAAGCCGGCTAAGACCACTAAATCAGCTTGATGCTGATCGATCACATTCATTAATGCCTGATCAAAGGCCAAACGGTCGGCAAAGTCTTTGTGGTTGAGTACATGCTGAGCGATACCGGCTTGCTCAGCGCGCACCAAACCATAGGCGTCGGCTTTGTTACTGATCACCGCACAAATACGTGCTGTGGGATGCTCGGCTAAGTCATCGATAATGGCTTGCAGGGTGCTGCCTGATCCGGAGATCAGGACAACAATATTGCAGGAATTTGAGTCAGTCATTAATGGCTTTTTAAGTTGTTAAGAACAATGCGCTCAGCGTTTGCATCAGCTGTTTGAATATGACCAATCACCCAAGGCTGTTCGCCCGCAGCTTGTAAATGCTCAAGTACTGCTGCTTGTTGCTCCGGTGCCACGCAGATCACCATACCGACACCGCAGTTGAGTACGCGGTGCATTTCAACTTCGGCAACGTTGCCCTGTTCTTGCAGCCAATCAAACACAGCAGGACGCGTCCAGCTAGCCACGTCAATCACTGCTTGTGAGTTAGCGGGTAATACACGTGGGATATTTTCCACTAAACCACCGCCAGTGATATGTGACATGGCTTTTACAGCGCCGGTGTCTTTAATCAGCTTGAGTAGTGGCTTAACGTAAATACGGGTGGGCTCCATCAGCAGATCGCTCAGGGCTTGGCCGTCGAGTTGGGTGTTTTGAATATCGACATCAGCTACTTCAATGATTTTACGAATCAGAGAGTAACCGTTGGAGTGTGGGCCAGACGATGGCAGGGCGATCAGGACATCACCGGCAGCCACTTGTGTACCGTCAATAATCTCTGATTTTTCAACAACGCCGACACAAAAGCCTGCTAAGTCGTAATCTTCACCAGTGTACATGCCAGGCATTTCTGCCGTCTCTCCACCGACAAGGGCGCAACCTGCTTGCTCACAGCCTTCGCCGATGCCAGTGACCACTTGTGCGGCGATATCAACATTGAGTTTGCCCGTGGCGTAGTAATCTAGGAAGAACAAAGGCTCGGCGCCGCTGACGATCAAGTCGTTCACGCACATAGCAACCAGATCAATACCAATTTTTTCATGCTTGTTGAGATCAATAGCTAAGCGCAATTTAGTGCCGACACCATCAGTGCCAGAGACTAAAACAGGCTGACGGTAGCCTTCGGGGATCTCGCATAAAGCGCCAAAGCCACCCAGGCCACCGAGCACTTCAGGACGTGCTGTGCGTTTAGCAACGCCTTTAATGCGTTCAACTAATGCTTCGCCTGCGTCGATATCGACACCAGCGTCCTTGTAGCTTAAAGAGGTTTTGTTGTTGCTCATGAATTGGGCCTTTGCGAAGAATGCGAGAAAATATGTTTAATTGTCTGATTTTATCAGGCTTCAGGCCGAGCGGCCATTGTTGCATTAAAAAGTGTGATTAAAACAAGCCAAACCATACATAGAGCCAGTTAAAAACAGCCAGTTAGTGTCGTTATGTGTGCAGGCACAGGCGTATCACAAACGTTAAAGTTCGACGCGTTGCGGTTGATAGCCTTGTTCGCGGTAGCTTACAAAGTTTTGGCGACATACCTTGAGCAGTTCGGGTTCTTGATTGACGATTTCAATAACGCGCGTAAAGCAGTCCAGATGGGTGGACATACTGTGATTTAGGTTGATTAATACCGCAGCTTGCCAGTGCGGGCGCTCGTCGATACCAATCTGCACTGGAGCAGTTGCTGTAGTTGTGTAGGGTTCATGGGGAATAAAACTGTGTCGACGAAAGGTCCACAGCAGTTCATCCACTTCTTTTTGCTGGCTGGCATCGCTGCAGCGAATAAAGGTCATAAAGCCTGCACGCCAGGCTTTATGTGCCAAGCGGCAGGCCGCATTTAAGCGGTCTGCCGTTTGGGTGGTCGGTAAAACGTAAAACTCTATTTTCACTGCGCGCGGTCCAGCAGGTATTGAGTCAGTAAAGGCACCGGACGTCCGGTAGCACCTTTGTCTTTACCGCCACTGATCCAAGCGGTACCGGCAATATCCAAGTGCGCCCATGGGTAGTCTTCGGTAAAGCGCGATAAGAAGCAGCCTGCGGTAATGGAGCCAGCTTTAGGGCCGCCAATATTAGCCATATCGGCAAAAGGGCTGTCGAGCAAATCTTGGTACTCATCAAATAATGGCAATTCCCACGCCACATCACTGGCTTGCTTGCCGGCGCTGAGTAAGCTTTGCACAAGCTCAGGGTTGTTGCCCATTAAACCACTGGTGCTGCTGCCCAGCGCGACAATGCATGCGCCGGTTAAAGTAGCAACGTTGACCACAGCTTGCGGGTTAAAACGCTTAACGTAGGTGAGGGCGTCACACAGTACTAAACGGCCTTCAGCGTCCGTGTTAAGGATCTCAACGGTTTGGCCGCTCATGGTGGTGACAATATCACCTGGACGGGTTGCGCCACCGCTGGGCATGTTTTCAGCACAGGTCAACACGCCAATCACGTTAATGGGCAGTTGCAATGCGGTGAGTGTTTTAAATGCACCTAATACACTGGCCGCGCCACCCATATCGTATTTCATTTCATCCATGCCGGCGCCCGGCTTGAGGCTGATGCCGCCCGTATCAAAGGTAATGCCTTTACCGACGAGCACATAGGGCTGCTTAGTTGCATCGTCAGCACCTTGGTAGTGCATCACAATCATACGCGCAGGTTGGTCACTGCCTTGGGCAACGGCCAGTAAAGCGCCGGCTCCGAGCTCTTTAAGCTCTTCTTCTTCCAGCACATCAACCTTTAAATTGCTGTGTTGTTCGCTCAGCTCCAGCGCTTGTTGTGCCAAGTAACGCGGGTTGCAAATGTTGGGTGGCATATTGCCCAAGTCGCGGGTAAAGGCCATACCTAAGGCGATGGCTTGACCATGCTGACAGGCTTTCTCAACGGCTTCCTGCTGAGATTCGGTACAGATAAAAGTGATCTTAGCTAAGGTGCTTGCGGGTGCTTTTTCGCTTTTGAACTGATCAAACACATACAGGCCATCGGCTAAGCATTCAGCGACAAGACGGGCGCCTGCGTAAGCGTCACGCTCTTTGAATTTAAGGTCAGCAAAAGCTAAGGCAGCATCGGTGATGGATAGGCTTTTGAATTGATTTAAAATTGCACTGACCAATTTGCGTGTACTGCGGTCAGATAATTCAGCTTCTTTACCCGTGCCCACTAACAGTACGCGTTGTGCAGTCAGGTGAGCTAAATTGTGCAGTAATAAGGTTTGCCCCAGCTTACCTTTAATGTCACCGGCTTTAAGGTGAGCGCTGATGGCGCCATTGCACAGTGTGTCAATCTGCTGGCCTTGGCTGTCGAGTTCTAATTGTTCGTTAACGGTTAATACCAATGCATGGGTGTTCAGTGATTCAACACCATTGGAACTGACTAAAAAGTCCATACTCAAGGATCCTCAAGACAAAGATAGATAGATGCAGGATAATACTCATCGTTTACATCGGCGTGTGTGTACACTGCCATAAATTGTGTGACTAGTGTGAGCCGCTATAGGCGGTTTTGACAAGCTTGGAGCCTCTACTTGATAGTTTTTCGTTACCTTTCGCGGGAAGTCTTGCTGACCTTTAGCGCCGTTAGTGCGGTTCTGCTTGTGATTATTATGAGCGGTCGTTTTATTAAATATCTGGCGCAAGCCGCTCAAGGTATGCTGGACCCTGGCGTGCTGTTGCTGATTATGGGCTACCGCATTCCGGGCTTTTTACAGCTGATTTTACCTTTGGGGCTCTTTTTAGGCATCTTGCTGGCATATGGGCGCTTGTACCTTGAAAGTGAAATGACGGTATTGACCGCCACCGGTATGAGTGAGCAGCGTTTATTGTCCTACACTTTAGTGCCTGCTTTATTTGTGGCGCTGGTGTGTGCGTGGTTGAGTTTCTCTATTGCTCCGCAAGGTATGCAAAATGTGGCACGTATTTTTACCGAGCAAGATGCCTTAACCGAGTTTGACACTTTGGTGCCAGGGCGCTTTCAGTCCTTGCGTGGCGGTTCACGGGTGACTTATACGCAGGAATTGTCCAGCGGGCGCGATGAGCTGCGCAATGTCTTTATTTCTGAAAAGCGCGATACACGTCAAAACAGTGAGGCCGATGAGGCCATCACCGTGCTGGTGGCCAAAACGGGCCGTCAAGAAATCCAAGAAGATGGCAGCCGTTATTTGATTTTATATGATGGTTATCGCTATGACGGCACACCGGGTGAAGCCGATTACCGTGTGGTTCGTTACGATACCTATGGGGTGCTCTTACCTAAGCCTGTGGTTGAAGTGAAAATGGGTGAGCGTGAAACCATGGCCACAGCCGACTTAATTGGCAATCCAGATGTGCGTATGCAGTCTGAATTGCAGTGGCGTTTATCCTTTCCGATTTTGGTGCTCGTGGTCACTTTTATTGCGGTGCCACTATCGCGGGTGAACCCACGTCAAGGCCGTTTCTTAAAGCTCTTGCCGGCGATTTTATTGTATATGGCGTACCTCGCCTTATTGGTCGCTGCACGCAGCGCTTTGGATAAAGGCACATTACCCATCGCGGTGGGTTTATGGCCGGTGCATGGCGTGTTTTTGTTGATTGGTTTAATGCTGATGTATTGGCAGCCATTCTCTTTGTATCGTGCGCGTTTGCGCGCTCAGCAGGAGGCCCGTCATGCGTAGGCTCGATCGTTATATTGGTAGCAGTGTCTTTGTCGCTATTGTGGCGGTACTGGGGATCATCACTGGCTTGGCCTTACTCTTTGCGTTTATTGATGAACTCAATGATCTAGAAGGCGCGTATACCGTGTGGAATGCAGCGCATTATGTTGTGCTGACCGCGCCGCGTCGTATCTACGATATGTTACCGATGGCGGCGTTGATCGGCTGCTTGGTGGGCTTGGGTACTTTAGCCAGTAACAGTGAGTTGACGGTAATTCGCGCCGCGGGTGTGTCGATTCGACGCATTGTTTGGGCAGTGATGAAACCGATGCTGGTGTTGATGTTATTGGGTGTTTTGGTGGGTGAATATGTTGCTCCTTGGACCTCAAGTATGGCCCAAGCTAATCGTGCGTTAGCCCAGTCTGTGGGTAAAGCACAAAGCTCCAAGCATGGTTTGTGGCACCGCCAAGGTCATGAATATATTCATGTGAACGCGGTCCAGCCCGGTGGTAAATTGGTGGGCGTGACACGCTATGTCTTTGATGATGAACAACGTTTGTTGCGCTCCAGTTTTGCTCAGCAAGCCTTGTATCAAAATGGTTATTGGCAGCTCGAAGATGTGGTGTACACCGAGCTTGCAGAGCGCAGTAGCAGTGTGCGACAGGCGGCCAGCGAGCGTTGGGATGTCGAACTCAGCCCGCAACTGCTTAATACCGTGGTGATGGAGCCTGACACCTTAGCCATTCAAGGCTTATGGGAATACGCGCATTATTTAAATGAGCAGGGCTTAAATGCGGATCGTTATTGGTTGGCGTTTTGGGTCAAAGTGTTGCAGCCCTTGGTTACAGCCGCTTTAGTTGTGCTGGCGATATCTTTTGTCTTTGGCCCATTGCGCTCAGTGACATTAGGACAGCGAGTGTTTACTGGGGTCGTGGTCGGTTTTGTATTTCGCATCGCCCAAGACTTATTGGGTCCAGCCAGTTTAGTCTTTGGTTTTGCGCCCATTGTGGCGGTTGCTTTACCTGCTCTCATCTGTGCGGTTTTAGGTTTTTGGCTGCTGCGCCGCGCGGGCTAAAATTTTAAATATAATTGGGATGATTGCCAATTGTAGACTGCGTGGTTAAAGTGTTGCCCCGTTTTATCTGTCGGGTCGACACTTATCATGACACCACTTGAACGCTATCAACAGGATTTACAGCGCCCGGAATTTTTCCGCGATGCTGCACAAGAAAACGCCGTACGACACTTGCAGCGTTTATATGATGATTTGGTTGCTGGCGCTCCAAGCAGCGGATTGTTTGGACGTTTGCTGGGCAAGAAATCGACGCAACCCATCAAAGGTTTGTACTTTTGGGGTGGTGTAGGGCGTGGGAAAACCTATTTAGTCGATACGTTTTTTGATGCTCTGCCTTTTGAGCAGAAAATGCGCACCCACTTTCACCGCTTTATGAAGCGTGTACATGAAGAGTTGCGCACCTTAGATGGTGAAAAAAACCCATTAGTCATTGTTGCTGAGCGTTTTGCTAAAGAAGCGCGCGTGATTTGTTTTGATGAGTTTTTTGTCACCGACATCACTGATGCAATGATTTTGGCCGGCTTGCTTGAGGAGCTGTTTAAAAATGGCGTGAGCTTGGTGGCAACCTCTAATATTGTGCCCGACGGACTCTACAAAGATGGTCTGCAGCGCGCTCGCTTTTTACCCGCCATTGCGCTGCTCAAGCAGCACACTGATGTGGTCAATGTGGACAGCGGTATTGATTATCGACTGCGCGCACTTGAACAAGCTGAGCTGTATCACTACCCGTTAACACCTGAAGTTGAATTGGAGCTGGATAAAAGCTTTCGCAGCCTATTGCTGGATAACTGCAAAATTCTAGAAAACGAGCCACTCACCGTTGAAAATCGCACCATTGTGGCGCGTAAAGTGGGTAATGATGTGGCGTGGTTTGATTTTCGTGCGTTATGCGATGGTCCGCGCAGTCAAAATGACTATATTGAGCTGGGTAAAGTCTACAGCGCCATTATTTTGTCCAATGTCGAGCAAATGGACACCAGTAATGAAGATGTTGCGCGGCGCTTTATTAACTTAGTGGATGAGTTTTATGACCGCAGCATCAAGCTGATTATCTCTGCACAGGTCCCTCTGAAAGATTTATATGTGGGCAATCGTTTGCAGTTTGAATTTCAGCGCACCTTAAGTCGTTTGTTGGAAATGCAATCCCATGAGTTTTTAGCACGACCGCACAAGTCTTAGTGCTATTGTGTGGTAAGCCTACAACTGCGTTAGAGCACATATAATGAAACGTGAAACTCAATCCGATGTGCTCTTAATTGCAGTGACTTTAATCGCGGCCATCAGTTGGATGTTTTCTAAAGAAGCCATCGCGCTGATGCCGCCTTTATTGTTTATGGGGTTACGCTTTTTGCTGGCTGCAGCTTTTCTGGCATGTTTAGGGCATAAAGCATTGCGCCGGCTGAGTATGGGGCATGTGCTGCGCAGCGCACGCGTGGGGCTTGTGTTTGGTGTGGGCATGCTGTTTTGGGTGCTGGGGTTGGCGCACAGCGATAGCATGGGTGAAGGTGCATTTTTAATCAGTCTGGGTGCGTTGCTCGTGCCTTTTGTGGCGCGCGTCTGTTTTGCTGAGCCAGTGCCGCGCAGCACTTGGGTTGCCTTGCCTTTTGCCTTAATGGGTGTGGGCTTATTGTCGTTGTCGCATGGCTTTAGTATCAGTTCGGGTCAGGTTTTTTATGTGATTGCCGCCTTGGCTTTGGCGGGTTTTTTCATCTTAAATACCCATGCAGCAACAGCTACAACCCGTTTAGCCTCAAAGCACCGTGCGGCTGTGCCGTTGACCGCTGTTGACCCTTTGGCTTTGACCATTGTTGCGTTAACTTCAGCGGGAACTGTCATGCTGTTGGTGTCGATGGTCACTGAGTCTTGGCAGGCAGGTGCCGTACAATGGTCGCCCACATTAGTGGGGTGGTTAGTTGCCAGTGCCTCAGTGGGTACAGCAGCGCGTTTTTGGCTGCAAACCTACGCACAAAGTTTAACCACACAAACCAGCGGTGCGGTCATGCTTATTTTGGAGCCCATTTGGGTCGCACTATTTGCAGCAGCATGGTTTGGCGAAACTTTAATGATGCTGCAGTGGTTGGGCTGCAGCATGATATTTTTTGCTTTGTTAGTGAATCGTTGGCAGCTGTTGCGATCTATTCTGACGAAGCGTGGTCTGTAAGTGTTAATAGATAGGTTATGGATGCAAGGTGGCCTGTTAAACCGTCGTCCTAGAGCTGCAGCCGGCGATAAGCAGTTGCGGTGTGGTGGGCAGCTGTTTAAGGTAGGTGGCTTGGCGTGATTCAATCGTTAGAGAGAGAGCAAATGCGATTTTTTATAGGCTTGGTTGCCGTATTGATGTCCTTGGTGATGATGAGTAGTCATGCTGAGCCTGTTGCTGGTGTGTATCAGGTGCGTGAGGAGCTGGCCAGTCAAGAAAGTGATGTGCGTGATGCGG
>SMEQ01000498.1_pt1 | contig 21323 bp, 21 predicted proteins | sample 2456281 | NCBI WGS metagenome assembly SMEQ01 (sample SAMN10132596, study PRJNA489261) | soil metagenome | isolation source: day1 antibiotic-loamy sand soil ammended with raw manure from dairy cow... | place: USA | collected 2015-04-01
GTAGCGGCGTGAAACTGGAGAAAGCATAATGCAAAAAGAAATTCACCCACAGTATGGTGCCCTTGAAGCAACATGCTCTTGCGGTAACGTAGTTAAGACGAATTCAACCAAAACTGGCACTATGCCTTTGGACGTATGTTCAGCTTGTCACCCTTTCTACACCGGTAAGCAGAAAGTACTTGATACTGGTGGTCGTATTGACCGCTTCAAGAAGCGTTTTGGTGGCTTCAAGAAGTAAGTTTTCAGTACGTATAAAAAACCCGCATATTTTGCGGGTTTTTTTTGGCTGCAATTCGGGTAAAACTCTGGTTTTGAATTAAAGGTGGAACTCTGCCTAAACTGGCGGTCTACTAGAATGAAGCTAAACTCAAAGTTAGCCAATTTAACAAAGGATACATACAGTGGCAGAATCACATGACATCAGCCTAACCGAAGCAGAGCGTATTACTATTTTAGAGAGTACGGTGAATAAAAATCGACTCATCCTATTTATAGTAACTGCCGCGTTAGCTGTGGTTGCCATAATCGCTGTGGTGGTATTAGTTATACAGCTGATGAACCCGCCATCGAAATTTGCTGAAGCAAGTTCTTATCAATCAATAATTGAAGAGATAGAGCAGCTAGAAGAGAAAAACAAAAGCTGGCATAAGCAAGTCGAATCATTGCGCTTTGATCTGAATAATAGTCAGGCAGCGGTGTTCAAAACACTATTTTTTGAGCAAGAAGAAAACTATCAGATGCATTTAAATGCATTAAAACAAGGCATGCGTGATTTAGCCCATATGGTGCCAGGCTCGCGTACTTGGTTAGAGATATATAATGAAAAAATTGATGCAGCGCTTGCTCGTAGCGGTGCACGTATGAATAAGTTGGCGCAGATTAAAACCAGTGAGCAGCCAAGCATCGAAGCCGTGCCATTACAGATAATACCTACACCAGTGAATATTAGTAATTAACCGTGTTTGCCCGATACAAAAGGATTGAACTGACGTTCATGGCCGAAAGTAGATTCTGGGCCATGCCCCGGAATAAAAGTAACCTCATCACCTAGTGGGAACAGTTTGTTTTTAATGGAGCTGATGAGCTGATCAAAATTTCCTTGCGGAAAGTCAGTACGGCCAATAGAACCTTGAAAAATAACATCTCCAACCCAAGCAAGTTTATTTTCTTCATTATAAAAAACGACATGCCCGGGCGTATGCCCAGGCGCGTGAATTACTTGTAGTTTTAATTCGCCAACGGTTACCGTGGCACCATCTTCTAACCATTCATCCGGTACAAAGCTTTCTACTTGCTTAAAGCTAAACATGGCCGCTTGCTGGGCTAGGCCTTCGAGCCAGAATAGGTCGCCCTTGTGTGGGCCGATAATAGGGATGTTCAGTTCTCTGGACAGTGCTTTGGCAGCCCCTGCATGGTCAATATGACCGTGGGTTAACAAGATTTTTTCGGGAATTGCCTGCATAGATTGTAGTTGTTGAATAATGCGCTCTATTTCACCACCCGGATCGACAATGGCTGCTTTTTTAGTGCTATTGCACATAGCAATGGAGCAGTTTTGAGCAAAAGGTGTGACAGGAACAATAGCAACGGATAAAGACATAAACAGACTCTTCTCAATTATTTAAGGCAGTTAAATCATTAGGGTTTTAGTAGGCCCATAATCATTTCAGTATTAACAACTATAAGCTATAGCGAAAAACAAACATAAAAAAACCGGCCGCAGCCGGTTTTCTATGTAATGCAGCTTACTGCATTTTAGCCATATCTTCGGCCAGTTCGTCGAAAGCTTTGCCGGCACTGAATTTCTGCCATAAAGCCCTTTCATTGTTCATAGAAGTCTTGATGGCGTGCTGCTGTAGCTTTTCAAAAGCAGACGCATCCAAGCCAACCACTACTACCATGCCACCACTTGGGGTAGCCATTTGGCGGAATATTTTCGAGCCGGACAAGGTTTCTTTGGTTAGCAGCTTAGATACAGAAGAGTTAACCATATCAACGGTTTCGCTATCAGCAGAGCCAGTCTTTTCGGCGTATTGTTTAATAGAGTTCTGTACTTCAACACGAGAAATCTGTGCCAGTTCTACGCGTGCAGCGGTCGCTGCCATTTGCTTCATAAAGTTAACACCAGCGCCTGACTTGTCGGCATAACCAACAGCAGATATTTCCACACCATCAATTGGTGCGCCACATACCCATTCTGGTGCTGGCTGGTTTGAGCCGTCAGCAAACACGCAAGCCGCAACAGGTTCTGTTTTAGGTGCGCTAGCACAGCCAACCAATAAAGCAGTGGCCATTAAAGCCATAGGTAAAGCAAATTTCATAATCATCTCCTTGATGGTATAGATGCCCTTGAGTGGGACTTATTAGAGGATTGAGGATAGCCGAAGCAATAAAAAATACCAACCTCATAACCGAAATAAATTAGAGTTAAAATTAATGCTGGTGGCCGCCTGCACCATGGGCGTGACCGTGAGACACTTCTTCAGGTTCTGCTTGGCGCACACTGATAATATCCACCTCAAAACGAATGGTCTTATCTGCTAAAGGATGGTTGGTATCGATGTCGGCCATAAAACGTCCCATCTTTGTGATCAGCACCTGCTGAGTACCTTGATCGGTTTTCACCCAAGCCTTCATGCCTTTTTTCCAGTTTTTAGCACCTTGTAAATGCTTTACTGGTACGCGTGCTACAGCGTCTTCTTTACGAGTGCCGTAAGCTTGTGCAGGCGTTAGGGTGAAGCTAACATGCTCGCCTGCTGCCTTGCCATTTAATTCTTTTTCAAAATTTACCAACATATTCTTGTGGCCATGTAAGTAGGCGACGGCTTGGTCTGAATCGGTTTTTTCGATGAGGTTATCGTCTTCATCAAATAAGCTGTAATGTAATTGCACAACGGTATTTTTGCTGATGTTCATATAAAAGGCTTCTGGTTGAATTAAAAGACTGGATAAATAGGACTGCAGCTTAACCCGCCTCTTGATTTATTATCAAGCACCCCCATATTTTGCACATACATGTATTAACAGGAAAAAAAAGATGACCACTATTGTTTCTGTCCGCCGTGGTAATGAAGTTGTTATCGGTGGTGATGGCCAAGTGTCTTTAGGCAACACCGTAATGAAAGCTAACGCCCGCAAAGTTCGCCGTTTATATAATGATAAAGTGTTAGCAGGTTTTGCCGGCAGCACCGCCGATGCATTTACATTGTTTGAAAAGTTTGAAGAGCAGTTGCAGAAGCATAATGGTCAACTAACTCGTGCAGCAGTAGAACTGGCCAAAGAATGGCGTTCAGATCGAGCGTTACGAAAATTAGAAGCTATTTTAGCCGTAGCCGATGAAACAGCTTCACTGATCATTACTGGTAATGGTGATGTATTACAGCCAGAGAACGATTTAATTGGTGTTGGTTCTGGTGGTAACTATGCTTTGGCAGCGGCACGGGCTCTGCTAGAGAATACTGATTTAACCGCATTAGAAATTGTTGAAAAAAGCTTGGCGTTGGCTGCTGATATTTGTGTGTTTACCAACAGCAACCTCACCATAGAAAGCCTGACAGCCGGAGAAAGTTCATGAGTCAAATGACCCCGCGTGAAATTGTTCACGAATTAGATCGTTATGTTATTGGTCAAAGCGAGGCCAAGCGTGCTGTGGCTATTGCCTTACGTAACCGCTGGCGTCGTATGCAGTTATCTGCAGACCTGCGTGACGAAGTAACACCTAAGAATATTTTAATGATTGGCCCCACCGGCGTAGGTAAAACAGAAATAGCCCGTCGTTTGGCCAAGCTTGCCAATGCGCCTTTTATTAAAGTAGAAGCAACCAAGTTTACTGAAGTCGGGTACGTTGGTAAGGACGTTGAATCAATTATTCGAGACTTGGTGGACGTTGGCGTTAAGTTGTTGCGCGAGCAAGAAATGGCAAAAGTCTCGTCGCGTGCTGAACTGGCAGCTGAAGAGCGTATATTAGATATTCTGCTGCCTTCTGCCCGTCCTGCAACCAGTTGGGATACTACCGAAGAGCCGAATAAAGAAGACTCTACTACGCGACAGGTATTCCGTAAAAAACTGCGCCAAGGCGAGCTAGACGATAAAGAAATAGAGATCGATTTAGCTCAGGTAAGTGTTGGCGTTGAAATTATGGCACCGCCGGGCATGGAAGAAATGACCAGCCAGCTGCAAGGCATGTTTGCCAATTTGGGTGGTGGTAAAAAACAAAAGCGTAAGTTGAAGATTAAAGAAGCCAGAAAACTGTTAATCGACGAAGAAGCCGGCAAAATGCTAAATATGGAAGAGCTTAAAATTCGTGCGGTTGAGTTAGTTGAACAAAACGGCATAGTCTTTCTTGATGAAATCGACAAGGTAGCCAAGCGCAATGAGAGTGGCTCGGGCGGTGATGTTTCCCGTGAGGGTGTGCAGCGTGACCTGTTACCTTTAATTGAAGGTTCAACGGTTAGTACTAAATACGGCGTGATTAAAACCGATCATATTTTATTTATTGCCTCCGGTGCGTTTCATTTAGCCAAACCGTCTGACTTGATTCCAGAGTTACAAGGGCGTTTGCCAATTCGAGTAGAGCTTAAAGCGCTTACCCCTGGTGACTTTGAGCGGATTCTAACTGAACCGAGTGCGTCTTTAACTAAACAGTATGTCGCACTGATGAAAACCGAAGGTTTGGATATAGAATTTACCAAAGACGCTATTCAAGAAATCGCTAAAATCGCTTTTGATGTTAACGAAAGTACCGAGAATATTGGTGCCCGCCGATTACATACAATACTAGAGCGTTTGCTAGAGCACGTTTCTTTTGAAGCAACAGATTTAACCGAACCAGTTACCATTGATGCTGCTTATGTTAATGCACAGCTAGCGGATATTGTGAAAGACCAAGACCTTAGTCAGTTTATTCTTTAATAACAGTTTTAATTGTTTGTTGTTTATAGCCGCCCATCAGGGCGGTTTTTATTCGCCAGCAGTTTAAACTTTAAATCGCTGAATTAACTGTACTAGAGAAGAAGCATTACTCTTAAGCTCATTAACAGAGCGAGTCGTTTCTTCCATGTTGCTGACTACCTGATTAGACGCATCCGCAATCTGCACTATATTCGCCGACACTTCATTAGCAGCGACACTTTGCTCTTCGACGGCGCTGGCAATACTGAGGTTCATCTCGTTAATAGTGCTGGCCGATTGACTAATGGCGGCAATTGACTCCATAGCGGTCGCGGCGGTCGCGGCGGTACTTTCAGAGCTCTTAGCGTTATCATCCATCGCTTTTACTGCGTTTACGGCTTGTTCTTGCAGCTTAGTAATAATCTGATGAATCTCTTCGGTTGACTGCTGTGAGCGTGATGCCAGTGTTCGTACTTCGTCGGCCACCACCGCAAACCCCCGTCCTTGTTCACCTGCGCGAGCGGCTTCAATGGCCGCGTTAAGTGCCAGTAAGTTGGTTTGTTCAGCGATACTGCGTATCACTTCTAGTACAGAGCTAATAGCCTCGGTATCTTCATGCAGGTGTTTAATGATTTCACTGGACTGCAGGATATTAGAGGCCAGCTGCATAATACTGTTTTGTGTTTGTTGCATGCTCTCCAAGCCGCGTTTTGCGTTATCGTCGGCTTCCTTGGCGGCGTAAGCGGCACGTTCGGCACTGGCGGCCACTTCCTGAATGGTTAAGCTCATTTCGTTAGAGGCGGTAGCGGATTGATCGGCCTGCGCTAATTGATGCTGGGTTAGATCGGTACTGCGCGTCGATATTTCCACCACTTGACCGCTTAGGCTTTCTAACAAGTTAACCGTATTCTGCGTTTCCGTAATAACATTTTGAATTTGGGCGACAAAGTAATTAAAAGCGATGGCAATTTCGCTTAACTCATCTTTACCGCTCTCAGGTAAACGCTGGGTTAGATCGCCTTCACCTCTAGAAATATTACGCATGGTATGGGTTATTTTGGCCAGAGGTTGGCGAATGCTAGTAACAATAAGAGAGTTGAGAGCTACCATTAGCGTCAGAAGCAACCCTGTAACCACAACCAATTCGGTAGCTTTAGATAAAAACTCGGCTCTTACATCATCGGTATAAACCCCAGTGCCAATAATCCAATCCCATTCTTCAAATAAACGTACATAACTAATCTTTGGTACAGGCTTGTCGCTGCCGACCTTGGGCCATAAGTAGGGTACGTATTCGCCTAAAGTGTTGGCGTGAGCGGCTTTTACAAACTCAACAAACAAGGGCAGGCCGTTAGGGTCTTTATAATCAGATAATGACTGGCCGTCTAGGCCGGGGTTGATGGGGTGCATGATCATTATGGGGTCAGAGTTATTAACCCAAAAATATTCAACATCACGATAACGGAGTTGCTTGATGGCTTCTAAGGCAAGTTGCTGAGCTTCTTGTTTGCTTAAAATACCGTTTTCTTGCATTTTTTGGTAATGACCTACTAAGGTGTAAACAGTTCCCACTTGTTGCTTTACCATTAACATTCTAGTGTCATAAACATTGTCGTAGGTTCTTAATAAGGTGCCACCTAGTACCAATAAAATACAAAGAGCAGAAATAGAGAGGATCATCCATAAGCGTGCTCTAATGCTGATGTTGTTTAAATTTAGCTTGGCCATAACACTCTCCACTGGCAATTCTTATATTGTTTATAACGATTGCTATTAGCTTAGTTGCTTTTTTGAATTTTGGTATAAGGGTATGATGAATTCATTACAGTTTTTTTAAGCGAACAAACGGTTATTAAAAGGGTCATACAATGGTTCCAATCGGTATAAAAGTTAAAAAAGCCAGTCAAGTGTTGATGCTTACCTATGATGATGCTGAGTATGAGCTGCCTTATGAATACTTACGCGTTAACTCGCCTTCTGCCGAAGTGCGTGGTCACGGTGGTGGCGCCGGCACTTTGCAATACGGTAAAAAGGACGTAGGCCTATTGGCAGTTAGTCCTGTAGGCAATTACGCGCTAAAGCTCACATTTGATGACGGTCACGATACAGGTCTGTATGATTGGAACTACTTACGCCACTTATGTTTAAATCAAGATGAAATTTGGGCGCAATATATGGCTAGATTAGAGCGCGAAGGCAAAAGCCGAAACTCAGCGACAATCAATTTTAAAGCCTTATAAAATAATTATTAATTTAGGAGTTTCCGTTGACGGATTCCAAATCAAAAAGACCAATACTTACTATTAAAGATCCAAACGCTGCAACAGAAGCAGAGAAGTATGAAAATCCTGTTGCTAGCCGTGAGGCATTGTTAATGGTGCTGGAAGCATTAGGCAGACCAGCCACTCACGAAGACGTTTGTGAAGCATTGAATGAAGCCGACGAAGACCGTGTTGAAGGCATTCGCCGCCGCTTAATTGCCATGAGCCGTGATGGCCAGCTAATTAGCAACCGCCGTAGCCAATTTGTCCCTATTGATAAAACCGACTTGATCATCGGTAAAGTACAAGGCCATCCTGATGGCTTTGGTTTCGTTTTACGCGATGGTGCCGACGATGTGCATTTATCCATGCGTCAAATGAGCAAGGTATTCCATGGTGACCGTGTGGCTGTGCGTATTGTTGGTTATGACCGTCGTAATCGCCCAGAAGGTCGTATCGAAAAAGTATTAGAGCGTAACACTCTAAAAGTAGTTGGCCGTTACTACGACCAAGCAGGCTTTGGAGTGGTACAGCCAGACAGTAAACGTGTAACCCAAGAAATATTAATTACCCCAGAAGGCCGTAAAGGCGCTCAACATGGCCAGTTTGTGGTGGTGCAAATCACTCAGCAGCCACAGTCTGGTGGTTTGCCTATGGGTGAAATTGTCGAAGTACTGGGTAATCACATGGCCCCAGGCATGGAGATAGATGTCGCTGTGCGTAGCCATAACCTTCCGCATGAGTGGCCGAAAGAAGTATTGACCGAAGTTAAGAAGATACCTGCCGAAGTCACCGAAGCAGAAAAGCAACATCGTATCGACTTGCGTCATTTACCCTTTGTTACCATCGATGGCGAAGATGCCCGAGACTTTGATGACGCTGTGTATTGTGAAGCTAATAAAGAAACCGGCGGCTGGCGTTTATACGTTGCCATTGCCGACGTGTCTCATTACGTTACGGTTGGCTGCGCCTTAGACAAAGAAGGTTATGGTCGTGGCAACTCAGTGTACTTCCCAGAGCATGTTTTACCGATGCTTCCAGAAGCTTTATCTAATGGTATATGTTCATTAAACCCAGAAGTAGACCGTCTAGTGATGGTCTGCGAAATGACCATTTCCAAAGCGGGTAATATTTCCAGTTATCAGTTTATGGAAGGCATTATTCATTCACAGGCACGCCTGACCTACAATAAAGTATGGTCGATGGTTAACCCTGATGGTGACGAAGAGCAAGCCTTATGGCGTAAGCAGTACGCTAACGTTGCTGCAGATATTGATGCGCTTTATAGCCTCTATAAAAAGCTAAGAGAGCGTCGTGAAGCTCGTGGCGCTTTAGACTTTGAAAGCACCGAAACACGTATTATCTTTGATGCTGACCGTAAGATTCAGCAAATAGTGCCGACCACTCGTAATGACGCTCATATGCTGATTGAAGAGTGCATGCTTGCCGCTAACCAGTGTGCAGCTAACATACTGTTGCGTTATAAAATTCCGTCTCTGTATCGAGTGCATGATGGTCCGAGTCCGGAAAAGCTAACCACACTGCAGTCGTTCTTAGGTGAACTTGGCTTGTCACTCAGTACTGGCACCGACGACCCAACACCGCAAGATTTTCAAGCATTGTTGGCTAAAATAGCTCATCGTCCTGATTCACGTTTGATTCAAACCGTATTGTTGCGCTCGCTTAGCCAGGCAGTGTATCAGCCCGAAAACGAAGGTCACTTTGGTTTAGCCTTTAAAGGTTATACCCACTTCACCTCGCCCATTCGTCGTTACCCTGATCTGCTTATTCATCGTGGTATTAAAAGCCTCATTCGTAGCAATGTTGACTGTAAGCAAGTCAGGCGTGCCGAAGGCGCTATGCCCTTAGCCATAAAAAGTATTTACCCTTATGACCTTGGCGCTATGAACGTCATGGGTGAGCACTGCTCTATGACAGAACGCCGCGCCGATGAAGCTACCCGTGACGTGGTTGACTTCTTGAAGTGCGAATACATCAGCAGTCGTGTCGGTGAAGAGTTCGAAGGTGTTATTACCGCTGTCACCAGCTTTGGTTTGTTTGTTGAATTGAAGGAGGTTTATGTTGAAGGCTTGGTACACGTAAGTACGCTGGCCAATGACTTCTACCAATTTGATCAAGCTAAGTATCGTTTAATAGGTGAACGCACTCGTCGCTGCTTCCGCTTGGGCGATAGCCTTTGGGTGAAAGTGGTGGGTGTTAGTTTAGAAGAGAAAAAGATCGACTTTGAACTGGCTACATCGCCTGAGAACAAAGATAAGATCATGCCGGCTATTGATACCGATGCCGTACCACGCAAGCGCATAACCAAAGCAGACGGTACAGTGGTAGAAAAAGAGCTGAAACCGTATAAAGCTGGAGAAAAGACGCCAGGTAAAAAACCATCTGGTAAAAAGTCGTCTGGCAAAAAGCCGTCAACGAAGAAGCCTGCAGGTAAAAAGCCAGCTACTAAGAAGCCCGCGACTAAAAAACCTGCTACAAAAAAGCCAAAGCCAAAAAAAGCTAATTAACGCATAGAGCCTATTAATGAAATTAGAACCCGTATATGGCTTGCATGCCGTTATTACTTTGTTAGAGCGCAGTCCAGAGCAAATCATGGAGCTGTGGCTGCTGCCGTGCGTGAAACCGACAAAGGGCTAATGAACCAAAAGACCGAAGAAGCCAATCATCAGGGCGTAATTGCTTGGCGCAAGCCCAGACAAAACGTTACTGAAAAGCACTTGCCAGAAATCTTAGATAATCTTACTGGCACCGCTTTGATTTTGATTTTAGATGGCATTACCGACCCGCATAACCTCGGTGCCTGCTTACGTACCGCTGATGCTGCCGGTGCACAGTTAGTGTTAGCTCCTAAAGACCAATCGGCACCGTTAAACGCCACAGTAGCCAAAGTTGCCTGTGGTGCAGCCGAAGTGGTTCCTTACATTCAGGTAACCAACCTTGCTCGCACCATGAAAGAGCTGCAAGAGCGCGGTATTTGGATTATTGGTACTGCCGGTGAAGCAAAACAAGATATTTACCAACAAGACCTAACCGGTCCTGTCGCTTTGGTGATGGGTGCAGAAGGCAGTGGTATGCGTCGTTTAACCCGTGAGAAGTGTGATTTTCTAGCCAATATTCCCATGGCCGGTGAAGTCAGCTCGGTGAACGTATCTGTCGCCACAGGCATTTGTTTGTTTGAAGCCGTGCGTCAGCGTAAAGCTTAATACGCAAAAAATTAAATACAGAAGCTCAATATTAAAAAGTGCGTATAGCTAAGAAAAAGCCAGCTATCTGGTCTGATGTTAGCCACATTACTGTTAAACAGCGCTATTGCTGCTTAACAGTGGTGGCGCTGTTTTGAAGTCAACCCATTAGCGACTACAGCCAATTTCCGCAGAGCGATATTGCTGACAATGGAACTAATAGCTCAAATTACTGCCTAATATATATGCACTTAAATTGGAAACTCATCGAACGCATGGACAGCAGCGTAGAAGTGTATCAAGAAGGCGAAAACCTCAGCAATCACACAATCCGTCCGGCAACCTCATTATTCACAGATGAAATATAAAGCCGTGTAGAAGCGTCGCCGCAGACTTGCGCATCCAATTTTAAATTCAAATGTTTAATCGAGAATGATTGATAGCTTAAAGCTATTTACCTCTTAGATAAGATTGATTTAACTTATTGAAGATAAGTCTCTAATATAGAAACTGTTCTCACAATCAACCACTGGAGCAATAATATGATTAATACAGAAATCAAACCATTTGCAGCTACCGCATTCAAAAACGGTGAGTTTGTAGAAATTTCAGAAGCTGACGTTTTAGGTAAGTGGGCTATTTTCTTCTTTTACCCAGCCGACTTTACTTTCGTATGTCCAACCGAACTAGGCGACTTAGCCGACAAGTATGAAGAGCTACAAAAGCTAGGCGTTGAAGTGTACTCAGTATCTACTGACACCCACTTCTCACACAAAGCGTGGCACGATACTTCAGACACCATCGGTAAAATTAACTACTTCATGGTAGGCGACCAAACCGGCAACATCACCAACAACTTTGGTGTAATGCGCGAAGGTCAAGGTCTAGCAGACCGTGCTACTTTCCTAATCGACCCACAAGGTGTAATCCAGGCAATGGAAATCACCGCTGAAGGTATCGGTCGTGATGCAGATGATTTAATGCGTAAAGTAAAAGCAGCACAGTACGTAGCTGCTCACCCAGGTGAAGTATGTCCTGCTAAGTGGCAAGAAGGTGAGGCGACGTTGTCTCCTTCTCTAGACCTAGTCGGCAAAATCTAATTTGGTTTTCTCTGTGGGTGAATTGCTTTGTTGCAGTTTACGTTCCACAGCGAGCACCAAATGAGCTTTAAAAGGACTGCTTGCTTGTAAGTTCAGAGCATAAAATTTCTTTGAATCTTGCAGGGAAGTAGTCTGAATGCTGGTTGTTGAGTTTTTTCACAACCGTGTGCAACAGGGATGTTGCACTCTAGCCTACACGGATGTATTTACGGCGTGTTGTGAAAATATCTCACTACCAGTATTCCTCTAGACCAAGCTGGAATAGATCCACAAAACTGACCAAGCCAGCTTTCTATTAATATATTTCAAACCAATCGGAGAACATAAATGCTAGATGCAACAATGAAGCAACAATTAGGCACCTACTTAGAACTCCTTCGCAATCCGATTGAGTTAACCGTGTCGACAGACAGCAGCACAAAATCACAAGAGCTAGTGCAACTAGCCAACCAAATTGCAGAGCTAAGCTCTAAAATAACTGTAGAGATTACAGAAGAACAAATTAACGGTCGCTCGTCTGTTATGGCGGTGGCTAAAGAAGGCGTAGAGCCGCGAGTGTTCTTCGCAGGTGTACCGCTAGGCCATGAATTTACATCGCTCGTTTTGGCCTTGTTACAAGCCGGTAGCCACCCTTCAAAAGAAGATGAAACCTTACAGCAACAGGCAAAAGAATTAACTGAAAAACTCGATTTTGAAGTCTATGTATCTTTGTCATGTAACAACTGTCCTGATGTTGTCCAAGCCATTAACCTTATGGCCGCACTAAACCCGAACATTACCGCTACCATGATTGATGGTGGTGTATACCCAAAAGAAGTCGAAGCTAAAGGCATTATGGCTGTACCTACCCTTTACTTAAATGGTGAAGAAGTAGGCGGTGGCCGCATGAGTTTGGCCGAGATAATTAGTAAAGTAGACAGTGGTGCTGATGAGAAAGCCGCCGCTAACTTAAATGCTAAAGAACCGTTTGACGTATTAGTAGTAGGTGGCGGGCCTGCTGGTGCCGCTGCTGCTATTTACGCCGCCCGTAAAGGCATACGTACTGGTGTCGTTGCCGAACGTTTTGGGGGTCAAGTGTTAGACACCCTAAGCATTGAAAACTTTATCTCGGTACAAGCAACCGAAGGTCCGCAAATGGCCTCTGCATTAGAAGCGCACGTACGCCAATACGAGGTGGATATTATGAATAACCAAAACGTAGTGGCACTGCGTGAAGTGAACGGCATGAAGGAAGTAGAACTGGCTAATGGCGCAGTGCTTAGCAGTAAAACCGTTATTTTAGCGACCGGTGCCCGTTGGAGAAATATGGACGTACCGGGCGAGCAAGAATACCGCACCAAAGGTGTTGCTTATTGCCCGCACTGTGACGCGCCTTTATTTAAAGGCAAAGACGTTGCAGTAGTCGGTGGTGGTAACTCTGGTATTGAAGCGGCCATCGACTTAGCTGGTATTGTTAAAGACGTTACTGTGCTCGAATTTGCCGACAGCCTACGTGCCGACGAAGTGCTTATTAAGAAAGCCAAGTCTATGCCTAACGTGCGTATTATCAAAAACGCCCAAACCACGGAAGTACTAGGTGCAGGTGGAAAAGTAGTCGGTTTGAATTATAAAGACCGCAGCACAGACGAGCTAAAGAAGATCGACCTAGACGGTATCTTCGTACAGATCGGCCTAGTACCCAACACTGAATTTTTGAAAGGCAGTATTGAACTCAGTGAACGTGGTGAAATCAAAATTAATGATCGTGGTGAAACCAATATGCGCGGTGTCTTTGCCGCTGGTGATGCCACGACCACACCCTATAAGCAGATTATTATCTCTATGGGTGGCGGTGCAACCGCCGCGTTAAGTGCATTTGATTACTTAATTCGACAATAGTTTTAGCTAGCACCCTAGCTACTTTTACCGCTCTTAGCTCTATGCTTTGAGCGGTTTTTTTTATGCCCGCAGTATGGTCATGCCAAAATAAAGGCAAAACGTTTATTCAATAGCAGAAGGGTTGGTTAAGATCTTTTCTTCAAAAAAATCTTTATTAAAATGCTTAATATTTTGCTGCACATAATCAATAAAAGCTTTCATGGCAGGTGTAGGGTTTTTGGCTTTAGGGTAAACCACACACCAGCTTCTTCTTAGAGGAAAGCCCGCTATCTGTGCAACCGCTAAGCGACTAAGCGCCAGTTCAGACAGTATGCTCAGTTTAGGCAGAACGGCCACGCCAAGGCCCGCCAGTACCGCGTGCTTTACTGCGTCATTCGAGCCCAGTTGCATGACCGGGTTAAGCTGTAAGCGCTGCTGTTGGCAATGCAGTTCTAGTGCTAAACGACTGCCCGAGCCGGCTTCGCGAATTAATAAACCTGCCGCCAAAAATTCCTGAGCGCTAATCTCATTTTGCTTTAACAAGGGGTGATGAGCAGGTAACACTGGCACGAGTTCATTGTCTAAAAAAGGCAGAGAAGAGAAGGGCTTATCATCAGGCACCATGCCCATAATAGTTAAGTCATCGCTGTTGTCCTGCAGTCGATTAATGGCTTCGGCACGGTTAACAACACGCACACTGGCTTTAACATCTGGGAATCTCTGTAAAAACCCATACAGTAAATATGGCACCACAAACTGAGCGGTGTTAACCCCTGCTAATCTAAGTTCACCGGCAACTTTGCCTGTTTTAGAGGCAATGTCAGTTTGCACAAAGCGCAACTCATCAAAAATAACTTCTACACTTGTTGCTAGAGTATTGGCAGCTAAGGTGGGATAAAGTTTACGGCCAATATACTCAAACAAAGGCTGCCCCAGTGCTTCTTCTAATTGTCTTATTTGGCTGCTTACCGCTGGCTGAGTTAAGCCTAATAATTCGCCTGCTTTGCTGTAGCCTTGCTGCTCATAAACGGCAAGAAATACCTGAAGTTGGCGAAAAGTTAAGCGGTTAGCAAGTTGTTGGATACTGCGCGGCATAGGTTTACCTCTTATCTATAAGTAATACCTTATAGATAGAATTGAAAATATCAATTTTTACTTTGGCTTATGTTTTTTTAAGCTGTTATACAAGTTAAACAACTCAACTTAATTCAACACGAGACGGCCTTATGATAAAGAAAGTATTAATCGCCAACCGTGGTGAGATAGCAGTACGTATTATACGTGCATGTGCGGAGATGGAAGTTCGCTCGGTCGCTATTTACACGGAACCTGACCGTTTAGCCTTGCACGTTAAGCGCGCCGATGAATCTTACTCACTCGGCGAAGACCCGCTGGCAGGCTACTTAGACCCATTGCGCATTGTTAACCTAGCGGTAGAAATAGGCTGTGATGCTATTCATCCCGGCTACGGCTTCCTGTCTGAAAACCCTGAGTTTGCCCGTATATGTGAAGAGAAAGGCATTATCTTTATTGGCCCTAAATCGAGTGTTATTCATGGTATGGGCGATAAAACTCAAGCCAGAGACTCTATGCGTGCCGCCGGTGTACCCATTACACCAGGTTCAGATGGAAACTTAGCTGATTTAGATGAAGCCATTATAGTCGCCAAACAGGTCGGCTATCCCGTAATGCTGAAAGCGACATCAGGCGGCGGCGGGCGTGGTATTCGACGTTGCGATAACGAGCAAGATCTAAAAGTGCAGTACCCGCGGGTGATTTCGGAAGCCACCAAAGCGTTCGGCTCTGCTGAAGTGTTTTTAGAAAAATGCATCGTTAATCCGCGTCATATTGAAGTGCAAATATTGGCTGACAGTCATGGCAATGTAGTGCACTTATTTGAGCGCGACTGTTCTATTCAGCGTCGTAACCAAAAGCTGATTGAAATAGCACCTAGTCCACAGCTAACGCCCGAGCAAAGACAGTATCTTGGTGGTTTAGCAGTAAAAGCTGCCGAAGCCGTAGGTTATGAAAACGCTGGTACAGTAGAGTTTCTGTTAACAGGAAACGAAGTTTACTTTATGGAGATGAATACTCGTATTCAGGTAGAGCATACCATTACCGAACAAATTACCGGCGTAGACATTGTCCGTGAACAAATTCGTATCGCCTCTGGTTTGCCCCTTAGTTATCGCCAAGAGGATATTCAGTATCGTGGCTTTGCTCTGCAGTTTCGTATTAATGCTGAAGATCCGAAAAATGATTTCTTACCCAGCTTTGGCAAAATATCGCATTATTACGCCCCCGGTGGCCCCGGAGTGCGCGTCGATACAGCCATTTATACCGGCTATGAAATTCCACCCTACTACGACTCTATGTGTTTGAAGTTAGTGGTATGGGCGCTGACTTGGGAAGAAGTGTTAGCCCGTGGCCGTCGTGCTCTTGATGACATGCGTTTGCACGGTATTAAGACGACCGCTACTTATTATCAGGCCATCTTAAAACACCCTGATTTTATAAAAGCAGAGTTTAATACCAGCTTCGTGCCTGATCATCCTGAACTTTTAAACTACTCAGAAAAACGTCACCCCAGTGGAGTTGCACTGGCCATCGCAGCCGCCATCGCCGCTCATGCTGGCTGGTAAGGAGAACAAAATGACTAAGAAAATCGAAATAACAGACCTAATACTGCGTGACGCACACCAATCTTTAATTGCTACTCGTATGCGTACCGACGATATGCTGCCTATTTGCGACAAGCTCGATAAGGTTGGTTATTGGTCACTGGAAGTCTGGGGCGGTGCTACTTTTGATGCTTGTGTACGTTTTCTAAAAGAAGACCCATGGGAACGTTTGCGTCAATTGCGTAAAGCCTTACCCAATACTCGTCTGCAAATGTTGCTGCGCGGTCAAAATTTATTAGGTTATCGCCATTACGCTGATGACGTGGTTGAGGCCTTTGTGCAAAAAGCTGCCGATAACGGCATTGATGTATTTCGCGTGTTTGATGCCCTAAATGATATCCGTAACCTTGAAACCGCCATGAAAGCGGTTAAAAAAGCAGGCAAACATGCACAGGGTACTATTTGTTACACCACCAGTCCGGTGCATACTTCTGAGCTGTTTGTCACTATGGCCAAGCAAATGGCGGCTATGGGTGCAGACTCAATCGCCATTAAAGACATGGCAGGTTTGCTTACCCCTTATGCAACCTACGATCTTGTGAAGGCACTAAAAGGCGCAGTAGATTTACCCATTGTTGTCCATAGCCACTCGACCGCAGGCTTAGGCCCTATGTGTCAGTTAAAGGCGATTGAAGCAGGTGCAGACCGTATAGATACGGCTATTTCGGCATTCGCTGGTGGCACTAGCCATCCTGCGACAGAGTCGCAAGTAGCAGCCTTAAAAGGAACAGAGTTTGATACTGGCTTGGACTTAGAGTTGCTGGCTGAGATTGCCGACTACTTTAAAGAAATTCGTAAGAAGTACCATCAGTTTGAAAGCGAGTTTACGCGTGAAGATGTTTCTGTGCAGTTTAGCCAAGTGCCGGGCGGTATGATGTCGAATCTTGCCAACCAGTTAAAAGAGCAAAATGCCTTAGATAAAATTCGTGAAGTATTTGCCGAGATCCCACGCGTGCGTGCCGACTTAGGTTACCCACCGTTGGTAACACCAACCTCACAAATAGTGGGAACACAGGCGGTATATAATGTACTCTCTGGCACGCGTTATAAAACCATTACCAACGAAGTGAAGCGTTACTTACAAGGTGGTTACGGTGCCGCCCCTGGTCCAATTAATGCCGAGGTGGCTCGCCAAGCCATTGGCAATGAACCTGTAGACGAAGGCCGTCCAGCGGATTCGATTGCCCCAGAAATGGAGCGTTTACGAATAGAGATTGGCGAATTAGCCAAAAATGAAGAAGACGTTTTAACCTTTGCCATGTTCCCAGACCTAGGTCGAGAATATTTGCAGGAAAGACAAGACGGTACCCTAAAGCCTGAAGTACTTCTTCCAATCGGCGAAAAAGGTGCGCGTGCTGCTATGGCCACTGAGTTTAAAATTCAGGTGCATGGCGAAACCTATGAAGTAGCCGTTACTGGCGTCGGTGTTTCATCTTCTGATCAGAAGAAAATTTATCTGTCTTTAGACGGTATGCCGCAAGAGGTAATTTTCGAGCCTTTAAATGAATACAGCGGAAGCAGTGTTAGTGGTCGTAAAAAAGCCACTGAGCCGGGCCATGTTAGCACAGCGATGCCAGGCAATATTGTCGAAGTGTTAGTGAAAGAAGGTGACAGCGTCAGCGCAGGTCAAGCGGTTCTAATAACCGAGGCAATGAAGATGGAAACCGAAGTACATGCTAACGTTGCCGGCACAGTAAAAGCGGTGCACGTAAGCAAAGGCGACCGTGTTACACCCGGTGAAGTACTGGTAGAAATTGCATAGCTTGCAAAGATGTGGTTTAAAGCAGGCTTTAAGGCACAGTTCAGTGGTTAAGCTGCTGTGCTCTAAGCCCTAATCAAGAATTGCGTTATTAATAACGAATGTCATACATACACAGGTAAGAAAAGCGAGGTAAAGAGATGGATAAAATTATTCGTGGTGTCATTAACTTTAAGAGAAATATTTACCCGCAACGTAAAGACCTGTTTGAGCACTTAATTAAAGACGGCCAATCACCAGAAACCTTATTTATTACCTGTTCAGATTCACGCATAGATCCTAACTTGGTCACTGGCTCTGAGCCGGGCGACTTATTTATTTTCCGCAACGTCGGTAACGTTGTACCGCCGCACAGCAATGAAACCGGTGGTACTACTTCTGCCATTGAATACGCTGTGTCTGTACTGAAAGTGCGCAACATTATTGTTTGTGGCCATACCGACTGCGGCGCTATTACCGGCGCTTTAGATACCAGTCAGTTAAAAGGCTTGCCGCACGTTAAGGAATGGTTAGGACATTGCCGTTCGGCCATGGAAGTTGTGCGTGAGCGTAATGGTTTAGAGAGTGGAGCGCCATTAGGGCCAGAATACCTAAACGCTGCCATTGAAGAAAACGTACTGCAGCAAGTACAACATTTGCGTACACATCCTGCGGTAGCGGCAAAACTTGCTACAGGAAAAATAAAGATACATGGCTGGGTTTACGATATTAGAACCGGCCAAGTACGCTGCGCCATGCACGATGACTTTAAATTCCACCGCTTTGAAGATTACTTTAGCGAGCAGATTAAAGAACTTGGCTTAGAAAAGTGATGCAGTAATAAACAGGTCGAACTAACTGCTAATTCTCAGCTACTTTCAGCATAACGCTTGTAGGCACGCAGCAAGTACGTCCTTGTATGCTCGAGTGCGCCGTCCATGGCGCACACGGCCTGCTCGCATTATACCGAAAGACCTTACGCCTCACGCCTCAGCATTCAGCATTCAGCATTCAAAATTAACTCTTACGCATAGCGCTTCTGCAAATACTCAAATACCGTTCTAATTCCCATGGCTTCACCACCAATAGGTTTGCCCGGTCTGGCCTGTAAATTCCACGCCATTAAATCAAAGTGTACCCACGGAATATCTTCCACAAAATGCTCTAAGTACAGAGCAGCGGTAATGGCACCACCAAAACCCGTAGGAGCAGAGTTAGCCAAGTCGGCAATTTCGCTTTTTAGCCCTTCTTTATAAAGCTGGTGCAAGGGCAGTTGCCAGATAGGATCGCTGGTTTTCTCAGCGCTTAGCATCAGTTCGTTGGCTATGGTTTGCTGGTTGGTAAAAAAGCCGGGTAAGTCAGTGCCTAAAGCAACACGACAAGCACCGGTTAAAGTAGCAAAGTCGATAATTAACTCAGGCTTTTCGCTGACGGCTTCGGTAATGGCATCGCATAATACTAGACGGCCTTCAGCGTCAGTATTGTCGATTTCTACGGTCGTGCCTTTACGGGTACTAATAACATCGCCGGGGCGGAAGCTGTTGCTGCTAATGGCGTTTTCTGCAGCAGGAATCAGTACCCGTAAATTTACCGCTAAACCGTTGGCCATAATCAATTGAGCTAAACCCAATACGTTGGCGGCACCGCCCATGTCTTTCTTCATTTGGCGCATACCACTTGAAGGCTTGATATCTAAACCACCGCTATCAAAGCAAATGCCTTTACCTACTAAGGTAAGTTTGGGGTGGTTTTTATCGCCCCAGCGCAAATCGATTAAACGTGGCTGGTGATCACTGGCACGACCAACCGCATGAATCATTGGGTAGTTTTGTGTTACTAGGTCATCACCAATAATTTGTTCGACCCTAGCGCCAAACTGGCTAGCCAAGGCTTCCGCTGTTTTAGCTAAGTCGGCTGGCATCATGTCGGCGGCGGGCGTGTTGATTAAATCACGCGCCAAGCAAGTAGCGGCTACTAATTTCTGAGCGTTTTCTAAAACCGCGGCGTCAGCAACACAAAGCATAGCCGCAGTACTCTCGCTTTTCTTATAACGAGTAAATCGGTAAGCCCCCACACCCCAAGCAAAAGCAATACGAGTTAAAGTATCGCTGTCCTCGATGTTTTTAACAAAATAGTCGCCTGCAGGTAATAAATTGGGTAGGTCGCCACAGGCAAAGAAATCAGATAAGTCTTTGCAGACAAACAAAGCGGTATTGAGACTGCCATCGTCATTAGGTAGAAGCTGCAAACCACTTTTAAAGTTAACTGCTTTAAGCCAGTTCTGCGTACCCGCAGGCTGCTGAACTAACCACTCAGAAAAATCTTGCTCAGAGAAAACCAGCAGCGCAGTACCTTGTTGGCCAGCTTTAAGAACGGCAGTCATAGTAACCCCTCAAAAATATAGAAAAAGCGTAGATGCCTATTATGCGCATTTCAGCGTAAAATGTCTTTTTTACCCACTCTTTTCTTTCGTTTGGCTGTTAATAGTTAGCAGTGTAGAAGTAACGAATGCTAAGTATGCAATAGAGGTTGTATAAAAGTGATAAACGAAATAATAGGTGGCAGCCTGATTGGTGTGGCTACCGCTATTTTATGGTTAGGCATTGGCCGAATCAGCGGTATAACCGCTGTAATATCTGGACTGTTTCAGTGGCAACAAATTCAAAAACAATGGGCCTATTGGTTTTTTGCCGGTTTGCTGGTGGCCTATCCTCTGTACTATGCCCTAGGTTTTACAGCGCCCATCGAAATTACCACCAACAAAAGCTTGTTAGTTGTCGCTGGTTTGCTGGTGGGCTTTGGTACCTATATTGGTAATGGCTGTACCAGTGGTCATGGCGTTTGCGGCACTGGGCGCTTATCCGTTCGTTCGATAGTCGCTACTGTTACTTTTATGCTGGCAGGTGTTGCCACCGTTGCAGTAATGAATTTATTGCAGGGTTTTATCCAGAGTTATACAGGCAGCGTGTTATGAGAACTTCAATCATGGGCTCTTTAGTGGCTCTGTTCAGTGGCTTGGTTTTTGGCATAGGTTTGCTGTATTCAGGCATGAATAATCCTGCCAAAGTGCGTGCGTTTTTAGACATCTTTGGTGCTTGGGAGCCGGCACTTATTGGCGTAATGGGTTCAGCCGTATTGGTGTTTATGCTGTCTTATGCCGTCAGTGGTAAGTTTAAAAAGCCCTTGTTTGCTTTGAACTTTCATAAACCCAGTTTAACTCAAATCGACAAACGCTTAATAATCGGTGCCATTATGTTTGGTATTGGCTGGGGGATTATTGGTTTATGCCCGGGGCCTGCTTTGGTCAACATACTCAGCCTTAATGCAGAAATAATCTTATTTGTATTGGCATTAATAATAGGAAATAGATTAGCCCACTATTTAATCGGACCTGCTAAGTAATGACAGATGCCTATTCGCTAAACAAATAGGTAAATCCTGCGTATACTAACCGGTTTTAAAGCATCAATAAAAAGTACTAGTAAAGTATCGGCAACGGAGTTCCTATGAGTCAGCAAGACCGCTTAATAATTTTTGATACCACTATGCGTGATGGCGAACAAAGCCCAGGCGCATCTATGACCAAAGATGAG
>SMEQ01000163.1_pt1 | contig 21227 bp, 16 predicted proteins | sample 2456281 | NCBI WGS metagenome assembly SMEQ01 (sample SAMN10132596, study PRJNA489261) | soil metagenome | isolation source: day1 antibiotic-loamy sand soil ammended with raw manure from dairy cow... | place: USA | collected 2015-04-01
CAATAGGCTGCTTTGTTGTGGCTCGGCGCGGTTAATGTTCAAGGTGGAGAATTGCGCATCGGTACTGAGCTGTAAGCGGGGTAATAGCTTCTTTAACAGTTTTCGGCTTTCGCTAATTTGTTTTTCTGTACTGAAATCAACCCCAGTTTCGGCTAAGTTGCCACCCATATACCAGACGTTTTCACCGTTACGATTGTGTGAGGTAACGGTTAATAAAGGTTTGCTGGAACGGCCAATGAAATGTGCGTAAATCGGCTGCAGGTTTTTATCTTTAAGCATCACCATTTGCAGTGGCCGGGTTTGCATGGGGCCTGCTTGTGGTAGCTGAGCATTGCCTTCGCCAGCGGCTTGAATCAAACGTTTACAGCGTAATTGCAGGCCATCAAGTTGGATAGATACGCTATCGCTTGCTTGTTGAATAGCAGAGGCTTTAACGTCGACCTGATAAATATAATGGTTAAATTGTTTGAGTAGGATTGCAAATAAAGAGCCGGTATCGATGACCATTTCATTTAAACGAAAACAATTGCGTTGTATGCCTATCGCTTGGTAGGCATCAGGTAGGTTTTTAGCTTTGATCGTTTCAGTAAACGAGGCCATGCTTTTGGAGCCAAGAAATGACAGTAACTGGCCATCTATGCCACTGGCGGGTACTAGATATTGCGCGCTGGATAATTGTTCTACGTCGCTTAAATTGACGCTGCCTTGGCCGTTGAGGGCTTGCTGCCAGCGTTGTGGCATTTGGCTGATATTGTTGGTGGCTTGGCTAATAATGCCGGCTAGGGCGTATTTAGAGCCGCCGTGAATAATCCCTTGCGATGCCATGCTTTGGCCGCAGCCAATATGGGATTTTTCCAATAAAATGGCGTTATAGCCTTGGTGGCGACAATGCGCCAGTGTCCATAGGCCGGCAATGCCGCCACCTATGATGATTAAGTCAAAATCTGCTGTTGTCATGATTTGCGTTTACGATTCTATCTCATTTTCGTCGAGCAGCTCTTTGTCTTGTTTATCAAAGTGGCCTGCGTGGTAACTAGCGATGAGATTGTTGATGTAATCCAAGCTAATGGGTTTAGCGACAAAATCGTCCATGCCTGATTGTATGGCTTTTTCACGGTACTCGGTATCGGTATGCGCACTGAGGCCTATGATAACAGATTTGCTATTGGTTTTTTCTTCAGCTTGGCGAATGGCAAGGGTGGTTTGATAGCCGTCTTTTACCGGCATTTCACAATCCATAAAAATAATATCAAAGGGCGGCTCTTCTTTTGCATAAAGCTCAAAAGCTTGCTGGCCATCGCGGGCACTGCTGATATCAACGTGTAGCTTTTTCAGCAAGCCCTCTAATACCATCAGGTTGATGTTGTTATCTTCGGCGATAAGCACTTTTAAGGGTTTTGTTTCAACACCGTCATCGGTTTTAGAATCTATGCCCATGCTTTGCATTAGTGCTTTATACAGCTGTTGTGTGGTCCACGGCTTTTCTAGAATCAGCTGAATACCTTGCTTCTTCATTTCTTCTTTGCTGAGCGCATAACGTGTACGTGTGGTTAATATGATTGAGGTGTTAAAGTTACGATCTACATTGCCTTTGCGAATGGCAATTTGCACATCGGGCGTTAAACATTCCTCGGTAATCATTAACACCTGATAGGTTTGCTCATCGTCCAGTAGGGCAGTGATAGCATCTTCACTGGTTAGCGTGGTTTTGGTTTTCATGCCCCAAGAGGTGGTTAATGCTTTTACGGTATTGTTATACCGTAGCTGTGGGTCGCAGACTAATAAGTGTCTGTCGGTTAACCATTTGCTGTAATCGGGTAGCTCGATAACTTCGTCTTTGCTAGGAATTAGCAAACGTAGGCTAAACCATAAAATAGTGCATTGCTCGTCTTCGTCGATATCGATGCCTAGCCTGCCTTGCATAAGTTCTACAAGCTCTAAGCTTACCGTGAGCATGCCAAGTTCGGCGTTAGCTTTATCATGCTTGCCGTCAAACGGCGTTAATAGGGCGTTGCGCGTATCTTGGTTGAGCAGTACGTTATGACAAATCACCTCAAAGCGTAGCTCATCGCTGTTAACGGCTTTTTTCATGTCGGTAGAAACACGCAAAGAGATGCCATTGAGATGTTCAAAACGAAATGCATTGCTGAGCATATTCAGCAGTATTTGACGGATTTTATCGACATCGCCGCGATACTGTAAAGACGTACCCGGATCGACCATGCCTGTAAAGTAGAGCTTTTCTTCGGAAGCTTGTAGCGAGAAAATACTGACGCAGTCATCAATTAATTTAGCAACATTAAAGGGGCGTATATCGATACTTAGCTGGCCAACTTGCATTTGCGAGTAGTCCACTAAACCGTTAATAACGTTTAGCAGTGATTTGGCTGAGCTATTAATGGACTCAACAAGGTACTGCTGTTTTTCGTCTAAAGGAGAGTCGCTGAGTAATTCGGTTAAGCCTAAAACACTATTCATTGGCGTGCGTATATCCGAACTCATGGTGGCGATAAATTCGTTTTTTGCGCGATTTTTAATAGTGGCTTTACTGGCTTCTTTTTCTAAGCGTGCTTTTTGTAGTTGCTCGCGGTACTGCTCGATATGTGAGTGCGCTTTTTCTTCGTTAATGCGTAATAGCTGCTCGCTCGCTTGTGTTTGATCACGCTGCAATACACGCATTTTATAGGCCAATGCGAAAGCAAAAACGAGGATCATTGCGGCATTGCCCAAAGAAGCGTAACCGTAGTTAAATAAAGGCCAAGGCATGATTGGTAGCTGGGTGCTAAAGTCGATTAGTATGCCAATATTGCACAGCGAAATAGCAATCGCAAAGAAGCCTGCCGAGCTGGATTTTCTAACGTACCAAAGCAGAAAGGCGATAGCGATTGCGGTGGTATAAACGGTGGCGATAATCGCCAAGCTAAAATAGGATAAAATAATGGCTTGCTGGTTAAGCCCAAGCAGCAATAAAAACAAGGATAGGCTACAGCCTACGATGAGCATTAAGCGCAGAGCAAAGCGTGAGCGTTGCTGCAAGTGTAAAAATACCGTGGTAAGAAAGGTAAAGCTGATACACATTAAGGCGGTAATCAGCCCGTAGAAGCTTTCCTTAGGCCATATGGTGTCGGCTTGCACAAATTGATAGAAATGGCCTTCCTGCATGGAAATAAACAGGCCGGTAAAAATACCAAACAATAAAAATAAGAGGTAGCTGCGCTCACGTAGGGAGTAGTAAATAAATAGGCTGTAGATAATGATCATGCTGAGCGCGCCGTACAGCATACCAAAGAACAAGGTTTCGCTAATGCTATAACGCTGAAAACCTAGCTCGCTCCAAACAACCGGTTGCACTTTGACAGGGAAGTAATGCTCTAGATGGAATATCAGTGTTTGCTGTTCGCCAGGCTCTAAAAAAACAGGGTAAATGCTGCGCCTATACTGTATGGGTCGTTCTGCAAAGCGATGATCCAAGCCTAAGTTTGCAAATAAAGCTTGTAGCTGACTTTCATTGTCAAAATTATAGCCTTGTATGGAGGGCAACTCGTTATCAGATAGCTGTAGGAAGAAAAGCTGACCAACATCATTGGGGTTTTTTAAATCAATACGAACCCAGCTGGCACCTTCAATGGGCGATAGAAATAACTGCTTACTTTCGCTGGCTTGCCACTGCGCTAAGTTGATGGCACTTAAGTCATGCTGCAAAATTTCAGGGTTGCCCATGGCGTACAGTGATAATTCGGCACTGTTCTTCGCCTGCGCTGCAGCAGATAGCGCTAAGAGTAATAGCAGCAAGGCAGGTACAAGAGTGTGTCGTGAATGCGAAAACAGCATAAACTTACGCCATAAAATTCTAGCAAAATGGAACACAATGGTAGCCTAGAACGCTAATACAAAAAACTCGTTTTTAAGCTTGTGCATAAATAGAACCGAGAAGCCTGCTTGTTCTATTCTTGAAGCTTACGATTTTAGCTAGAAAAGAGTAACATATAGCCCCAAATTAAAGCTTAGGTGAAACATCATGGTAACCATTACAGAACCAGCGCAAGGCTTTTTGCAGGAGTTATTATCCAAGCAAGATGACGATGTGATTGGTATTCGTGTATTTATCAACTCGCCAGGCACGTCGAAAGCAGAGACTTGTATTGCTTACTGTCGCCAAGACGATCTGAAGTCAACGGATGAGCGCAAAGATTACGAGCAACTAACTGCATGGTTTGATGCGCATAGCATACCTTTTTTAAAGGATGCCCAAGTGGATTACGCGAAAGATCGCATGGGTGGGCAACTGACGATAAAAGCGCCGAATGCGAAAATGCCACAGGTAAACCCCGATAGCCCCATAGAGGATCGCATTAACTATGTGATTTACTATGAGATCAACCCAATGTTGGCCTCGCACGGTGGCGAAGTATCTTTAATAGCAGTGACAGAAGAAAACGTTGCCTTATTAAATTTTGGTGGCGGCTGCCAAGGGTGTACCTCTGTGGAACTCACCTTAAAGCAAGGTGTAGAAAAAACCTTAATGGATAGTGTGCCTGAGTTAACGGGCGTAGAAGACCAAACAGACCACAGCGACACATCGTCTGCATATTTCCGTTAATGGGCTGGAATCGATTATGCGTAGAACGCGGATTATTTGCACCATTGGCCCTGCAAGCGACAGCGTAACGATGTTGCAAAGCTTGGCCGATGCAGGGATGAATATAGCTAGGTTGAACTTTTCACACGGTGATCACGCATCGCATTTGACGGTGATTGAGCGGATTAAAAAGCTGAATGAGCGCTCTTCGCAAGCTGTCGCTATTTTGCTCGATACGCAAGGGCCAGAAATACGCACCGGTGATGTTAAAGAAGCCTTGCTGTTAGAAAAGGGCGAAACTGTGCAAGTGTATGTGCTAGGTGAGCCTGCGGTTGAGCCACGCGCTGTGCAAATCCATTATGATGACCTAATAACAAGTGTTGCGGTCGGCGACACTATCACTGTGGATAACGGCTTGATTAATCTGCAAGTGCTGGCCAAAAAACAGTACAGTTTGCAATGCCGCGTTATCGATGGCGGTGAACTAGGCAGTCGTCGCCATGTGAATTTGCCGGGCATTCGCGTGAATTTACCGTCCATTACCGACAAAGACCGATTAGATATCCAGTTTGCTATAGAAAACGATCTGGATTTTATCGCTTTGTCGTTTGTCCGTAGCGGCGACGATATACAGCAGCTGCGCAATATTTTAGCGATAGCGAATAGCCCCATCCGCATTATTGCTAAGGTTGAAAACCAAGAAGGCGTGGATAATATCGATGCGATTATTGCCAGTGCTGACGCCATTATGGTGGCGCGGGGCGATTTAGGTGTAGAGGTGCCGATTCAGGATCTACCGAATATACAGCGTGATATCGTTAAACGCTGCGCCTTAGCGGCAAAGCCGGTGATTATTGCTACTCATCTTTTGGAGTCAATGATAGATAATCCCATTCCCACCCGTGCAGAAGTAACCGATGTGGCGAATGCGGTGTATGAAGAAGCCGATGCGATTATGCTTTCAGGTGAAACCTCGATTGGTAAGTATCCGATAAAATCCGTGGATTACATGAGCAGCATTGCTACAAGTGCAGAGCAGCGCCATGGCCTGCGTTTTACCGATCAATTGCAAAGCGCATTGCCCAGGCATTTGCTCGCAATCAGTGCGGTACGTTTGGCGGAGCAAGCTAAAGCCAAAGGTATTATTGTTGTCACCAAATACGGCATTATGGCGCACTACGCTGCTAGCGCTAAACCGCAAAGTAGTTTTATATTTGCCTTCACTTTTGATAAGCGGGTGCAACGCCAGCTTAATCTACAACGTGCTGTTAAAGCCTATGTTTTACCCGAAAGCAATGATGCAGAAAATGTGGTGCAACAGGCTATCAGCTGCTTGAAGCAGGCGGGTTTTGCAGCCGCGGGTGATAGCGTTGTTGTGGTGTCTGATTTCCTGCTAGCAGGGCAGTTTGATTCCGTTCAGTTACGCAGCATCTAAAACGAGCCGTTTTATACGGCTTCGTTGAAAGTTCATACTGTTTTTACATTTTCTAAAAAAAGCAAGCCTTAACTAAAAAGTTATCCAGAGTTTTTTAATGGCGCTTACGGTACAAGAAAGCAGCAGTACATTACCGTTTGTTTATGCGCTAGCGCTTGAGCATATTGATATAAGTCATTGATTTGAAAAAGATTGCTTATTGTTGTCTGTTTTTGACTCAATTTAATACCGCCCTAGACAGCATGCGCCTTACAGACAACTACTAAATAGTTATCCAGTAAGTTATCCACAGTAAATGTGGATAACTTAAATTGGGTTTGTAGGTGGATTAGAGGATAAAAAAATAGCTAAGCAGAAAATTTTGTGTTAATCAGCGGCGAATGACGCCGACACTTATACCTTCAATATCAAAAGCGGTATCGCGTAAATCAACATGGATAGGTTGAAACTCGTCGTTTTCTGCGAGCAATATGATCTCGTGCTTTTTCTTGCCCTGTTGGAAGCGTTTTACCGTTACTTCTTCTTCTATACGGGCAACAACAATATCGCCATTTTTGGCTTGCTTGGTATGGTGAACAGCCAGTAAATCACCATCTAAAATACCGACATCGCGCATACTTTCGCCGCGTACACGCAATAAAAAATCAGCGTGCGGTTTAAAAAAGTTCATCGCAATAGGGCAGTAATCTTCAATATGCTCAACCGCTGTAATCGGGCTACCGGCGGCGACTTGGCCGATAATGGGCAAACCTTCGGGTGTTTCTTCATCAATCACACGTATACCACGTGATGTGCCGGGGATAATCTCAATCGCGCCTTTTCTAGCAAGGGCTTTTAAATGCTCTTCGGCCGCGTTAGCTGAGCGAAACCCTAAAGCTTTGGCGATATCGTTACGCGTAGGAGGCATGCCGGTATCTTGTAGGCTATATTTTACAAAATCCAATACTTGTTGTTGGCGGCGGGTGAGGGCGAGCATAATACATATCCTTAAAGCGTAATTGACTGTACAAAGTACCAGACTGTGTTTGTATACAGAGTTTGATTTTATCGCGCTAACACACAATTGCAAGCATGGGTTTGCGCTTAATTGTGGAATGCTTGATTGTCTCTATGCCAAGGCTTTGTTAGTATGCTGTTTTTTTGAGCAGTAATTTAGCTCCCTAACACACAGTAGTATCTCACTTTGATAAAAAATTGGATAAAGAAGATCGGCGGCAAATCTAGCAGCGCCGACAAAGTACACACAGAAAAAACCAGCTCTCCTAAAGCCTCGCCAAAAACTGAGCAAGCCGCGAACCGCAAACGTCACAAAGTCGATAAGCCAAAAGCCAGTAAGCCCCAATGGGATATCAGCCAGTTTAAGGTAGCTAAAGTTGAGGGGGAAACCCGTTTCCATGATTTTCAGCTGCACGCTAATGTCATGCAAGCTGTACAAGCCTTAGGTTTTGATTACTGCACGCCGATACAAGCACAAACCCTGCCGCATACGCTAAAAGGTTTGGATATGGTGGGTAAGGCGCAAACCGGTACTGGCAAAACGGCGGCTTTTTTAATTACTATTATTGATCAGTTGTTATCAAACCCTATCGAAGATCAGTATCTGCAAGAGCCACGTGCTTTGATCATTGCACCTACCCGCGAGCTAGTGCAGCAAATTGCGGCCGATGCTGTAGAGCTGTGTCGTTTTTCGCCTTTATCTGTGGTCGCTGTTGTCGGTGGTGAACCGTTCGATAAGCAAATGAAACAGCTACAACAAAAGCCGGTTGACATTTTAATTGCAACGCCTGGGCGTTTAATTGATTTTGTTGAGCGAAAAAACATATTTTTAGACCAAGTTGAAACCTTAGTTTTGGATGAAGCCGACCGCATGTTGGACATGGGCTTTATTCCGCAGGTAAAACGTATTGTTCGCAGCACGCCCAATAAGGAGCATAGGCAGACACTATTGTTTAGCGCTACTTTTACGCAGGATATTATTAATTTGAGCCAGCAGTGGACTCTGGATGCTGCTAGCGTTGAAATAGAGCCGGATCATGTAGCAACCGATACCGTAGAGCAAGTAGCCTATATGGTATCGGACAAAGAAAAGCTCAATGTCCTGACCAAACTGCTGCGCGGTGAAGATATCGAACGGGCGATTGTGTTTGCTAACCGTCGTGACCAAACCCATCACTTACACCAGCGCTTGCAAAGAGCCGGTTTAAAAGTAGGTATTTTGTCGGGTGAGATTGTCCAAGCCAAACGTACGCGTACTTTGGAGCAATTCAAAGAAGGTAAAATTCAAATCTTGATAGCTACCGATGTGGTTGGCCGTGGTATTCACATTGATGGCGTTAGCCATGTGATCAATTACAATTTGCCACAAGAACCTGAAAACTATGTGCACCGTATTGGCCGTACAGGTCGTGCTGGTGCTACCGGTATCGCGATTAGTTTGATTGGTGAAGAAGATGCTTATGAAGTGCCGGCATTAGAAGCACTATTAGGTTGCAAAATGGATATGCAATTACCGCCTGAGCATTTAACCCATTAAACCTTTAGCGTATGCTGATATCAGCATACGCTAAAGCGTTATATTTTTAATCTAGTGTCTTCGCTGGGTTGCTAATAATTACAATGATGGTGATGGCAACTAGCGCAAATACCACCGCCAATAAATTTCCTGCCGCAAGACCATTGATCAGACCATTGTCGCTGACAACAAAAAAGTCATTAAACTTAATTATGTATAAATACGCATGACCCGCCAAGAATACTAGTGGGAATACCATTAATAAGCTATCGCGCTGCATGCTAGGTTTGCGCCAGTGCATCAAGAACAACCACCCTGCTAGAGTAAAGCCTGTTAAGTGCACCAATGCCGCTAAGGGTAAACTTTGCGCCCATGGCAAACTATCGTAGGGCGGCATGCCCTGGCCGAATAAGTTGTACGGAATAAATAGCAAAGAGCCTAGCAAAATCGTCAATACCGGTTGGCCAATATGCCAGCCTATTAATTTTACCTGGCTAGCTTTTTTTGCGGGTAATTCCCAACTGATATAACGATTGATAAAAGCAAAAGCGATGGTGAAGGTGAAGAACCAATGGTAACTGGTTAAGGGTACGCTGCTGATATACGGCCAAGTTGTTGGATCTTGTGTATCCCAAATCCACCAGCTCATCATTGGACCTAAGTTGTCGAAAATTAAATACATAAAACTGGCAAAAAACCCCACGCTTATGGCTTCGACTATAGGGCTAAAGTCGTAGCGGCGTATCATCATATAGGCATGATACATAAAAGCCGGATAGAAACAGGCTATATACAACGGCAAGCGATTGTATAAAAACATCACCGAGAATTCACCATGCCAAAAGTTTTCCACCGTGTAGTAGGATAAAATATCGATGCTTAAGCCGTAAACAAAGCAGCCTAATAAGGTGAGTAAGGCAGCGCTAGAGCCGGTTCTTTTTTTGTATTTGATTGCATGCGCTAACGCTAATATAGCGCCACCAATAATGATGGTCTCAATCGCTAAAAAGCTCCAATCCAATAACTGTGATGGGCTATTAAATGTTATTAGCTGCTGCGTCGCCTCTGTGTTACGCATGGCGTAGGCAATAGGTTCTTGCATAAAAACTCCTTAGCTGTTGGTTTTTAGTTATTGTTATCTCTTTCGTTCCACGAGCTTTCGTAATCCACCCACGGACCAATGGCTTTGTCACCTAATTCTTTTAAGCGTACGCGGCTTTTATCGTGACCAAAGCTAAACTCTGTGTAGTGATGGCCTTCACGCCGAACACTATTATGGATGCGGTCAAAAATCGGCGTCATAAAGCCAAAGTTCACGTGGAAGTATTTATGATGATCGTCATGGAATTTATTGCAGCCATGAAAGGGCAAATTGAAGCCCAATTTAATACCTGCATGATCCCAAAAGCCGTAGAAGAACGTTGTCATCATGACCAATAAGTACAAAGACCAGTGCATGGGAAATAAGAACGCTGGCGCAATAATGTAACTGGCGTGCACAATCCACTCCAATGGGTGCATGGCTGATATAGTAAAGAACGTAGGTGCCGTATAGTAATGGTGGCGTTGATGGATATGCTTATATAAAAAAGGCGTGTGGCCGGCAGCGTGGATATAATAAGCAGAGGCTTCAATAAGTAGAAAAGCTAAAAAAACGCTTAATGCGGCCCAGCCATAGCTGTAATCATTAAAGTCAAAATACAGCTGGCTCCAACCATGCTCTAACACGCCCCAACCCAAAAAACCAAAGGCGGCAGAGGCAATATTCATATTGAAAATACCCCAAAAAGCCGCGTGTCTAGCTAAGCGTTTACTTAAGTATTTGCCCGGTTGCATTTTCCATTGGCTGTCTTGTTCGCGTTTTTTATAGTAATAATAGTAGTGTATACCACCACCCACGCCTAAAAATAATATATTGGCGCTGAGCACGGTAATCAGCATATAGTGATACCATTCTAATCCAAACATGTAGAAACCTTTTTGAAGCTAAGTTACATTGGTGTAAATTATTCATTATTTTAAGTTGTATGCAAGTTAATTATTCATCGATAGTTGATTATTGCTTGTTAATCCATGGAGAAAAAATGACGGGAGTTAGAAAAAAGTCACACATAGGGCGACCTAAAGGAAGCAGTAAAGAAGAAACATTACCTAAGCTCTTGATTGAAGCTAGGCGCTTGTTTGCTGATAAAGGCTATGCACAAACAACGTTTAAGGATATTGGCCGTGCTATGGGATTAAGCCATGCTGCTTTGTACGCTTACTTCCCCTCGAAAAAAGAACTTTACCTAGCTACTGTAGCCGATGCGCAAGCTTTATTGCTGCCACACTATATTGACGCTTTTGAAAAAGAAACAACCTTAAAAAACCGTATTCGTTATATATTATTAGCCACTGCAAATGAGCATGATAAAGACAGCAGCATTACCGGTTTGCTGGCAGCCGTGCCGATTGAAATGCGCCGCCATGATGAGCTTTATTCTGCCTTAGCGGACGGTAATAACATCTTGATGCAAAACTTAGAGATGATTTTTGAGCAGGCCAAAGAAAACAAGGAAATTCTCATCGATGCGCCAGCTAGCGATTTAGTTGCGGCTTTACTCGGCGGTGGTGTCGGGGTAGCCTTGTTTCAATATGGTTTAAAAGAAGCCAACTTAACGCGCACCATGGAAATTTTCGTCGCTCTTATTGATGCAAAGCTTTTCGTTAGTGATAAGGAGACTGAATGAGCTATCGTTGTTTGGATTGCGGACACACATCGCGTGGTAAGTTCCCACACGGAAAATGTCCCGCTTGTAGCTCTTATCGCATAAAAGGCCAGTTTGAAAGAATGGTCTATGAACGAGAAAAACCGCGAAAAACCTTGGTGCAGAGTGTTCTTATGCTGCTGCTCTGGGCAGCCTTGCTTTATGGTGTATGGGATCGTTATGCCAAACATTGGTTTCTAGAGGAGCCACAAAGCACAGCGGTAGAGCTACAAAGTATCAATGAAAAAACAGTCAATAGCATGGCACTTTATTCGAGGCAGTAAAATAACATTGCTTACTTGCCCGTAACTGCCATCCTGTTAAGCTAAGTTATCTACGTCAATCAGAAGGAGCCCAACATGATATACCAGGGTAAAACCATCCAGGTTACACTGGAAGATAATAATATTGCTCGCATGTTGTTTGATGCAGGACAACAGTCAGTCAACAAATTCGATCTAGCAACTTTAGATGAACTAAAGACTGCAATTACGCATCTAGCCGATAATGCAACCATTCGCGGTTTGTACGTGGAAAGCGCTAAGCCCACCTTTATCGTGGGTGCGGATATTACACAGTTTCATAGCTTATTTGATTTGGATGAAGCTGAAATTGTTGAATCCGTTAAAAACTTTAACCAGATATTCTCGGCTTTCGAACAGTTGCCATTTCCGACGATTGCTGTGGTAAATGGTGTTGCTGTCGGTGGTGGCTTTGAGATGATTTTGGCTTGTGACTACCGTATATCAGGCCCTAATGGCCGCTTTGGTTTGCCGGAAGTGAAGCTAGGAATAAACCCAGGCTTTGGTGGCACGATTCGTTTGCCACGCCTAATCGGTATTGATAACGCCGTCGAGTGGATTGCAACGGGTAAAGAATACCGACCCGATGCTGCATTAGCTGTAGGTTCTGTTGATGCCGTTGTTGATGAACAGCACTTGCAAAGCGCCCCACTAAAAATGCTAGAGCAGGCCATTGCCGGTGATTTAGATTACGCAGCCCGCAGGCTAGAAAAGCAGCAACCCGTCAAGCTCAATGATATTGAGCGCTTAATGGTTTTTACCACGGCCAAAGGTTTGGTCGCATCACAAGCTGGCCCACATATGCCAGCGCCACTGACATCGGTTAAGTCTTTAGAGCAGAGTGTAGCGCTAAATCAGGAAGATGCCGTTGCTATTGAAGCTAAGTTTTTTGCCCGCTTAGCCAAAACGGATGTTTCACGTAATTTAGTCGCCTTGTTCCTTAACGAACAAGACTTGTCCAAGCGCACAGCAAAAATCACCGAGAAAGGCGTTAACATCAGCCATGTAGGTGTTTTGGGTGCGGGTATTATGGGCGGCGGCATTGCTTACCAAGCAGCGTTAAAAGGCAAGCACGTGGTGATGAAAGATATCGCCGAGAAAGGCTTGCAGCAGGGGATGGATGAAGCCGCAGGTTTGCTTAGTAAACGTGTGGATAGAGGCCGCATGAGCAATCAAGTGATGGCAGAAACACTGATCCGTATCAAACCGACCCTGCATTACGCAGGTTTTGGTGAAAGCGAAGTGGCTATCGAAGCTGTGGTTGAGAATCTCAAAGTCAAACAAAGTGTGCTCAAAGAAGCTGAGGAACAGTTAAAGCCGGGAGCTTTCTTAGCCTCGAACACCTCGACGATTTCCATTAGCAAAATGGCTGAAGCATTAAAAAGCCCACAAAACTTCTGTGGCATGCATTTTTTTAACCCTGTACATAAAATGCCTTTGGTTGAGGTTATTCGCGGTGAAAGAACTTCCGAGCATACGATTTCCACCGTGGTCAGATTAGCCAAAGATATGGGTAAAACACCTATCGTGGTGAATGACTGCGCCGGTTTTTATGTGAACCGTGTGTTGTTCCCTTATCTTGCTGGTTTTAACTTGCTGATACGTGATGGCGCGGATTTCTTGCAAGTGGATAAGGTGATGGAAAAATTCGGCTGGCCCATGGGCCCTGCTTACCTCATTGATGTGGTGGGCTTAGATACCGCGCATCACGCAGCTGATGTAATGGCAGAAGCCTACCCAGATCGTATGGAAGCCAGCGAAGGCAGTGCGATTAATTTGTTATTTAAAGAAAAGCGCTTTGGCCAGAAAAACGGCAAAGGTTTTTATCAGTATAGTAATGATAAAAAAGGCAAGCCGGTCAAGACGGAAGATAGCGAGGTGAAGCAAATCATTAAACCTTGCGTGCAAAGCCAGCAAAGCTTTACCGACGAAGAAATTATTGAGCGTTTAATGATTCCTATGTGCTTGGAAGTGGTGCGCTGTTTAGATGAGAAAATCATCAGCAATCCTATTGATGCCGATATGGGTTTATTGATGGGTATTGGCTTCCCGCTGTTTAGAGGCGGCGCTGTACGCTATATGGAGTCCATCGGTCTTACTGAGTTTGTTGAAATGAGCAAGAAATACCAATCACTGGGCAAACTGTATCAAGCACCGAAGTCATTAATCGATAAAGCCGCCAGTGGGCAAAGTTTTTTTGCTAAGAAGGAGGTTGTAGCATGAGCCTGAATATAAATGATGTTGTCATTGTTGATGCCGTTAGAACACCGATGGCGCGCTCTAGAAACAGTGTTTTCCGCCATGTACGCGCAGAAAACTTATCCGCCAGTTTGATGGATGCTTTATTAGAGCGTAATAGCGCATTAAACCCTGCCGATGTCGAAGATGTTTTATGGGGTTGTGTTAACCAAACCGAAGAGCAAGGCCATAATATGGCGCGTAATGCCATGTTACTGAGCAAGTTGCCGCATAGCACAGGCGCACAGACGATTAACCGCTTGTGTGGCTCTTCCATGAGCGCCCTGCACAGTGCAGCGCAAGCGATTATGACAGGCTATGGCGATGTGTTTATTGCCGGTGGTGTGGAGCATATGAGCCATATCCCGATGATGAAGGGTGGTGATTTTAACCCTATGTTATCTAAGCATGTGGCAAAAGCGGCTGCGATGATGGGCATTACCGCTGAAGGTTTAGCGATGATGCATGGCCTAACACGCCTAACCCAAGATGAGTTTGCTGTACGCTCGCATCAATTAGCGCATAAGGCGGCACAAAGCGGTGCATTTGATAACGAAATTATCGCTATTAATGGCCATGATGAAGACGGCGTATTAACCCGTATCAAAGCCGACACCACTATTCGACCCGATACCAGTGTTGAGGCTTTGGCCAATTTAAAACCTGCCTTTGACCCGAAGAACGGTACGGTAACGGCGGGTAACTCCTCGCAGATTACCGACGGCGCATCCGCTTGTCTGGTGATGTCAGCCGCGAAAGCAAAAGCCCTAGGATTAAAACCACGCGCACGGATTATTTCCATGGCAGTTGTGGGTGTTGATCCGTCGATTATGGGTTATGGTCCTGTGCCAGCCACACAAAAAGCCTTGCAACGCGCGAAAATGGATATCGCCGATGTGGATATTATCGAGCTAAACGAAGCGTTTTCAGCACAAGCTTTACCGGTGTTAAAAGATTTAGGCTTAATGGATGTGATGGACGAGAAAGTTAACTTGCACGGCGGTGCATTAGCTTTAGGCCATCCCTTAGGTTGTTCAGGTACGCGTTTAATCGCTACCTTAATCAACTTATTAGAGCAAAGAGATAAGCAAGTCGGTTTAGCTACCATGTGTATTGGTATGGGGCAGGGTATTAGTACCATTATCGAGCGTTGTTAAATCTTTGCCTTCACTTTATAGGTAAGCAGCAACATGGATAATCATGTTGAATACGATTATATCGTTATTGGAGCCGGTTCTGCAGGTTGTGTACCTGCAAACCGGCTTTCTGTTAATCCCCAGCACCAAAGCATCTGAACAATCGTGTGCTGAATGACCAACACGGTGAAACCGCTACGCGACCATCATCATGATCGCAGAGAAGGCAGCCGATTTGATTTTTAAGCGAAGAAGCAACTAAAACAAGGCTAGGAAGAGGCCTGCGGTATATAACGTTGCGGTCTGGGTATGCCATGCTGATTAAATAGCTGGCTGGCTCGAAAAACAATATCCGATTCAAAGGCCGACTCATAGCGCGTGTCAATGACATTCGCGCGGCAGCGTAATCGAATCGCTAAACCTTCCCCAATAATCACTTCAGAGAAATTAAAGGAACGCGGTTTTTTTAAATACGCATAACGACAAGTCACAACAACTTCGTCGACTAGCGCTTTCGCTTTTGCTAAATCAGCATGCACAGCAAAGTGAAAATCAATAGTGATAGTCATATTCGCTTCGCCCGCATTACCAGACGCCACAGTATCGGTAATAAAGCGCGAGTTAGGAATGGTTACCATATCATTGCCTAAGGTTTGAATACGCACTGTGCGTAAACCAATGGAGATAACCTCACCGTAGGTGTCTTGATAACTGACACGGTCGCCCACTTGAAAAGGGCGATCAAATAGGAGTAATAAGCCACCTATTAACGATGCTGCAATGTCTTTAAGAGCAAAACCCATGGCCACAGCAGCCGAACCTGCTGCTGCGATCATAAATTCTTTTGGTGGGTTAAAGACATTGATAACAAGCACGGTTGTTCCCACAATATACAGGCTAAAGCCCAACAGGGTGGTGATCTGCAATACAATAAAGCGTCGCGCAGGCACTTTTTGCATCAGTTTTTTGCCGGCGCGCTCAATTAGTTTATTGACTAACCAAATACAAAAAATACCGATAAACAGTAGGAAAAAACCATAAAAATTTAACCCTTGAACTAAGTCCAACAAGCCTTGACTGATATTTTCATTATTCATGCGTCATATTCTTTCTTGATAAAAAGTTAAGCAGGCTAAAGTACCAAATAGGCGCGATACAGTAGCGTTGTTTGCTGTCGTGATCGAGAAAACCTATATCAGCTCCTGTTTTTAATGCGTAGCGTATCAAGCTCTCTGCTTGGCCAGTAACGGATAGTAATTCATAAAAACTGATATTTTCATGGCTGATAATCGCGCGATAGACAAATAGCAAATCGTCACCGAGATCGTCCAGTGCCGAAGCATCGGGCAAATTCGGCAAGCCGACCATTATCTCAAGGCCACGAGTTCTTATCGCGCTTAACCATAAAGCTAAGGCCTGCTTAGGCACACCTTTACAGCTATCCCATAACAGGCTAAAAAAACGTTGTTCAGCGCTTCGGCCGGTATTTTGCTGCGGACCAAAGCTATTGAGCAATACTTCATCATACGTCAGTTTAAAGCCGCTGAGATGGTTGCGCGATAAGATTAAAGAGCGGATATTGCTCTGCGACCAAGGTTTGGCATGAATAACATTACGTATATGGTATTGGCGGCCAAACACATTGTTTAAATAAGCAAAGCTTTGGTTGTTAATCACTAAAAGCCAGAAAACATTATCTAAGCGAGTATTAGTGATATCAATCAATGCTTTCCACGCTTCCAAACCATGCAGCTGGGCTAAAAATAAATCTTGGCACTCATCCAAAATAATTAATGTGGGCTGTAAATTTTCATCGGCTTCTGACAAAGGCTCGTTCGACTCAGTAATATCGATGCTCAGCAAGCTACTGACTAATTGACGGACTTCAAGAGCCGTAGTGATTTTCGTATCAATAGTATGGCGAGTGATTTGTAAGTGACTGTGCTTTTCCGTTAATGTCTTTTCCACTTGGGAGAGCGCCGTGCTTTTTCCGATGCCTTTCTCCCCGGTCACCAGCAGGGTGTTTTCGTTGGTCTGATCCTCTATCCAGAACTCGATGGGGCGGCAAATCGTTGGGCTTAATCCCGAATCAATCATTGGTAAAGGTTTGTCGTCCACCTCATTGCCAACAAACCAACGCTTATAGTTTTCATTGACGATTTGCGGCGTAGTTTCTTCTTTCTTTTCTGTTTGGTGACGGGTGCGTAACCAGAACCAGCGTGCCGATAAACGACGATACCAATCAAAATCTTGCAGCAGCGAGTTTACTGTTAGAATGGCAATGTACACTAACTGAACAACTAATAAAGCTGGGGCTAGCAAATAGAAAATAGGGCCTTTTAAAAACTGCTTTTGTGTGTCTGATAAGCTTCTTGCTAGCACACGTTCTATATTGCTAAGAAAATCATTAGGGCGCTCTTTGAGTAATAGGGCGATAGCAAAATAGATAATAAAAAATGTAATGAACTCTGCTAGCTGTAATGTTAACGAAGGGCCAAGAACCTTATCGATGAGCAAGGTTAAAGCCCAAGGAGTAACAATAATATAGGCCGACTTTTTTACCATGTTTTGTAGCTTTTCAGACTGTTCGGTATTTAAAAAGCTGCCTGCGCTATTAGCAACTTTAAAAACTAACCATTCTAGGCTAAGCGACAGCAGCCTATATAAAATAACAATCTGTAAAAAGGGCAGCGCCCACAGCAAGGCGTATTGTTCATAATGAATAAGTGCAGTAGCTAGCCAACTCAGGCTAGTCCACAGTATCAGCCAAGGGGCTAAAATACCTACGCGGCTAAATAGGTTGGCAAAACGCACTGCCCAGCGCCATGTTTTTACTTTATCGACCAGCTTTTTATGCAGCCAGTAGATGAGCTTCTCTGATTGTTTAGTCAGATTGAAAAGTAGCAAAATCAGCAGTAATCCCGATAGGACAGAACTAATAAGTACTGCCGTCACGGAGTCAGAGAAAAAGGCTTTGCTTTGTTTTATATCCAATTGAGTTTCTAGCAGGGTTTGCTGCAAATGCCAGCGGAACAAATGAGATTCACGCAGCAATAAATCCGGTAATAACACAATCGACTTAGGTTGTAACAAATTGAAAAAAGATAGCTGCGCCCATACCGTATGATGTAGGCGAACACGTAAATGCGTTGCCATAATGCGTGTGCGATCCAAAAGACATCAGCTCAGCATGCCGGGTGAGGGTATGTAGGCTAGGCGGCTCAATAAAAAGAAAGGCGGCAAATAGCTTGTCGATTTGCTGTTTTAAACGTTCTGCTAGCAGTGTTACCTGTTCAATAGCAGCGGTTTCTGCGGCATTTTCACTTATGAAGGTTTGAAGTGCTTTATGCAGCTGATGCTGGATTTTGCTCAGCTCTAGCAGGCTGAGTAGATTGCTATCGGGTAAGGATAAAAAGCGTGTCATTAACTGCTGATATTCTGTGCTTAAGCGCAAGTTGATTTGCTGAAGCTCTATCAGCCGTTCGGCTTCTTTGTCACACAGTGGGGTTTCGAACGCGGGCTTTTTGATTGGCTGGGCATCAAATTCTAAACGCAGCTGCTGTATTTGTTCCGCAATGTTTTTATCGGAGCCGAATAATTGCCATAGCTTATCTTGCCTTATGCTCTCGCCACGGTTTAAAGCCCGAAGACTTGTTAGCTTTTCTGCGAGATGGATGTTCTGGGCTTCTAAACTCTCGGCACGCTCAAGTTCTGCTACGCAGATAGAGGCCGTGTTTGCCTGCACAGTTAGGGATGCAAACAAAAAAAATAAAAAAACAATACGTAGCATAAAACACTCCTTTGGAGCTAGTAGCTTATCATCAACCCAGCCAAACTCGGTGAATAAATTATTCTAAACGCTTGTTATTGATACGAAACAATCGTTGGCTTGGCGTCGCTATTAATATCGACTTGATAGGTGGTGACGCTTGTCGGTATTGTGGCTTTTTGCCACTCGACCTTCGTTACTAAACAAACGCTGGCATCGCTCCAATGTGTACTTAGCCCACGCTGGATTTGCCTAGGGTAACTCTGCTGCAATGCATGTATTGCAGCTTGATCGATAACATCAACAACAAACAGTACCGGCCCATAGCCTATAAGCTGATTAAAACCGTGCACCAAAAGTGCTTTACTGCCCAGCGATTTAATGGTGTGCGGCATAAGATATACCATGCTGCCAAGACCGATTGCGGCAATAAAAGCGATTAAAAAAAGTATTTGCCAAGCAGCAATGTGCATCAGTGAAAAGGCGATGGTAAGCAATAAACAGCTTAACATCGTTACATTCTGAATGAAGTTCGCGTGGGCAATGCTTAAGCCTAAGCGATGGGGCGGCGAACAAAACTGCAACAAGCTATTTAGGGGCACAACCAATACACCGCCTGCAACTCCCATTATTAAAAACAAGGCTGTTGCGAGGCTCAGCGATTGATTAAACGGTAAAACAAGACCGATGAACACTACGCTTAAACCAGCTATAGGCAGTAAACGTAATTGAATAAAATGGCGTGAGAAAAATCCATCTAATAAAGCACCCAACATAATACCAATGGCTATCATCGCCAAAACCGCTTGAATTAACATGGCGCTACTAACGCCCAAGGTTTCTTTAGCGAAAGCGGGATAGACGGCTAGCAGCATTTGCCCCACTGACCAAAATACCGACAAGCCGATAATAACCGGCAATAAATCTTTAGACTGCAAGGTTTCTTTAAGGCGGATATCCGCCGCTGGCTTAGCGCCTTTGTTATTGCGCAGGCTTGTGGGTAAGCGCCACGCCAATAGGGTTTCTGCTAGCGCTAGGCTACTAAGAATAAGCGCTAAGGGCAGCATGGTACGAATAACATCGGTGGGTGTTTTTAAATGCTCGCTAAAACGCCATTCAAACAAGGCAGAAAACACTAAGATGCCCGATAAAATAGCCACCATTAATAGGCTTTGGGCAATCCCATTGGCTTTTTTTAATTGTTCGTTGCTAACAAGCTCTTTTAAATAGCCGAGTTTAGCAGGGCCGTAATAGGCACTTTGCAAGGCAAGTACCAAGGTGAGGAAAAATGCCGGCCAAAACCAACCTTGCCAATAACATAAGCTGATCGCCAACATAATAAAAAAGGCAGCTGCTGAGGTAATGCGCAATACTTTGTTTTTATCGTATTTATCCGAGGTTTTACCGGCGGGCCTAAAGAAGACAATATACGGCAAGAGGATAAAGGCATTGATTATCGCGGTTAAGATGATTTGTTCTTGACCATCGTATAGCTTAAAGATGGTGTTTTGGATGGTGATTTTATGTCCTAAATCAATAAAGGCATTCAAAAATATAAGCGCAACAAGCGGCGTAAAGCCGCGTTGCTTGATCAGTGATGCCACGATTAGCCTTTTAGGTATTGGCTGTAAGTATGTTCGGCAAAGCGGTGCATAGCATCAACGGCTTCTACGCAGCGTGGCGAATAAAACATATCAAAGGCATGCTGTGTGACAGGCAATTCTGCATAGACACAGGTTTGCTCACTGCTGCTTTTCAAATTGCGAACAAAATAACGTGCATCCTCCACAAAGGATAAAGTATCTAGCTCACCATGAAGCACCAAAAACGGCGGTCTTTCAGCGTGTACCTGTGCCACAGGCGATGCTATTTCCCAGAGGGCAGGGTTGGCGCTTAAGCTTTCAGGCATCACGGCTTTCTCTAAGAAACCCTCGATAGAGAATTCGGTACGATGCAGGTGTCTATCAGTGAAGTCGTAGACGCCGTACATAGGAATAGCGCCTTGCACTGTTGTGTCTTTATCTTCAAAACCTGGTTGCAATAAGGCTTGTTCGCGGTTGGCGGTTAAGGCGACTAATGAACATAAATGCCCGCCTGCAGAGCCACCGGTAGTCATAATAAAGTTGGGATCTCCGCCATAGTTGGCAATGTTTTCTTTAATCCATACCAAGGCTTGTTTGCAGTCAACTAAATGCGCTGGGAATCGATCTTTAGGACTGAGACGGTAATTAATGGAGACAAAAATCCATCCAGCCTCTACTAGCTTGTTACGCAAGGGCAGGCCTTGTTTATCGCCTTGCCCTAAAACCCAACCGCCGCCATGAATTTGCAGCATAACCGGGCGCGGCGTATCGCTGTCTTTAATCGGCTTGAAAATATCCAAGGTATTACGCGGGTAGGGGCCATATTTTAAGCCTTCAATGCGCTCAATCTGCGCACTTTTAAAGGAGAGGGGTTTAAGCCACTGATTCTCAGCAGAAAGCCCCAATGTTTTTTTGCGTGCATCAAC